>Ga0256824_10001030_pt1 | contig 10765 bp, 10 predicted proteins | sample CV67metaG_FD_191570 | JGI IMG/M metagenome (GOLD analysis project Ga0256824, IMG submission 191570) | Hydrothermal vent microbial communities from East Pacific Rise, Pacific Ocean - CV67 | ecosystem: Environmental > Aquatic > Marine > Hydrothermal vents | place: Pacific Ocean: East Pacific Rise...
ACCTTTTTGTACCATTTACTCAACATTTTTGCAGCGCGGATACGACCAGGTGATACATGATATTGCACTGATGGATCTTCCTGTAGTATTTGCACTCGACAGAGCAGGGATAGTGGGTGAAGATGGTGAAACACATCAAGGAGTTTTCGATATTTCATTCTTGCGTGCCATTCCCAATATGACACTCTTTGCACCCTATAATGAAACAACGATGAAATCTGCTATGCGTTTTGCCAAAGAGTATGATCATCCCTGTGCTTTCAGATATCCAAGAGGTGCTTTCTTAGCCAAGGATCGTAAGAGTCCTGCTTTTGAGTTGGGAAAATCTGTACTGCTTCAAGAGGGAGAAAAGGTCCTGTTCATTGGATACGGCAATGGTGTTGGACGTGCAGAACAGACAGCAGCTTTAATGGATAGAAAAATTGCTATTTTGGACCTGCGTTTTGTAAAACCTCTGGATGAAAAGATCCTGATCTCCTTAAGTCAAAAATATAAAAAATGGTATGTCTTCTCAGATTCGGCAGCGCAGGGAGGCGTTGCTTCGGCAATACTTGAACTATTAAACCAAAAAGAGATAAAAGATATATTATTAACCTCTTTTGAGTATGATGATAACTTTATCACTCATGGTAATACAAAGCTGGTAGAAGAGAGTTTAGGATTGCTGCCGGAACAATTAGCTACAAGAATTACGTAGGGTGCGTTTGCCAACGCACCAAAACCAATGAATTTTAGAAAGTATCTAAAAAAGATATTTTCTCAAGTTCAGTGACAGTGAACAAAATACTTTTTAACTAAATAAAGGAATTAAAAATGGCTAACGAATACATTTTTACAAGTGAATCGGTAACCGAGGGTCATCCAGATAAAATGGCTGATCAGATCTCCGATGCGATATTGGATTATATTATCGCACGGGATCCACAAGCCAGAGTGGCTTGTGAGACGTTAGTGAGTAATGGTTTTTGTGTTATTGCAGGAGAACTTAAAACAACAGCGTACGCCCCAATGCAGGAGATCGCCAGAGAGGTCATAAGAGAGATCGGCTATACAAATGCACAGTATGGTTTTGACTATAGATCAGCAGGTGTACTTAATGGTGTAGGTGAACAGAGTCCGGATATCAATCAGGGTGTTGACAAGAAGGATGGTGAAATAGGAGCCGGTGACCAGGGATTAATGTTCGGTTATGCATGTAAAGAGACACCTGAACTTATGCCTTTGCCGATCTCCTTGGCACACAAGATCACTGCTAAACTTGCAGAAGTACGTAAAAATGGTACTGTCCCGTTTTTACGTCCAGACGGAAAAGCCCAGGTTTCAGTTAAATATGTAGATGGAAAACCCGTATCCATAGATACTATTGTCGTATCTACACAGCATCATGACAATGTTTCTTTGGCACAGGTGCAAAAAGCAGTACTGGAAGAAGTGATAAAAGCAGTTATCCCGGCTGAATTAATGTCTGATGATATTATCTATCATATCAATCCGACAGGACGTTTTGTCATAGGTGGGCCTCAAGGTGATGCCGGACTTACAGGTCGTAAGATCATCGTAGATACTTATGGTGGGTCTTGCCCTCACGGTGGTGGAGCTTTTTCCGGTAAAGACCCTACAAAAGTAGACCGTTCAGCAGCGTATGCAGCAAGATATGTAGCAAAGAACCTTGTAGCATCAGGCGCATGTGAAAAGGTGACATTTCAAATTGCATATGCGATAGGTGTGGCTAAACCGGTATCTATTTATGTTGATACACATGGTACAGCATCAGTAGATGAAGACAAGATCACAGAATGTGTAGAATCACTGTTTGATCTTACACCTAAAGGTATTATGGAAGAGTTGGATCTGCTTAGACCAATCTACCGTAAAACAGCAGCGTATGGACACTTTGGCAGGGAAGATAAAGACTTCACATGGGAACAGACAACAAGAGTAGAAGATATCAGAAAATACTTGAATATACAATAAGTATATTCATTATCAATACCGTTTAAACTACGCACTGTTGGGAAAGGGAGCGTATTTGATCATTTATTGAAAAATAGCTTTGAGTTTAAAGATTTATTTAAATTTTTTTGCTATAGTTTGGGTATATTTAAATATAAAGGATAAAAAATGGCAGTAATTATTACTGATACTTGTATCAACTGTGCAGCTTGTATTGACGAATGTCCGGTAGAAGCAATTGTAGATGAGGACGATAACCCAACGGGTGAAGAGATTTACTATGTGTATCCAGACAAATGTGTTGAGTGTGTAGATCACTTTGATGTTCCAGCATGTGCTGAAGCGTGTCCAACTGAAGATTGTATCCAGTGGGATGATCCCGTAGACGGTATGCCGGCTTCTCCAAACAGAGGTGCAAAAGGTACTTCTGTAATCGAGGACTAAACGATCTTACTGTGTTGGGCTCTGCCCGGCACACCTACTTTATAACTTCTCCATACACTTTAACTTTAATAAATATTTAAACTGTTTTTAGATATAATCCCGCCCGAATACTTTTCGTGTCAATGACAGGAAGTAAATAATTACTTAGGGATATAAGTTATGGAACAAACATTATCAATCATTAAACCAGATGCAGTAGCAAAAAATGTTGTAGGACAGATTCTTGCAAGATTCGAAGCAGCAAACCTTAGAATTGCAGCAACTAAAAAGATCAGACTTTCTCGTATAGATGCTGAAGCATTTTATGCGATTCATGCTGAGAGACCTTTCTTTAAAGACCTTGTAGAGTTCATGATCTCAGGTCCTGTTGTTGTAACAGTACTTGAAGGTGACAATGCAATGGCTAAGAACAGAGACCTTATGGGCGCTACTAACCCTGCAGAAGCAGAAGCCGGTACGATCAGAGCAGATTTTGCCGAAAGCATTGATGCAAATGCTGTTCACGGGTCTGATTCTGTTGAAAATGCAGAGATCGAGATTAACTTCTTCTTTGCACAAAGAGAGATCAATTAATACAGTTTAAGGAGTATCCTTATGACAATTGTATTTGATAAAATAGGTTCTACAGCGAAACCCATTGAACTTAGTTCAGATGGTGTGACGATTGAGGGAACTTTACAAAAAAGCGGTTATCATCAAGTAACTTTAGATGCGCAGTTAAGCGGTAGTATTGAATTGTCATGTGATAGATGTGGTGACACATATGACTATGATGTAGACAATAAGCTGCGACTTAAACTGAGTGATTTGATATCTGAAGATAAAGATGATTTGGATATAATTGAGTTTTTAGATGGCAAAATAGATATTTTGTACATACTACAGAGCGAAATGAATACATTTAAAAGTACCTATCATTATTGTGACAAATGTAATAATAATGATGATGAAGACTTTGAAGTAGAATATTAACCTAAGGATTTAAAATGGCAGTACCTAAAAGACGTACGAGTAAGACAAGAGCAGCAAAAAGAAGAACACATTACAAATTGACATTACCAATGCCTGTAAAAGATGCAGACGGGACATGGAGAATGCCTCACCACATGAATATGACTACCGGTGAGTACAAAACAACTAAAGCGTAATCTTGATGATCAGGATTTCGATTGATGCCATGGGTGGGGACTTTGGTCCTGAACCCATCATTGAAGGTGTTGTTCAGGCACTTGAAGAAAAAAAATTCATCCCCATTCTCGTGGGTGATAAAACAGAGATACTCTCTCTTCTCCCCCAATATTACATTGATAAAGTTGAAATTATAGAAGCTTCGGATGTTATTGCTATGAGTGATCAGGCTACTAATGCACTGAAACGTAAAGAATCATCTATCTATAAAGCCGTTGAACTGGTACGCAACAAAGAGGCAGATGCTGTAGTTTCAGCCGGTCATTCTGGTGCTACTATGACCTTGGCAACACTTCGTATAGGAAGACTTCCCCATATCTCAAAACCGGCATTGGCAACATTGATGCCAAGTACAACAGACACAAAAACACTGGTATTGGATGTGGGAGCCGTGACGGACTGTACACCTCAAAATCTTTATGAATTCGGTGCCATGGGTGAAGCTTATGTACAGAAGATCATGGGTGTAAGGTCTCCTCGTGTCGGACTTCTCTCAAATGGTTCTGAAGAGAGTAAAGGAAATGCTTTGACAAAAGAGGCATTTACCTTGCTTAAAGATCTTGATGGTTTTGTCGGAAATGTTGAAGGTAAAGATATCTTTAACGGAAAAGTGAGTGTGATAGTATGTGATGGATTTACCGGTAATATTTTGCTTAAAACGAGTGAAGGTGTTGTGACAACGGTTTTTGATCTGATGAAGCAGCATATCAGAAAATCAATGCCTGCAAAGATCGGTGCCTTGCTTATGCGTAAAAAAGTATTTGCTAACTTGAAAAAGCAGATTGATAAAGATGAATACGGTGGAGCTCCGTTGCTTGGTGTTAACGGTTGTGCTATTATCTCTCATGGTGCTTCAAGTCCAAAAGCAATAAAAAATGCTATTTTCCAGGCAATTCAATATACACAATCAGACGTAAATACAGTAATAGAAGAACGACTTACACACAATAAATAATTGACAGGTATTTTGCCTCTCAATTATTATTTATCCCCCATAATTTAGAACTCTCCTTAGATTTTTATGGTAAAATATAGACTATTAATTTATATTAGGATTTATTTAGATCTCCTAGTTAAGGATAACTATGTCACAAACTAAACCAGTATATGCTTCATTTAGATCTATCGGTGCGTATGTCCCGGAAAAGATCTTGTCTAATGCAGATCTTGAAAAGATGGTAGATACTACAGATGAGTGGATCGTAAAACGTACAGGGATCTCTGAGCGTCACATTGCTGCTGCTGATGAGTATACAAGTGATATGGGAGTAAAAGCTGCTGAACTTGCTATCGAAAGATCCGGAATATTGAAAGATGAGATAGACTTGGTTTTGTGTGCAACCGTGACACCGGATTATTTTAACATGCCTTCAACAGCGTGTATCATCTCTGATAAACTTGGCATTAAAGATGTACAGGCATTTGATATCTCTGCTGCTTGTAGCGGATTTGTCTATCTTCTTTCTGTTGCTAAAGCATTTATAGAATCCGGTATGAAAAAGAATGTACTGGTGGTTGGTGCTGAGAAATTTTCTTCAATTGTAGATTATACTGATAGAAGTACCTGTATCTTATTTGGTGATGGTGCCGGTGCGGCAATGTTCTGTGCAACTGAGTTAAAAGAAGAAGGGTTCATTGACATACATGCTTCTGCAGACGGCTCTTACGCAGATTTTTTAGTTACACCAGCGCCTGGAAGCATAAATCCTGTAAGCCAGAAAGTCATTGATGAAGGTTTGAACTTTGTGCAGATGAAAGGGAATGAAACCTTTAAACTGGCAGTAAAAACACTGACCAAAGACGTCAAAGAGATACTGGCAAAAAATAAGATAAACGCAGATGATATTCCCCATTTTATTCCCCATCAAGCGAATTACCGTATCATCAAAGCGGTGGGCGATGCGTTAAAAATGAGAGAAGATCAAGTGGTAGTGACTGTAGGTAAGTATGGAAATACTTCAGCAGCTTCTATCCCTATGGCGATCAATGATATTTGGGAGTCAGGAAGACTTCAGACGGGTGAGCTTATGCTTCTTGATACTTTTGGCGGTGGGTTGACCTGGGCATCTGCTTTACTTCCTTTTTCAGGAAAAAGTGTTAACGCTTAATTTCTGCCCACGCTACGGATTTTCTAAGTGAAAATAGGATTTATAGGCGATATTGTCGGTAAACCCGGACGTTTGATGTTGAAAAGGCATCTGAAACGTTTACAGCAGGAACACTTCATTGATTTTACTATTGCCAACTATGAAAATGCTTCACACGGTTTTGGGCTGACTGAGAAAAACTGTAAAGAACTTCTTAGCTACGGTCTCGATATGATGACCGGTGGTAACCATAGTTTCGATAAAAAAGAGATATTAAATCTCTTCAATACCTATCCTCTCATCCGTCCTATGAATTATCCTAGAGCCACACCAGGTAAAGGTGTATATCAAACAACACTTCTAGGTAAAGAGGTAGCCATATTGAACCTTATGGGTCACTATACTATGCCCATGGTCGATAATCCTTTTACGATGATAGTAGAAGTGGTTGAATCTCTTAAAAAACAGGGTATTAAACATATCATTCTTGATATCCATGCAGAAGCAAGTTCTGAAAAACAGGCATTTTTACATATGCTGAAAGAGGATGTGAGTGCCATACTTGGTACGCATACACATGTTGCTACAGATGATCTTCAGGTAATAGATGGCTGTTGTTATGTAACAGATGTAGGATTGACAGGTTGTCGTGACGGTGTAATTGGTATGGAGAGTACGGTACCGGTAAAACGGTTTCTTACAGGACTTGGAGGGCACTTTGATGTATCTGATAACTGTAAAACTATTTTGCAAATGGTTGTTTTTGAATTAGATGAAAATGGCCAGTGCATCAATGCAGAGAAGATAAAAATTTATGATGATAAACCAAAGATCGTTACTAAGGCTTGGATGGAGTAGGGTCGATTCATCGGCCAAAGAGAATGTAAGATAATATGTGGTCGGTAAACCAACCTATGAATTTCTCTTAATTCTTACCTTCTTGGGGTCAAATAAAGCGATAGCTTCTTTGATCATAGGTTCATTTAAAAGTGTAGAGGGGTCTTTCTCTTTCGCTGCTTCTGTTTCACCGGCTTCAGGTGCAATACAAGAACTTTTTATTTCAATATCTTCAATCATAGAAGAAGAATCAGCATCAGTATGAGGTATATTTTGTTTTAGGGTGGATTTATCCACCCTATGTGTTTGCTCTAAAGTCTTTGCTGTATCAGTTTTTTTTTTAGCTACATTGACTATTTTGGTATCAAATCCAAACAGTTCTTTAACGAACATATTGATGACACCCCAATGTGTAATGAGTTGTTTTTTATCATCCCCATCTGCGATGGAACCCCAGGTAAGTTTCCCCTCTTCAAAACTCTCAAACTCTATGTTTCTTTTAAAACATTCGCCAAGACTGAAATCTCTATCGTATATTTTAGCGATGAGGGTATCAAAAGTTTTTTGATTCATATTAGGCTGTGAAACTTGAGAAGCTTGTTTAATGGGAGTTTCTATATTTTCTATAGGTTGTTCTGTTGCTGTTTTATCTTCATCTATTGCATCCGGTGCAGGAACAGTTTCATTTTCCAATTCAATAGTTTCTTTTTCTTTTTTAGGTTCTGGCTCTTTTTTTACGGGTAAAGTGGCAACGATCTCTTCTTGAGTAATAGTTATGACTTCATTTGGAAGTTTACTGTCCTGATCTGGTGTCGTTACCATAATTTCAGTCACTTCTACCCCTTGAAGCTCTTTTTCCAAAGAGCGTATCATCATATCAATGTCTTTGATCTCTAAAGCTTCCATCATTTTGAACAGAGAAAGCGTAAGTACGAATTCTCCATCAGAACCAAGTGCAAGTAAGCCTTTTGAATCGGCGATCACTCTGAAAAAACGTTCTATGGTCATAGGCTTGAATTTACTGCTTTGTGAAAGAAGCAACTCTTTCAAATAGAGTGTCAGCTCATCAAGTATCATTTCTGCTTCATAATCAGAAGCGAGTTTAATAAATTCCAAGACTTTACTTGTATCTTTATGTTGAATATCATTAAGAAGCTGTTCCAAAAGACTTGGTTCTATAATACCCAGCATACCGGTCACTGTGCCTACATCAACATAATTTTTTGAGTAAACAATAGCTTGATCCAGCAGAGTAAGAGAGTCTCTCAAAGACCCTGCACCCGAACGGGCAATAATATCTAAAGCATCTTTTTCATAACCGACATTTTCCAAGTTCAGAATGTGTTCCAAGTGTTTAAGTACAAGGTTTTGAGGAATTTTTTTAAATCTGAAATGTTGTGTACGTGAAAGGATCGTTGCAGGCAATTTGAGCGGGTCTGTTGTTGCCAAAATAAATTTTACAAAATCCGGTGGTTCTTCAAGGGTTTTAAGCAGTGCATTAAAGGCTTGATTTGTAAGCATATGTACTTCATCAATAATGAAGATCTTGTAACGTGCTGAAGAGGGTTTATATTTGGTATGTTCTATGAGGTCTTTAATATCATCTATACCGCGTGTGGAAGCAGCATCCATCTCAATGATATCCATATGTCTGTTTTCTGCGGACATGATACAGTGAGGGCATTCACCGCAAGGATGAGAAGTTTCACCTTTTTCACAAAGCAGTGCTTTAGCGAAAATACGTGCTGTAGAAGTCTTACCGCTACCTCTTAATCCGGAAAAGAGATAAGCATGTGACAGTCTGTTGCCGTCAAGTGCAAGAGATAAAGTTTGGGAAACTGCCTCTTGACCTATGAGATTATCAAAGGTGGCAGGGCGGTATTTTCTTGCTAGAGCTAAGGACAACAATGACTCCTCTTTTTTTCTTGATACCATTGTAGTTAAATTTTACTTTTGGTTGGTATAATTGGACAATTAAAAATAATATAAGGATCCAAATATGCGTATGGATAATGAAGAGGAAAGCCGGAATATAGAAGACAGAAGAGCAAGTACCGGTAAAGGTGGTGGAATGCCGTCAATGCGGACAATGATGTTTTTATGGCCTATTGTAAAGCCTTTGTTAAAATCAAAATTTGGTATGGTAATTGTAGCTGCAGGGGTAGGTGCCTACATGATGGGATATAACCCCTTGTCTTTCATAGGAATGGGTGGTGCATCCTCCCAGCCTGTCAATAAGGCAGAAGATGAAAAAAGAAAAGTATTTATATCAAAAGTCTTGAAAAGTACAGAAGATGTATGGACCGAGACATTGGCCCAATATGGCTTACGCTATACAAAGCCGGTCATGGTGATTTACAGAGGTGCTACGAGAAGCGGATGTGGTTCGGCGCAGTCACAGATGGGACCTTTTTACTGTCCGGCAGATAAAAAAGTCTATCTTGATCTTGGATTTTTTGATGAGTTGTCAAGGAGACATAACGCTCCGGGAGATTTTGCGCAGGCTTATGTTCTTGCACATGAGATCGGACACCATATTCAAGACCTTCAGGGAACATTGGACAAGGTACAAAGAGCAAAGCAGAGCTGGGGTGGAAGCTCAAAGAAAGCCAATGCTCTTCAGGTAAGAGTAGAACTTCAGGCAGACTGTTATGCCGGAGCCTGGGCACACCATGCACAAAAAAAGTTTAAAATGCTTGAACCCGGAGACATAGAAGAAGCGCTAAGGGCTGCATCGTCTATCGGAGATGATAAATTGCAAAGAGAAGCCGGACAAAGAGTTCGACCTGACGGCTTTACCCATGGATCTTCCCAACAGCGTGTAGACTGGTTCAAGCGCGGATTTGTATCCGGTGATCTGAGACAGTGTGATACTTTTCAGTAGGGTGCGTTTCCCAACGCACCATATAATAAAATTTGAAAAAATAAAACTTACGCTGTAAGACCTAATTAAAGGTGCGTTGGGAAACGCACCCTACAGAGATATCTAACCCCATCTTGGCTATAATCCTTTCCATAAGAAATATTAAAATATAAGCGAGAATTCATGAGTTACAATCCAAATGAGATTGAAGCCAAATGGCAGAAAAAATGGGATGATGAACAGGCTTTTGAGCCTTCAGATTCTATTGAACAGAAGAAAAAATATATTTTGAGTATGTTTCCTTTTCCGAGTGGGCGTCTTCATATGGGACATGTAAGAAATTATGCCATCGGTGATGCATTTGCACGGTATTACAGGAAGCAGGATTTTAATGTACTTCATCCCATAGGTTGGGATGCTTTTGGAATGCCTGCAGAGAATGCTGCTATCAAACACGGTCGTCACCCTAAAGATTGGACCTACTCCAATATAGATTATATGAGGAAAGAACTGAATACTTTAGGCCTTTCATTTTCCAAAACACGTGAGTTTGCGACTTGTGATGAACTCTATACAAAATGGGAACAAGAATTTATCATTAAAATGTTTGAGGAGAAACTTCTTTACCGTGAGTCTACTACTGTGAACTGGTGCGAGGATTGTCATACAGTGCTTGCCAATGAACAGGTAGAAGAGGGGTGTTGCTGGCGTTGTGACAATGAAGTACAACTCAAAGAGATGCCTGGATACTACCTTGATATTATCAAGTATGCAGATGAATTGCTGGATGATCTGAAGTTACTTGAAGGAAAATGGCCAAATCAGGTCATCACAATGCAAAGTAACTGGATAGGAAAATCTCAGGGGCTTGAGTTTGAGTTTGAACTTTCTGAAGAGAGTAAAATAAAACTAGATGGGAATTTTGACACATACACGGTATTTACAACACGTCCCGATACTATTTATGGTGTGACATACTCTGCACTTGCTGCGGAACATCCAATTACGAAGTATTTAATAGAAAATGATCTATTGGATAGTGATGTAGCTGGAAAAATCACTACTATCACAAATATGACTGAGATAGAAAGAGCAAAAGAGGGTAAAGAGGGTTATAACTTGGGAATTACGGTTATCCATCCCTTGACAGCTAAAGAGATACCAGTATGGACAGCGAATTTTGTATTGGCCTCTTATGGTGGCGGTGCGGTGATGGCTGTACCTGCACATGATGAGAGAGACTTTGAATTTGCCAGTAAATATAACCTGCCTATCAAGCGTGTTATAGAAGGTGGAGATGAACTTCCATATACAGGAACAGGTGATCTCATTGACAGTAACCGTTTTTCCTGTGTGGACAGTAGTGAGGCAAAAATAGCGATTATTAATTATT
>Ga0256824_10001031_pt1 | contig 10762 bp, 4 predicted proteins | sample CV67metaG_FD_191570 | JGI IMG/M metagenome (GOLD analysis project Ga0256824, IMG submission 191570) | Hydrothermal vent microbial communities from East Pacific Rise, Pacific Ocean - CV67 | ecosystem: Environmental > Aquatic > Marine > Hydrothermal vents | place: Pacific Ocean: East Pacific Rise...
AAAAAAAAATCATGATTATGGAGAAGCGTGGAGAGATATGAGAATATCATCTTTAACGGATTTAATCATGATGAAAATATTAAGAACAAAACAAATTGAAGACAATAAAGGAAAAACATTAATTTCTGAAGGCGTAGATGCTAATTATTTAGATATGTTAAACTATGCTGTATTTGCTCTGATTTTATCAAATGAATAAAAACTGTTAGAAATCTGTTAAATATATTTTTTGAAGAAAAAAACTTAAGAACTTTATAAAAATTAAATAACTACATAAAAGAAAAAAAATCAAATAATCAATAACTTATGAGATTAAGAGAAAACCGAGTAAATATTTCAGGACGATCATTACCACTTAATATAGTGTCAATTATATTGAATGTAATTGGCGTGTTTTTTATAGCTAAAGGATTTCATGTAAGTTCTGGAGAAAGTAGTACTTTGTTTAAAATCATAGGTTTTGGAACTTTCGGTTTAGGATTATTAGGGATATTTATGTTAAAAGGAATGCATATGTTCTCGTTTGTAGCAAGAGCATTTGTTGGAGGCTTATTTATTGTTTCTGGGTTAGTTAAAGCAAATGATCCTTGGGGTTTTGCTTTTAAGTTAGAAGAGTATTTTTCGCCAATGGGTTTAACGTATGACTTTCCTTTCTTTGAAATATTTAATGGATTTGAATTAGAAATGTCCGTAGTAGTTTGTGTTGCTGAAATTGTTTTAGGAGTTGCTGTAATTGTAGGAGGAAGAATTAAGTTAGCTTCTTGGTTGCTATTGTTAATGATGATTAGTTTTACTGTCTTGACTTACTACACATATAGTTGTGTGGATACAAACGCTTTGTTAAGTGAAATGGGACAATTAGCTGAAAGAGATTGTGTAACTGATTGTGGTTGTTTTGGTGATGCTTTAAGAGGTTCTGTAGGTAGGTCTTTAACACCTTATGAAACGTTTTGGAAAGATATCGTTTTAATATATTTTGTAGTCATTATTTTTATAAATCAAAGAAAAGTAACAATGAATACTACATTTCAAAATTGGGTATTAGTACCTTCAGCTTTATTTGTTGTAATTTTCTTTTCTTGGGTGTTTGGGTGGTATTTTCCTATTTTCTTTTACTTGGTTGCTATATTAGGTGCTTTCATGTTTGGAGAAATGAATATTGGTAAACTGGATAAGGCTTGGAAAATGGCAATCTACATCACTTTAATTTCGATTTTATTTAATTTATTTACAATTATGTATTTGCCTATAAAAGATTATAGAGCATATGCAATTGATAACAATATTAAAACAGAAATGAATAAAGGAGAGGCTGAAATTTCTGAGTTTTTATTTGTTTATAAAAATATTAAAACTGGTAAAGAAAAAACATTTGACCAGTCAGAATATGAGGTTTATGGTGATAAGACAAAGTGGGAGTATGTTGATAGAATAAAAACCGTAATTAAAGCGGGGATTGATGCACCAATTTCTGATTTTCTATTAACAGCTGATTTTGAAAATTTCACAACAAAAGAATTAGAAGATAAAGTTTTAGATTCAATTGTGAAATGGGATTTTGAATCTTATTATGAAACTAAGATTGTAAGGAAATCAAGTAATGGTGTAATCGATACAATTTCTGAGTATGAATATAAATCATTTTATTTTGACACAACAGTAGTTGAATTTGATACAGTTTACTATTCAAAAGTTAACTCGTTTTCAGGGTTAATGGATCCAACTACACATTATATGATGGATGTTACAGAGTATATTCTAAGCTTAGAAAATGTAATACTAATGACAATTAGAGATATTGATAATATGAATACAGCATCTATAGAAAATTTAAAATCAGTTTATAAAGATGCTCAAAAAAATAATATACCATTCTATATATTAAGTCCAGCAATGGAAAATCAAATAGAAAAATTTAGAAATGAATATGAATTTAACGCACCATTTTTGTCAATGGATGGAACAGAAATTAAAATAATAATTAGATCAAATCCAGGATTAGTTTTACTACATAAAGCAACAATAGTTGACAAATGGCCAAGTAAAAGTATTCCTTCATTTGAGTATATACAAACTCAATACTTAAAATAAAAATGCAAAATAAAAAAATTATAGCAGGGAATTGGAAAATGAATTTGGATTATAATGATTCAAAAGCATTAATTCAAAATATAGCAAGTGCAAAAGACGATTTTAATTCAGAAGCAGAAATAGTGGTATTTCCTTCAATGCCTTTTCTCAGTGTGTTTTATGAATTGTTAAAAGACAACAATATCAGATTAGGAGCTCAAAATTGTTATATAAAAAATGATGGAGCTTTCACTGGAGAGACCTCTCCAACTCAATTAAAATCATTAGGTGTAACTTATTGTTTAGTTGGACATTCTGAAAGAAGAGAGTATTTTGCTGAAGATTATGCAATGTTAGGTGAAAAGGTAAAAGCGTTATTAGAAGTTAATATTACACCTGTTTTTTGTTGTGGAGAAAAATTGCAAGTAAGAGAATCAAAAGTGCATAAAGAATTTGTGATGAGACAAATTGAAGAATCTTTATTTTCTTTATCAGCACAAGACTTAGCTAAAGTTGTAATCGCTTACGAACCTGTTTGGGCTATTGGAACAGGTAAAACTGCAACAGCTGAAGAAGCTCAAGAAATTCATAATTTAATTAGAAATAGAATAGCAAAAGATTTTGGTGAAAAGACGGCCAATTCAATGTCGATTTTATATGGTGGATCAATGAAACCAGATAATGCAAGAGAGTTATTGGCTCAAAAAGATATTGATGGAGGTTTAATTGGTGGAGCTTCTTTAGATGCAGATATGTTTGCACAAATTTCAACTTCATATTCAGAATAAATGGATTATATAGAATTAAAGATAGAATTTGCAACCGTAAGCCCTTGGCGTGAAATAGTACTTTCTGACTTGGCTGTTGTTGGTTTTGAAAGTTTTGTTGAAACATTTGAAGGTTTAGATTGTTATATTATTGAGAAAGACTTTTCAGATGATATGATTTTAATTCTTGATAATTATGAGACACATATAAAAACCTATCAAATAAATAAGATTGAAGATAGGAATTGGAATGCAGAATGGGAAACCAATTTTGACCCAGTATTTGTAGAAGATAAATTAGCAATTATTGCCCCTTTTCATACTGACAAATACGAACATCAGTTAATAGTAAAGATACAGCCTCAAATGTCTTTCGGTACAGGGCATCACCAAACAACTTGGTTAGCATCTAAGAAATTATTTAACCTTGATGTAAAAGGTAAACGAATTTTAGATATGGGTACAGGAACTGGGGTGTTGGCTATTATAGCAGAAAAATTAGGTGCAGAATATGTGTTTGCTCCTGATATTGATGAGTGGTCTTTTAATAACGCAAATGAAAATGTTGACTTGAATGGATGTTCTAAAATTGAAGTTAGTCTAGGAGGTAAAGAATTGTTAAGAGGTAAAGAATTTGATATTATAATAGCAAATATTAATAAAAACATACTAATTGAACATTACCCAGTATATGCAAACGCATTAGTTTCTGGTGGTATAATGTTAAATAGTGGGTTTTTTACAACTGATAAAGAGGATTTAGTAGAAGAAGCAAAAAAACATGGCTTTATTTTTGAATCAATAGAGTCAAAAGACGAATGGGCTATGTTAGAATTTATTAAGAAATAACCTGCCTTTGAGTAGAAAATAAATAAAATATTATGTTGAAATCAATTGTATTAACTGTTGTATTATTTTTAAGTGTAGGCGTATTTGCTCAACCTTTTTCATCTGAGCCAGAGGCTTTTTTAAAAGAAATAACAAAATACTTAAATGCATCAAATCGTACTAAAACGAAACCTTTTATAGAAAAGTTTGAAACAGTTTGGTTAAATGATTTTCCTGCAGAATATCGATCTAAAGTTGTTGAAACTTCAAATTTAATTGTAGAAAAGCGATTGTCAGCTTACCCAAATTTACATGGTTATTTATTATCGACCTATTCATTTGTGAAAAATAACCAACCAAAAGAAAGTTTTGATTCATGGCATGCAACAATTGATAAATTATTGAAATCAAAAAAAGTTAAAAAATTCAAAACATTTATAGAAATGTGTTCAGGTTTTTTTACTGACGGAACAATTTTTTCAAACACAAGACATATCTGGGGAGTAAGAGGGGGAGAATATAGATTTGAATTTGAAAGAAATAATCCAAAAATATATTTTGAAGATGCAACGTTTTATTGTTACATAAAAAATAAGTCTAAAGGAAGAAAAGTAATGAAATTTGTTGACTCAACAGTAGTTAGAGCTACAAATGGAGAGTACCAGCCATTAATTTTTAAATGGAATGGTGATGGAGGTATTGTTGATTGGGCAAAAACTGGATTAGATCCCAAAAAAAATTATGCTACGATTACGGATTATTCTTTATCATTAAAAGCAACAAAAATTCAATGTGACAGTGTAGAAGTTCATACTAATTTTTATGAAAAACCATTAGTAGGAAATTTTATAGATATGGCAAGGTCAACGACAAATGAAATAGATAAAATATATCCTCAGTTTATTTCTTTTAGTAGAAAGATAATAAAAAAATCTATTTTACCTGAGATAGATTATGTAGGTGGATTTGCATTGAATGGAAATAGCTTTACAGGGGTAGGTTATGGAGATGAGTTTGCAAACTTGATTTTTTATAAAGAAGGTAAAACATTTCTAAAAACTAGTTCAAAAAGATTTACTATTAATGAGAAAGGAGTAAAAGCAAAGGAATGTAGAGTTACAATGTATTTAAATGAAACAGATTCACTTTTTCACCCTGGATTAAGGTTAGAATATGACACAAAAAAAGTTGAATTGATAAGAACAAAAAATGGAGTTGGTCAAGCCCCTTTTTCTGATACTTATCATCAATTAGACATGTTTGTAGAAAAGATTATTTGGACAAAAGGAGAGTCCAACATAGAATTAACTTGGGAAAAAGGTACAAATAAAAAGGTAGCAACCTTTGAGTCTAAAAATTATTTTAATGATAGACTTTATACAAAACTGCAAGGAATGAGTAGAATGCACCCAATAGTTGCTTTATATAAACATTATTACAAATATGATGAAGAAACTTTTTCAATAGCTAAAGCATCAACGTTATTAGGATTAACGATAAATTCAGCTATACCAACACTATTAGATCTTGCAAATAAAGGGTTTATTACATATAATAAAACTCAAAAAACAATAACAGTATTAGAAAAATCTAAAATTTATATAGATGCAAAATCAGGTAAAAGTGATTATGATGATATTGTATTTTATTCAGACTTTACAGAAATTAAAACAAAACCAAATAGAAAGCCAGACGGTTCTATTGATAAAAGTGCTGAATATTGGAATTTAAGAGCTGAAAAGTTAAATAAGCGTAAAAAGTCAATCAAAAACTTTGGATTAATGAATATAAAAAGTTTAGATTTAAAATTAAATGAAGTTGAATATGTTGAATTGTCAGTGATTCAAAATGTAGTAGTTTTACCTGAAAATGGAGAGTTAGTTATTCAAGATAATAGAAATTTCTTATTTTCAGGTAATGTGATAGCAGGTAAATTAGAGACAAAACCTAAAGAAGCAACATTTGATTATGATAATTTTAAAATCCATTTATTAGATGTTGAACAAACATTACTTAATGTAAGACCAATTTTTGGAGGATATGATAGATTAGTGGATATGCCTTCGCATATTGAAGGAATAAGAGGGGAGATATTAATTGATCATCCAAAAAATAAATCTGGAAATAAAAAGCAAATAACAGATTACCCAAAATTACGAGTTAAAAATAGTGCTTATGTGTTTTACGACCATAAAGCAATTTATAATGGAACTTATGACAGTGCATCATTTTACTTTAAATTAGATCCGTTTAGTATTGACAGTTTAGATAATTTTGATGAAAAATCAATTCAATTAGTTGGTGAATTTAGATCTTCAGGTATTTTTCCAGTGTTTAAAGAAACACTAACAATTCAAGAAGATTATTCTTTTGGATTTAAAACTGTGGCACCTTCTGGAGGATATAAATTTTATGGTCAAGATGCTAAATATAATAACGACATTAGATTAAGTAATAATGGATTAAGAGGGTCTGGAGAAATTGATTTTTTAACATCACATACAGTTAGTAAAGATTTTGTATTCTTTGCAGATTCAACAATGGGTATTTCTGAATTTACAAATAAAGGACAAACTAAAAGTGAAGGTATAGAAGTTCCAGATGTACAAGCAAGTGGAGCAATGGTAACTTATATACCGAAACAAAACTTATTAAAAACTAAATCAAAAAATTCACCTTTATATTTATTCAATAAAGAGGTTGATATGAATGGTGAGACGTGGTTATCTCCGAAAGGAATGACAGGTAAAGGATTAATGTATTTTGGTCAAGCAGAGGTAGCTTCTCAAACTTTTAAATATAAACGTTGGATAATTGAGGCAGATACTGCAGATTTTAATTTAGCAGATGCAAATGCGGAAAGCATAAAAGATCAAATAACTTTTGCGACCAATAATGTAAACGCTCATGTTGATTTTGAAGCTAGAAGAGGAGAGTTTAAATCTAATGATGGAACATCAAAAGTTGAATTTCCTGTAAATGAATATTTTTGTTATATGGATATGTTTACTTGGTTAATGGATAATGATGAAATGGAACTATCTAAAAATGATAACGATTTAAATATCGATTCAGAATTAGATTTAGCTGGACCAAATTTCTTTTCAACAAATCCAAAACAAGATTCTTTAAGCTTTAGAGCTCCAAAGGCAACTTTTAGTTTAAAAGATAAAATTATAGAATGTAATAAAATTGAATATTTGGACATTGCTGATGCTAGAATATCACCATCTGATAAAAAAATAATTATTCGTAAAAAAGCAAAAATGGATCCGTTTGAGAATGCAACAATTGTGGCCAATTTCGTAACTAAATACCATACAATTAATAATGCTTATGTTGAAGTTTTTGCAAGGAGAAAGTATGAAGCCAAAGGCGATTATAGTTATGTTGATGCTAATGATAAAGAATATAAAATTAAGTTTAATAGTATACACCCAGACACTGCTTATCAAACTGTAGCTACAGGAGAAATATTACAAGAAGAAAATTTTAAGATTAGTGAACAATTTGATTTTTATGGAAAAGCAAATTTAAATGCTTCAAATGAATTTTTAAACTTTGATGGAGCAACTAGAATAACACATGAATGTGATCAGTTTGCAAAAAACTGGATGAAATTTAATGCTGATATTGATCCGACTAATATTCAAATACCAGTTGATGAAAATATGAAAGACTTGGATGGAAATGATATTGCTGTTGGAATTATTTTAAGAACAACATCAGACATTGACAGTTTAGGTATATACCCAACTTTTTTATCATCATTAGAAAACAAACGAGATAGAGTGTTATTTACAACTAGCGGTGTATTAAATTACAATGAAGATGCTTCTGAATATAGAATTGCATCTCAAGATAAATTAATTAATAGAAACGAAAAAGGTAATTACATTAGCTTACATACTAAAAGCTGTTCTATGAATGGTGACGGGGTGATAAACTTGCACGTTAATTTACCTGATGTAGAATTTAAACCAACAGGAACAGTTAATTATAATGCATCTACAGGAACAACAACTATGAATGTGTCTGGAGGATTAGATTTTTATTATGATGAAAAAGCATTAGAAATGAATGCTGATAAAATTTTAGAAACTGAAGAATTATCAGGTATTGACTTTAATACAATAACTTTAGAACAAGCAATAAAAGAAGATATAGATGAAAAGACAGCAGAAAAAATAAAGTCGGATTATACTCTTAAAGGTGAAGTTAAAAAAATACCGAAACAAATGCAAAAACCGTTTTATTTTACAAACGTAAGATTTACTTGGGATGATAGATCAAAATCTTTTTTATCAAAAGACATTACGGGAATTGTAAGTATGGGAAGTAAGGCAATATTTAAAGACTTCACCGTAAAAATGGCTATTCAATATTCTGTTGAAGATAAAAAACAAAAAGGGAGAGGGGATAAATTATCATATATGATTGAATTACCAGGTGCTAAACACTATTTTTATCATTTTGAAAGAATACAAAAAGACACAAAATTACAAGTGTTTACTAATGATAAGCTTCTTCAAGAATATATTTTAGCATTAAAAGAAGATAAGAAAAAACAAAAAAAGTTATCTTTTGATTATTCAAGTAAGACCATCTATTTGAGCCAGTTTAGAAGTTTATTTGGAGAATAATTGTCAATTAAGTGAACCTTTAGAGTGCTAAAGCGTATTAGGTACTGTGTTACAAGTTAAGTTTAATAGTAACTGATTGTAATGTAGTTTTATAGGTGTAGTTTGAATAGAAAAAGAAAGAATTGAGTTGAAAATAAATCTTAAAATTATATATATAGTATTGATTTCATTTATTGGAATTAGTAATAGCTATGGTCAAACTTTAGGAGAAATAGAAAAACAAGCTGATGAATTATTTGATAAAGGTGAGTTTTTAAATGCAGGTAAATTATATCTAAAAGTAATCTCAGATAGGCAGAGAATAAAAGATCATACATTAAATTTTAAGTATGGTACATGTTTATTATATTATAAAGGAGAAAAAAAACAAGAAGCAATATCTTATTTGAAAAGAGCAGTTAAAAAGCCATCAATAGATTCAAGAGCTCATTATTATTTAGGGAAAGCTTATCATTATAATTATCAATTTGATTTAGCTCAAAAATCTTATGAAAAATTTAAGAAAGTAGCCTCAACAAGTGAACAAAAAGAATTTAATGTTTATGCTGACATTAGAGCTTGTATTCATGGGAAAAAGTTATTGTCTGATATTACTGATATGATTGTGATAAAGAAAACTCAAATTAAAAAAGAGGATTTTTATGAATTATATAAACTTGAAAATATAGGAGGATCTATTTTAAGGTATGATGAATTTCAAACTAAATATGATAAAAAGGTAGGTCATATACCATTAATACATTTTCCTAAAAAGTCATCTTCTATTTACTTTTCGTCATATGGAGAGAATGGAGCAACAGGTTTAGATATCTATGTCGTTAAAAAATTACCAAATAATGAATGGTCTTTAGCTAAAAAAATAGATGGAGGAGTTAATACTAATCAAGATGAGAACTACCCATACATGAGTCCTGATGGAAGGTTTTTATACTTTAGTTCTAAAGGTCATAATTCAATGGGGGGATATGATGTGTTTAGAAGTCAATATGATATCGGAAACAATACTTTTAGAGCACCTGATAATATGGATTTTGCAATTTCATCACCAGATGATGATATATTTTATATTGTAGATAGTTTAGATAGAAATGCATACTTTACTTCAGCAAGAGAAAGTGAACAAGGTAAGTTAACTGTATACAAAGCAAGGGTTGAAAAATTACCAATGCAAATGGCTGTCATAAAAGGAAAGTTTGATAATACAATTGATATTTCAAATAAAAAGATTGAGATCATTGTTTCGAATTATTCAAACGGTAAAGAAGTAGGTGTCTTTAATTCAAATGCTAGAAAAGGTGGCTTTTTAATTACGTTTCCTAAAAGTGGAAAGTACACTTTTATAATGACCGTAGATGAAGAGGAAATATCTCATCAAGCTATTATTAATATTCCATATTTAAAGGAGTTTAGACCATTAAAAATGACAATTTCTCATTTAAATGATGAAAGCAATGAACATTATTTAAAAGTAGAGCAACAATTTGATGAATTATTTGAAAATCCTACTGCTATAATGGCTGAAATTTTCAAAGAAATGTCAAAATTAAAACCAAACGCAGCTAAATTTGATTTAGATTCTTTAGATAGGTTAAGTAAAATAAATGAAATTTTTGTTGATGCAGGATTAGATCCATATTCTACTAAATCAGATGTAGAAAAAGTAATAGAAGATAAAGTCATAGATTTAGAAAAATTGTTTGATAAAAATGATGAAAACTCATCAATAGCTTTTCATTTAGCAGAAGAAAAACTAAATGAATCAAATGAAATTTTAAGTGAAATTAAAATATTAGTTTCTAATGCAAATAATGAAACAGATCATTCAAAAAAGAATGCAATCCTCCAAAAAGTGTATGCTAAAAATGGGTTAGTAAAAAAAATAAAGAAAGATGCAAATCATTATTTAGAATTAGCCTTATTGATTGATAAAGAAAATAATTTGATTCAAGGAAAAATAGTAGAATCTAAAAAAGTACTTATTTCAATTAAATCTGTTGATGAGGAAGACAGAATAGCTTTAGGAAATGCTATTTATAAAGAAGAAATATTCTTTACTGAGCAAATTAAAACATCAAACATAATCTCAAAAATTGACCAGTTAATAGCTAAAGGTTCTTCAGAAACCAAAAAAATAGCTGTATTAAATGATAAATTAGTAAAATTGAGAACAGAGAAGTTAAAAATAGAAAATGAGAATAAAGCACATCAATTAAATATTGAAAATACTAAGAAAAAGAAAATTAAAGAAAAGTATTTAAAATTGATTTCAGGAAATGAAAGTGAAATTGAACTATTGAAAAATGAAATTAAAGGAATTCAATTAAAAGTAGATAATAGTGATAAAAATGGAACACGCATAGACTTAACTAAAGTTGCTCAAAATGTAAATGACCCAGTATATAATATAAAAGCATATACAATAAAAATACATCCTAACGATAAAATAAAAATTCA
>Ga0256824_10001032_pt1 | contig 10762 bp, 9 predicted proteins | sample CV67metaG_FD_191570 | JGI IMG/M metagenome (GOLD analysis project Ga0256824, IMG submission 191570) | Hydrothermal vent microbial communities from East Pacific Rise, Pacific Ocean - CV67 | ecosystem: Environmental > Aquatic > Marine > Hydrothermal vents | place: Pacific Ocean: East Pacific Rise...
GATATATAGAAAGAATTTCGCAGGTTATTCAGAAGTTGACATTATGTTCAGCGCTGAAACTATTGAAGCTGTGAGTCAAAAGTTCCTTAAAGACTTTAATCAAAAGAAAGTGACGAAAGATCATAGTGTGACAGTACAAGACGTAACTCTTGTTGAATCATGGATCAAAGTAGACGCAACCAACGATAAATCAGTGGCCCTAGGCCTTGGCGGAGATGTTGGAGCGTGGTATGTGTCATATAAAGTTGAAGACGAGGTTTTATTGAATGATATAAAGAGTGGTAAGGTACGAGGATTCTCTATAGAGGGGAAATTTGGATCTGAGCCCGTAAGTTTAACAAATAATAAGTCGATTATGACAAAAGAAGAAAATCAAGTTGAGGCTACCAACGTAGAAGCATCTACTGTAGAAACTAGCGAGACTACACCAGAAACTGAGACTCCAGAGAATGAAGCAGTACAGGCATCTGAAGAAGTAACTGAAACTATTGAAACTGAATCAACGACTATCGTAGAAATGGCTACATCAGCAGCATCTCAAATACTTGAAAGAGTAAGAGAAGTTATTGGAGTACCAGTTGTAGCAGAAGAAGCCCCAGCTGAAGCACCTGTAGAGGATGCACCAGCAGAGGAAGAAGAAGCTACATATGTATCTGTTGAAGCATTTACAATGTTGCAAGACGATGTTAATGCATTAATGGAAGCAGTGACTATGCTGTTAGAGAATTATTCTCCGACAGAAGTAGCAGCTACAGAAGAGGTAGAAGTTGTAGAAGAAGTTCAAGCACAAGAAGAAGTACCAGCAGAAGAGGTGGAAATGGTGTCCCTATCTGAAGGTAAAACAATTAAATCACCAAAACTGAAGTATATTCCAGGACAGACGGTTCAAGATCGTATTAAAGCAGGACTAGGAGTAGAATAATTTAATAAAGTCCTGGAAACAGGCAATAACAGATGGCATTTACTATCAATAGTACATATGTTGGAAAAGACTCAAAAGATTTTGTATCACCTGCGCTAATGGCGGGAAGAACTTTAGCAGTACCAACTATTACAATCAAACGTAATGTAAATTACAAAACAAGAATCACTAAAATTAACATGAGTGGTCTTGTAAAAAAAGCTACGTGTGCATTCGATCCAGCAGGAACAGTTGCAATCGATGAAGCGTGGTTAGATGTTAAAAATTTAGAAGTTAATTTAGAACTTTGTAAAAAAGACCTTATGGCTGATTTTATTGGTTCAGATATGGGTTGTGGAGATCCAGCACCAGCTGATTTCTTAAGATACTTAATCGCAGAAATTGGAGCTAATGTAGCTGACGATATTGAGACTAAGATCTGGCAAGGAGTTGATGGAGCTAATTCTTTTGATGGATTTGAGACTAAGTTCGCAGCTGATGCAACTGTAGTTAAAGTAGGTACACCAGTAGCTATTACTCCAGCAAACGTTATTGATGAAATACGTAGAGGTATCGCATTAATTCCAGCAAAACTTTTAGGTACATCAGACCTTTATCTTTATGCTTCAACTACTGTTTATCAGGCGTTGAGACAAGCAAACAACGATAAGAACGCAGCTTCTCCATGTGGTGAGGATTGTATGAACATCGATGGCATTACAGTTCAACTGGCGCCAGGTATGAAAGCAGGATCGTATGCTTTTGCTCAAAAATCAAATATGTTCTTTGGAACATGGGAAAGTTCAGATTTAGCTTCAGTGAAAGTTAAAGATATGAGTGAATTCCTTGAAGACAATGTAAGATTTGGAATGTGCTTCTTCGCAGGAGTTGCATATGGTTACGGAGCTGAAATAGTATATTATGCTGGTGCATAATAATGGCTGTAGTCTATCAACATAGAAGATTAGATAACGGACAAGTGTTTTACATTGGTATAGGCAAAACTGTAAAGCGAGCTTATACCAAAAGTAAAGCAAGAGTCAATAATTATTGGCATAATATTGTTAATAAAGTTGACTTTGAAGTTGAAATTTTATATGATAATATAAGTTGGGATAGAGCTAAAGATCTTGAGATCTGGTTAATAGCAGAATTTGGTATTGGAAGAGGATCACAACTTGTTAATCTAACTTTAGGTGGAGATGGAGTATTAGGGTATAAACATACAGATGAATTTAAAGAAAAAATAGGAAGTAGGTATAGAGGAAAACATTTAGATGATAATACAGTATCTAAAATGCGTAAATCAAATACATATAGAGCAAAACCTATAATTCAATATAGTTTAAAAGGTGATTATATAGCAGAATACCCATCAATAAATGAAGCTATTAGGCAGACAGGAGCAGATAAAAAAACGCTATCTCAACATTTGAGAGGCAAATATAAATCAGCCAAGGGATTTACTTGGCAATATAAATAATATAATTATGAACACTATAAAACAAATAAGATATGTCGTGTGATATTACAAGAGGACGCCTTCTTGACTGCAAGGACGCGGTTGGAGGCCTAAAAGCTGTTTACTTTATAAATTACGATACGGTTGATTGGAGAGAGTTGACAGTTGATGGAGAAGGTAGAATTACTAGCTTCGGTACAGCGGCTACACCTTTAGAAAAAGCCTTTGAGTATGATTTACATTTAGGTAATGATTTAACCCAAAACATTCAGTCAAGTGCTGAAAATGGAACTTTATACTTCGAGCAAGTACTTAGCTTAACGCTTAAAAAACTTACTCAAGAAGATAATATTAACATCCAGCAATTAGCAGCAGGACACCCACATATAATCGTAGAAGATCAAATGGGTAACTTCTGGTATGCAGGTATGGTTAATGGAATGGACGTAACAGGTGGTACAGCAGTAACAGGAAATGCGTTCGGTGATTTAAATGGTTACACATTGACTTTCACAGGAATGGAGAGAATGTTAGCTAATCAAATTGGTGACCCAAATACACCTGGTGATGCTTTATCAGTAATCACTGATTTCTTTGATATAGTTAAAGGAACACCAGCACCTTAATTAGTAACATAAATTGATCAAGTATTAACGCACAAATTGATATTTGTAATCATATAATAAAAGAGGGAACTATTGTGCGTGGTTCCCTCTAACTTTTTACAATATGGAAAGAAATAGAAGAAATGTAGTGGCTTTATCTTTAGAAACAGAAGGAGTTACCTTTGATGTTAGTGAATCAATAGGTAGTAAGTATGTTTTCTTTGGTAATAGACATAATTATTACAAGAAGATAAATAAAGCATACGAAGACTCTGTAACAAACCAGACATCTATAAATTCAATCATAAGTTGGATATATGGTAATGGTTTAGATTCAGATAACCAAGAAAAGCTTGACTTAATTAAAAAACTATTTAAGCCAAAAGATCTTAAGCTAATAGCAAGGGATTATAAGAAATATGGAGCCTCATGCTTCCAAGTTGCCTATGTAGGTACTGGAACAGGCAGAAAGGTTGCCAAAGTAAAGCATCACCCAGTATATAAGATAGTAAAGGGTAAGAAGAATAAAATGGATGAAACCGACTTCTACTACCATTCTAACAATTGGGACAGTCATAACGCTAAAATAGTAAAGATACCAGCTTTTGGTACATCTGCAGCTAAATTAGAGTTATACTACATTGACGGTGCAAATACATCAGATGATATGTACTACAGTAGAGTAGACTACCATTCATCTTTAAAATATGCAGATTCTGAAGGAAGTATAGCAGATTATCACGTATCTAACATTAAAAATGGGTTCACACCAGGACTTCTTATTAATTTCAACAATGGAATCCCAGAAACGGATGAATTACAGTACGAAATAGAGCAAGATGTTATCAATAAATGGGGTGGAACTAACAATGCAGGTAAGATTATAATCAGTTTCAACGATAGTTCAGAGAATGCTCCAACAATTGAGGCTATTCCAGTAGCAGATATTGATAGAATTTACGAGTATACAGCTACAGAATCTCAAAATAAGATATTAATGAGTCATAGAATTACTTCACCGTTGCTATTAGGGATACCAGTAAAGACAGGTTTCAGTAGTTCTGCAGATGAATTAGAGTCAGCATACAAACTATTCACCTCAACAGTGATTAAAGCGTACCAACAATCTATATTAGAAGCTATAAATGATGTATTAGAGGTAAATAACCTTGATGATGAAGAATTATACTTCGTGCCAATGGTGCCAATAGACTTTTTCAGTAAAGAAATACAAGAAGAGATCATAAAAGAAGATAATTCTGGTATGAAAATTGATGATACTATAGTTAAAGATTTATAATGGCAGGAGTATATTTACATAGGAAAAAGGATACAGAAGAGATATTTTATATTGGTATATGGTTAAAAGATAAACGCAGACCGTTTGTTAAAACTGGAAGAACAAAGTGGTGGAATAATATAGTAGAAAAACATAAATTAAATGTTGAAATATTATTTGATGATATAGATGAAAAACAGGCTAAGCAGATTGAGGAATATTTAATAGCTTTTTATGGTAGAATGGATACCACTAATTGGGGTAAACTTATTAATATGACTGATGGAGGTGATGGAATTAGTGGTTATAAACATACTAATAAATATAAGAAAGAACAGTCTAAAATAGCTTCAAAGAATATGACCAGTGAAGTAAAAGCTAGAATAGGGCGTGAGAAGTCTTTAGATTTATTTATATATGACACGACATTTAAACTTAAAGATGTTTTTAAAAGCCTTATATCAGCTGTAAATGAAAATGATTTTAGTGAGTCTGGTATTAGAACAGCTATTCAAAATAAACTGGCATATAAAGGATTCGTATTTAGTAGGGAAGAATTAGATGAAGAAGAGGTTATTACAAGATTCTGTAATAATGTAAAAAATATGCCTGTTATTTGTATTAACACTGGTAAGGTGTATCAATCAGCTAAGGAAGCATCAGAGAAATTATTGATAAGAAGGGAATATATAAACAAGGTGTGTATTGATACACAAGCAACAACTTCAGGTATGAAATTTAAATACTTAAAAGATGAACAAAGATAAGACAAAATTTAATGAAGCTATTAGAAAACTTGAAGAACAAAGTCTAATAAGCACAGAGTATTTGAAAGCAAACTCTTTACTCGATTGGAATATAACCCCTGAGAAAATTATTTTCTATATTGTAGAGGCACAAGAGCTTCATTTAGAAAGAATATTAGGTAGTAAGTTGTATAGAAAACTGATGGATAAGAATAACTTAACGTTTGAATATCAATTACTAATGGATAAGTTTGTAGCTAAGTATTTAATACATAAAGCATTAGCAAGTTATCTTAAAGTAGCAAGGTACTCAGTGATGCAAGGTTCGATTTATATTCACGCTCCAACAGACGCTGAAACTGTAGAACATTTTGAGATTAGTATCCTTGTTAAGAATGAGGAGTCTAAAGCGCATGAGTACGAAAGACGTATGGTTGAGTTTTTAAAGAAATACTCTACAACATTTACAGAGTGGAAAGAGTGTATCGGGGACGGCTTAAAGGCTAATTTAAATCCTTCTAAATATATTGGGGGCTGGAATTTGCAGCGTACAATTTCACCTAAAGAAAAAGAAGGAATCAGCGAAGATTTATGGGCATCAGATGCAGGATGTTGTGGAACAATGGAATCAGCATGCGCAGGAGGAGCTTGTCCACCAGATTTTGACTTATTTACAGTTAATTTTTGGTATGGAATTAGTGATACAGAAGATATGGCATCATTAGACTTGACAACATTAAATGAAGATAATACAATCCCAGTTAATGTAGAAGCTCAACCAGGTGGTGAATACTTTTGGATGGTAGCTACAATAGATTTTTATATAAATCAGATGGATACACCAGTACCATTAGGAGCATTTAGTGATACAGACCCTTTATCAGATGTATATGTAACAGGGACTCACGATAATAAAGTTTACATCCGTATTAAAATGAAAGATATGTATGAAACAGCAGTAACATTTGGATTAAAAACACAATAATATAATAGGCAATGCAATCAGCAGAACCACAAATAAGTAATAATGGCAAAATATAAGTACACAAGAAACCTTCCTTTAGCGACAGGATTTCAAGTTGAGAGCAAAAGACCTCTTGACGCAAAAGAATTTGTTAAAACTTTCGATGATTTACTAACCGTACCAGGAGCATACCCAGGAATGGAAGTAAAAGTTGAAGATGAAGCATATAAGAAATATAAATGGACTGGAATTAATCAATCAGACGCAACTCAATGGACTGAATCAGGTGGTGGAGCATTACCAGCAGATGTATTAACACAACCAGATGCTAATCAGCCAGTTACGGCAGGTAATAAATTAGCTACAATGTCCGATCTTTCATCAGCAGGTGGAGGTGATGTAACAGGACCAGCTATAGCAGTTGTTGATAATTTAGCAGCATTTAGTAGCATATCAGGTAAAATCATAAAAGATAGTGGTAAAAAGCTTTCTGATTTAGCCTCGACTACTGATTTAGCTTTAAAAGCTGATAAAACTCAAGTATTAACAAATGTTCCAGCAGGGGCAGTCTTTACAGATACTCAGATCGATCCTCAACAAGGTACAGGTATTACAATTGATAAAACCAACCCATTAGCGCCTATATTTAGTAGTACAGGTGGAGGTGGATCAGGTGATGTTGTTGGACCAAATGCTTCAGTTGATGAAAACATAGCAATATTTGATGGTGTTACAGGGAAACTTATAAAAGATGGTGGAAAGAAGTTGTCAGATTTAGCATCTACAACAGATCTTGCTTCATATATAAAGTATACAGATGCCAATCAAGCAGTTAGTCCTACTAATAAAGTTGCCACAATGGCAGATGTTGGTGCAGCAGGGGGTGGAACAGTTACAAATGTTGGGGTTACAATACCTTTAACAGTAACAAATCCTACTACAACTCCTCATATTGCAATAAATCCAACAACTTTAGCTCAATGGAATGCAGCGCAACCAAATGTTAAGAGTGATTGGAGTGCTAATAGTGGAGATGCAGAGGTTTTAAACAAGCCAGCAACAATTACACCAGCTCAAGCATCATCAATTACAGCAAATACAGCTAAAGTAAGTAATGTTCAAGCAGATTGGGATGCAACAGCAGGTTTAGCAGTTATTTTACATAAGCCAACAATTCCACCAGCGTATAATTTACCAACAGCGAGTGCTACAATAAAAGGTGGTATTAAGATTGGTTCAGGTTTAACAATGACAGGTGAAGTATTAAGCGCATCAGGTGGTGGAGCTACAGTTGATCCAGCATCTCAAGCAGAAGTTGATTCAGGAACAGTTGATAATAAATATATATCACCTAAAACATTGGAAAACAGTGTATTTAGACAAAACTTTGCAGCTTTAGAGTTGAGAGTTAATGGTATTGATTATACACCAGCAGTTCCAGGTTCGCCAGATTCAAATTTACAGACAGACCATATAGGTATTTCAGTACCAATGAGGATGGAAGGGAATCAGGTTGTTCCTACATCGCCAACAGATAGACCAGCAGAATTAGCTACATTTAGTACAGTTGGTACAATGGTTGGACAAGCTACAAGTGCAATACCTTTTACTCAATTAAATGATACACCAAGTGATTACACAGGCGCAGCAGATAAAGTATTAGCAGTAAAGCATGATGAGAGTGGGGTAGAATTTATTGATGCACCAAGTGGTGGTAAAATGGAAGTTAAAGAGATAACATCTAACTACTCTGCTGGAGCTGCTGATAATGGTTATTTTATTAGAGCAACTGGGGCTGTTACAGAAGTTAAATTGAATGGTTATATTATTAACTTTAACCAGATTTTATATAATGGAACAAATCATGACATCAATATAAAAATTGGTTTTAATAATATTATAGAAGGAATTAATCAACCATTACCACCAGGCTACCATGCAACTTATGTACAGACATATAAAATAGGATCACAATTTGTGTGGGCAGTTTCAACACCTTATTTAGATAACACAAATTATGTAGAATCTATTGTAGCAGGAACAAATATAACAGTTGATAATACAGATCCAGAACACCCAATAGTTTCATCATCAGGTTTACAGACAATTGTAGCAGGAAATAATATTTCTATTGATAACACAACCCCAGGGGCACCAATTGTAAATGCAAATGTAGGTACAACAGCAGGGATAACTACAAGAGTATATTACACAGGTGAGCTTGAGACAGTTGGTGGTAATTCTTTCTATAAAACTAAGGTAGGAGATAAAGGTTCGGTAGCATCAGCACCAGAAACAGTTAATGTAAATGATAACGAGAAGAAATGGTTTACAGTAGATGCAATAGGTTCAACAGATGCTATACCTTACACAGCACCAGGGGGAATTTATGAAGGACAGTTGACAGTTAAAGGTTCTATAAATGGAGGTGAGCAAAGGTTTACAATGGAAGTTTATATGACTGATGTAAATGGTGTAGTAATAGATTCAGGTATTTCATCAATCCCAGTAGGAGACTTAGGAGTTAGACCAATAATGGTAGCTGATTCAGGAATACTTGATTTAGTAGCTAATAACGAAACAAATGTTACACTTAGTGGATTCTTAGCACAACCATTTAGTGTTCCAGCAAATAATAGGTTTAGATACCACGTTTCAGGTGAAAAGATTGGTACAGCAGGTGGGGCAGAAACTTTGACTTTATATTATGGTTCAGATTACCATTCTTATTTAAATGTTCCAGCAGAGATTACAACAGATGGAATTATTAATGATTCAAATGTAACAGGACACTATTTAACAGAAGCGTTGAACAAATTAGAGACTGATAAAGTAGGGAAAGATACAACAGGTACAACAACACATGTTGATAACCTTTGGACTGGAACACAAGCAGAGTATGATTTATTAACACCAGTGGCAACAGTGGTTTATTTTATAGCAGGATGATAGATTTAGGTAATTTAAATATAGATAACGTGAAGCTTGGTGGAGATCAGGTTGATAAAGTTATGGTTGGAAGTGTAGAAGTTTGGGCGCATGTAGTACCAGTTACTTTTTTAGCAGAATTTGACATGGCTGATACAGGGAAATTATTTAAAATTAGATCTAATAATACCACAGCTGGTTCTATTCAATATTCTTCAGATAACTCAACATGGATTGATTTAACATCTAATATATCTGTTAGCGGGCATCTAAAATGGTATGTTAGACAAAAGCCAGGTGGGCCAGATGTTATAAAAATAAGTTTTGATTCGGCACATTTTGAACATGCTAATATTATAGAAATAGGCAGCATTACAATATTTGATAGGATGTTTGTGAGCTGCTTATATTTTAAAACAGTATCAGATATAGATACATCTAATGGTACTTCTTTTGAGTTTATGTTCTATGGTGATACAGAATTACAAAAAGTACCTGTATTAAATACATCTAAAGGAAGTAAGTTTAATTTTATGTTTTATGATAATAAAAAGTTAACATGTATTGGAGGAGTAAATACAACACTTCCTGGAGCAACCAAAACAACTATGTTCAAAAATAACTTTAATTTAAATAATCCTACATCTGCAGAAATTACATCATTACAATCCACTGCAGGATTAGATTACTCATATTCATGCCCTTAAATTATAAATTATGATATACGGAACAATAGCAAGTAATAGAAAGATACATGTAGATGTATGGCCTCCATCAAGTGGGTTTTTCGCAGAAGTGGAAATGTTTGATACAGCTGGGATACTTAGGTTTGATAGAAATTTAGGAGTTCAATACTCTTCTGATGGAGTAAATTGGCAATATAGTGATTTTAATAATGGACATCATTATGTTGTAAATGTAACAGGGAGTACTAAATGGTATTTAAGACAAAACCCAGCAGGGCCTACAATGACTGAATTTTCTTTAACAGAAACATATAGGCAGACTAGTATAGCATATGACTTATATAATCCATCAGATGTAAAAAGAATTATTTCAATTAATGGAGGAGATTTTGCAGGAGAAATAATACTTAAAAAATCACCAGTTGTAACTATAGATAATATAATTTCAGGAAAAGGTGGTGTAGTTTGGTGGTGGTATGATGGGTCAACTAGTGGAGTATGGGGACTTGATGATTTAAAAACAGTAGGGACTATAGATTTTAGTAAAAGTGAAGCTATAGATCCTATGAAGTATGATATGTTTAAAAATTGTAAAAAATTAGAGACAGTAGAAAAATTGATGTTTAATCCTGCTAGAATTGATTTTACGCAGTTATTTTATCATTGTGAGGTTTTAAAAAGTATAAATTATTTACACACAGAAGGGGGTGAAATATTTGTACAAACATTTGCTTATTGTGAAGAATTAGAACATTTAAACCAACTATACACAAGTAATGGTAAAGAGTTTAACCAGACATTTGGGTCTTGTAAAAAGTTAAAATGCTTAACATCAATAGATACGTCAAATGCTACAACTGCATTAAATATGTTTATAAGTACACCATTATTAACAGCTCCAGATGCAGCAGATAAATTGTTGATTTCAGCAGTACCAGGGATTAATTGGACAAACCCTAACCCTTGTCCGTAAATAAATAAGATATGAATGAAGATAAATTAAGCATTTTTGAAGAGGTAGTAAGGGATATAATATTGATTGTAATTATTTTAATAGGGACAGTTATGCTATACACATCATGTTCAGCTACATTTATAAAAGGACAGGGTAATTCCTCGAATACAACTATAAGTACAAGAGCTGATGACGCTAAAATAGATGTGTTAGACAGAAGTAAAAGAGCTAAAGCC
>Ga0256824_10001033_pt1 | contig 10761 bp, 9 predicted proteins | sample CV67metaG_FD_191570 | JGI IMG/M metagenome (GOLD analysis project Ga0256824, IMG submission 191570) | Hydrothermal vent microbial communities from East Pacific Rise, Pacific Ocean - CV67 | ecosystem: Environmental > Aquatic > Marine > Hydrothermal vents | place: Pacific Ocean: East Pacific Rise...
TATTTTTACTGCAATAATTGTAACTTTTTTAGCTTAAATGGATATTAAGTGCTTTTATTTGAGGAGTATATGTTGTAAGCTTTTTACTATAGGATAGTTATACTCTTTTGCTAGTGATATTTTATAAGTCTTAAACATAATGAAGTATATTCATAAATCTGTGTGATACAAAATAGGCATACCAGTTTTCTAATCATTAAATACTAATATACTATTTAAATATTTAAGTGTATGATGGTGATATAAATTTATTATCATAAGAGAGTAAAATATGGAAAATACCTTCCCCCATGTAAACTACATACTACTAGTTATTGCTGCATTAATCCCAATTGCTAACCCCTTTAGTACAGCTCCACTTTTTATCAGTATGACATCTGACCTGAGCAAAGCAGATAGAAACCAGATTGCCCTACTTGCCACGACTTATATGTTTATTATACTTGTTATTTTCCTGTTATTGGGTGCTGTTTTATTGAACTTCTTTGGCATCAGTCTTCCAGCATTACGTATAGCGGGAGGGCTAATAGTTGCTTTTATCGGCTTTCAAATGTTATTTGGCAATGAGGACAAAGCCTCCGCTAAGGCTCATCATGATGTAAAAAGTATGGCATTCACACCCTTAGCTATGCCTATGCTTAGTGGACCAGGATCTATCGCGGTCATTATGAGTATGGCTGTACGGGTTTCAGAAGCGGGGTCACTTTCAAATCAATTAATGGGATATTTTGTAGTTATTGTGGGCATCGCAATCACTGCCATCATATGTTGGATAGTTCTAACAGCCTCTTCAAGAGTCATACAGTTTATGGGGCCTAGCGGTATTGATGCATTAACTAAAATTATGGGCTTTCTTCTTACTAGTATTGGCGTACAGTTCGTCATTACTGGATTCAAAGGGCTGGGTGTCTTATCGTAGCATTTACATGAGCATCTTTATACATTTTGTTGGGGTATTTATCTTACACCCCCTCCTATGTATATAAAGTTTATTTCCGTCGCCTATAACTCAAAGCCTCCAACACATCTCTCTTCTCAATAGTCTCATTTCCATTCAAGTCTGCGATAGTCCTTCCTATCTTTTTGATTGAAGCAATACTCCTATGTGATAGAGCAAATTTTGAAATGGCAGATTCCAGTATCTTCTGTGCCTCAACACTCAACAAACAATACTTCTCTATCTCATCTTCTGCTAGTTTACCATTAAGTCGTATTTGCCCTCGTTCTTTTTGCAGTATAAATGACTTGATAACTGCTTGATGCATGGCTGTTGATGTGACATCACCCTTATCACTACTTTGTACCTCTTGCATGACTACAAAAAGGTCTATACGGTCTAAAAATGGATCAGATAGTTTATTTGCATAGCGTTTGATTTCCATTTCTGTACAACGGCATGATGTTACTTTTGAAAGTAAATTACCGCAAGGACAAGGATTTTGTGCGGCTAAAAACATAATATCTGCTTCGTACTCTATCTTGGCATTTACTCTTGCTATATGTACCTTTTTGTCCTGTAATGGCTCACGCATGGCTTCGAGTACTTGCTTTGAAAAATGCGGGATTTCATCGAAAAAAAGTATCCCTTTAGATGCCAAAGCCACTTCACCAATGCGCGCTTGTCCTGAGCCTCCACCAAAGATGGAAGCAGAAGTAGCCGTATGGTGAGGTGAACGCATGGGTCGTATGGCTTTAAAAGTAGGTGTTTGTCCATCTAGAAACTGATGCTTGGCTATGGAAAGTAGTTCTACTTCTTGCATAGGCGGGAGTATGTTTTTTATACGTTTGGCTATCATGCTCTTCCCGCACCCTGGATTGCCTTCCATAAAAAGATTATGCATACCCGCTGCTGCTATAAGTGCTGCACGTTTGGCAACCATCTGTCCTTTGACATCTAAAAAGTCACTCTCGTACTTCTCTTCATAGTAGTATGCTGTTTTATCTAAGGTGAACGACTTGGCATCGTAGTCAAACTTTTTTACATTGGCGGTAAACTCACCCTTGCCTAGTAAAACTATGGCTTCGTTTAGTGTCTCTACTGCTATAAAATCGATGCCCGATATATGACTCAAATATACTATAGCTTCTTTAGGCACTATGGCTCTTTTGATGAGTCCTTGTTCTTTGAGCGAAAGGATGATAGGGAAAATCATAGAAGAACTTTTCACTCTTCCATCGAGTCCTAACTCTCCAAACACAAAAAGTCCCTCTTCCTCAAAACTCTTTTTATTGAGTGCTATAAGTAGTGCTAAAGACAAGTCAAAATGGCTACCATTTTTCTTTATTTCAGAGGGGCTTAGCCCTATTGTTATTTTCAGAGGAGGGAAAATAAATGCATTGGTCAGTAAAGCAGACTTCACTCTCTCTTTGGCTTCTTGTATATCTGTGGAAGCCAGCCCTACTACTGCGAATCCTGGTAAGCCCTTGGTAAAGGTTGCTTCAACTTCAACAACTTGTGCATTTACTCCCTCAAGTGTGGCACAAGAAAGCCTATTGACTATCGCCTCTTTTTTTGCTTTTTGTTTTACTTTATTTTGTGTCTGTTCTGGTGGTGTACCACTATCTATTTTTGCATTCATACCCACATCATGACACAAATATGAAAAACAAGTGAAAAATATGTCAAATTGTCATATAATTGGAAATACAGTAGTAAAAAGGACACTTATGGACTATATAGATTTAGCAATGAAACGCGCAAAAGAAAGTAACTGTGAAAGTGATGTTAACTTCTTTCAAGCACTCAATGAGGTACTCGTATCTATTAAACCTTTAATGGATAGACATCCAGAATACCAAACACATAACATCATCGAACGTATGATTGCACCAAACAGATCTATATACTTTAAAATAGAATGGATAGATGACCATCATAACATACATGTAAACAATGGCTATAGAATCCAATTTAATAATGCCTTAGGTCCTTATAAGGGTGGTGTACGATTTCACCCTTCTGTCAACCCTGACATCTTAAAATTTCTTGCTTTTGAACAGATATTTAAAAATGCTATTACAGGCCTACACATAGGTGGTGCAAAAGGTGGTGCAGATTTTGACCCAAAGGGCAAAAGTGATAAAGAAATCATGAAATTTTGCCAAGCTTTTATGACGGCATTTTATAACAGTATTGGATCAGATATTGATATCCTAGGTGGTGACATTGGTGTGGGCGCAAGAGAGGTAGGGTACCTCTTTGGTCAGTACAAACAACTTACCAACACCTATGACAGTATCATTACCTCTAAACCATTGGCACTAGGTGGTAGCTTGGGTCGTACGCAAGCCACTGGCTATGGTCTTATTTATTTTACGCAAAAACTTCTTGAAGATTTAGAGCAAACCCTAAAAGGTAAAATATGTACTATTTCTGGTTCAGGGAATGTAGCCATTCATGCCATAGAAAAACTCTATGATATAGGTGCTGTACCTGTGACATGCTCTGATTCTAAAGGAGCCATCTATGACAGCAATGGTATTGATCTTGAACTTCTTAAAAAAATAAAACTAGAAAGACGTGCCTCTTTAGAGTACTATGCTCATGAAAAAAAGAACGCTATCTATGTAAAAAAAGAAAAGTATGAAGGAGGAAGCTCTTATGTTTGGGACATACCTTGTTATGCCGCTTTTCCTTGTGCTACACAAAATGAATTAGGTGTTACCTGTGCACAAAAGCTCATAGACAACGATGTCAAGATCGTTGCAGAAGGTGCAAACATGCCTACTTCTGCTGAAGCCTTAGATATCTTTCAAAAAAATGATATTATTTTTGCGCCTGCTAAAGCAGCCAATGCAGGTGGTGTGGCTGTCTCTGTTTTAGAAATGAGTCAAAATGCTTCACTTAGCTATCTTAGTTTTGAAGAAGTAGATGAAAGGCTCAAAGAAATTATGTCAAATATTTATCTCCATATCAAAGAAGTGTGTGATGAATATGATCTAGATATGGATCTTGTCTCTGGTGCAAATATATTGGGCTTCCAACGTGTAGCAGATGCGATGATTATGCATGGGGTATAAGCAACTATATAAGAGGTTTTTGAGGCATCTTTTAGACTATGCCTCTTTAAGTCTTTTTGCCCACTCTTTTTCAAACTTTTTACGCTTTAAAAATGAGAGCTTCTCTATAAATACTTTACCATCAAGATGATCCATCTCATGTTGCATAGCAATCGCTAAAAAATCATCATCTTCGATGATACGTTTTTCACCATGTCTATCAAAATATTCTATCTTCACATGTTTGGCACGTTCAATATCTTCATACACACCAGGGATAGAAAGACACCCTTCTTGAAACTTCTCACAGCCCTCTTGTTCTACGATGACTGGGTTTATCATTTCTAAGGTATTTTCTCTAGGTTGGTCATGTTCACCATCTTCATCTTGTAAAGGTACGTTTATGATGAGTGCTCTCGTATCTACACCCACTTGAATGGCTGCAAGTCCTACACCATTTTTAGCACGCATGGTGTCATACATATCATCAAGTAGGGTATGAAGTTTGCTATCAAAAGACTTTACCTCTTTGGAGATAAGTTTTAGTCTTTTATCGGGGTATACTACAATTTCTCTAACCATTGTCTACCCTACGAAAAACTTTTAGTAAGTACTTTGTCAATAAGTCCATACTCAACCGCTTCTTTTGAAGACATAAAGTTATCGCGTTCTGTGTCTTTTTCTATTTGCTTCGCTTTCTTGCCTGTTTTTTCTGCAAGTATTTCGTTAAGTGTGTCTTTAAGACGTTGTATCTCTTGTGCTTGTATCTGGATGTCTGTTGACTGCCCTTGTGCCCCACCTGAAGGCTGGTGAATCATAATACGTGCATTAGGTAAGGCATAACGTTTACCTGGTGTTCCACACGCGAGTAAAAAGGCACCCATAGAAGCTGCTTGTCCCATACAGATAGTCACAATGTCTGGCTTGATGTAGTTCATCGTATCAAACATAGAAAGTCCAGAAGTAATCACCCCTCCTGGAGAGTTGATATAAAAGTAAATATCTTTATCTGGGTCTTGTGCCTCAAGAAAAAGAAGTTGCGCCACAATAGTAGATGCCACTTGGTCATTGACCTCACCACTTAACATAATGATACGGTCTTTCAATAAACGTGAATAGATATCGTAAGATCTCTCGCCTCTACCAGTTTGCTCTACAACGTATGGAATATAACTCATTTTTAACCTTTATATTTTTTTGCATTTGTGAATATATATGTAAATAGATTATGACCGAAGGAAATACCTTTAGGTGTAATCCACTCAAATATACATTAAAATAGTTAACAACCAGCATATGCTGGTTGTCAAAATAGTTAACTATCTAAACCTAACATCTTACCAAAGAGTTTATCTTCAATCATTCCCATTTTAACTGCAGGGAGTAGGTTGTTTTCTTCATAGTATTTAATCACTTCTTGTGGATCTTGACCAGACATCATCGCTTCATAGTATATAGCCTGAGATACTTCTTTATCTTCTACTATAATTTTCTCTTCTTTAGCCAATGCATCTACAATAAATGTTGCTTTAACAGAAGCTGTTGCATCTTCTCTTACAGAGTCACGAAGTGTATTGATTTTCTTTTCGTTGTCTTTGTATGTTTCAAGCTCTTTTTCATCCATCTCTTGTGCTTTAGCATTTACTTTTGCATCTATTTCTTGTTCTACAATGTTATTTGGTAATGCAAAGTCAAATTTTTTCACCAATGCTTCTACAAGCTTAGGTTTTAAGTCTTCGTTGTACACTTTAGAAAGCTCAGTCGTTTCTACTTGTGTAGTCACTTTTTCTGTAAGTTCAGCAAGTGTTGCTTTTTCATCATTTAGAAGTTTTTGTGCAAGAGCATCATTGATTTCAGCATCTTTTTGCTCTTGGATTTCATGAAGTACTACTTTAAATGTTGCTTCTTTACCTGCAAGGTCTGCTGATTGGTATTCTGCTGGGAAAGTAACCACTACATCTTTTTGCTCTTCATATTTCATACCGATGATTTGTTCTTCAAATCCAGGGATAAACTGACCAGAACCGATTTTAAGGTTAAAGTTTTCTGCTTTACCACCTTCAAATGCTACATCATCCACAAAACCTTCAAAGTCAATAAGTGTCATGTCACCCTCTTTAACTGCACGTTTACGCGCTAGTTTTTCAAAAGGTGCTTGCTCTGCTGCCATCTCTTTAAGTTTTGCATCTACATCTTTTTTAGCAGCTTTTGGTTTTTTAAACGCAGGGACTACATCCATGTAGCCTTTTAAATCAAACTCAGGTCTAGTAGAAACTTCTACTTCTACTTCTATGCCTTTATCTGTTTTCTCATATTTTTTAAACCCTGGTTGACCTATCATGTCTGCAACATTTACTTTTGCTTTTTCAAGACCCGCATCGATAAGCTCTCTCAGTGCTTCACCCTCTGCATCTTGCGCTAATTTGTCACCATGCATTTGTTTTACAACGGCTACAGGTACTTTCCCTGCTCTAAAGCCATCTACTTTTACTTCTTTAGCTGCTTGTCTAGCAAGCTTCTCTACGTTTGCATCAATTGCTGCTGCATCAAGTGTACCACTTACGATGATATTTGCATCATCTACTTTTTTTACTGTAACTTTCACTACAATCCTTTTGTATTATTAAATTGCGTGATTTTAGCGAAATTTTGATAAAAAGGGTATTTATAGTAGTATATAAGTTAAATAATAGTGTGAGGAGCCGTTTAAAAAAATGAAATTATTAGACAATTTTCTAACCTCTGGTCACCATTTTTCAGAAAATGAAAATTTACAGAAGTTTCGTTTTTCACTCTTAAATTCACTTTTACTCATTGCTACATTTTTTACTTTTTTAAACTGCCTTGCATCACTTGTAAACTTTATTTCTTATAGTCCTCTTTATCAAATGATACTATTTATATATGGTATTATTTGTCTTGTCACTATCTATTTACTAAGAAAAAAAACCCTTTATTCCCTGGTTGTCAATATTACAATTATGGGTTCCCTTCTTCTTTTCTATTTTGCACTTCTTACTTCAGTACAAGACGAATTGCGCCTTGTTTGGTTTTTTCTTGTAGTCTTTGCTGCTTTTGTACTGGTAGGCAAAAAATATGGATTAGTCCTGATGCTGTTCATTTTATCAAGCGTTTTTATTATCAACTATTATCATGATCTTGGCTATAGTAAATTAGCCTTATTTAGTTTCTTTAACTCTTTTCTCATTTTTACCGCTTTCTCTTACTTCTTCCTTGAAAAAATAGAAAAAGATGCCTTAGAATTTAGTGTACTCAATCAAAAATTAAAAGCAAAAGTCTCCCATGAAATCCACCAACGTGAAGAACAAGAACAAATTCTTTTACAACAGTGTCGTCTAGCATCCATGGGAGAAATGATAGACTCTATTGCACACCAATGGCGTCAACCTCTTATGAATATTAATGCTATTTTAATGAATATGGAAAGAGGCCTCGAAACAAAAGAAAACCCTAAAGAATATTTAGAAAATAAGATGGATGAAGTCATTACCCTCACGACACATATGTCACAAACTATTGAAGATTTTAGAGCACTTCTCAAAGCAGATAAACAAAAAGTCCATTTTTTTATAGAAAAATCTATTCGACATGCTCTTGAACTTTTTGATGGACTTCTTAGAGATATTGATGTACAGGTTACACCTGTTGAAAAGCTTACGTTTTATGGCTACAACAATGAACTTATCCAAGTCATAATTATTATACTCAGCAATGCTATTGATGCACTCAATACACATAACATACAATCTAAACAGATCACTATAGACATAAAAGTTGAAAAACAACTATTTATTTCTATTGAAGACAATGCCGGAGGCATAGAAGAAAAATACTTACAAAAAATTTTCGACCCCTATTTTACCACTAAAGAAAGAAATGGTGGGACTGGACTTGGACTTTATATTGCTAAAATTATTATAGAACAAAACATGCATGGGAAACTAAGTGTAGAAAATACCGAACACGGTGCAAAATTGACTATTGAAATACTAGTAACCTAACTTATTACAATTCATTACACTTTTATGTCATACTGTAAAAAAAGGAGAAAAATGTTAAGTATTCTTAAAAATCACTCTATACTTTATGTTGAAGATGAACCTCAAATTCAAGCAAATATCACTGAATATTTAGAGAGTTATTTTGCAACTGTCTATGTCGCATCTGATGGGGAAGAGGGTTTAGCCTTATATAAACTCCATCATCCTGATGTACTAATATTAGATATAAACTTACCTCACATTAGTGGACTAGATATAGCCAAAACAGTACGACAAAAAGACCAAACAATCAAAATAGTAATGCTCACCGCTCATACAGAGAAAGAAAAACTCCTCGCTGCCACTGAACTTAAACTCACCAAATACCTCATCAAACCTATTGCTCCTAAACTTTTTAAAGAGACCATGGAACTTTTAGCACAAGAACTTGGGGAAAATCCTTCTCGTTTTATGAACTTAACCAGTAACTGTGTCTGGGACAAAGAAGAAGAGGTGCTTAGTATTGACGACAACCTTGTGCCCCTTTCAGAAAAAGAACAACGACTACTTAAACTCCTTATTGATCATAAAGGCTCCAATGTTTCCTATGAAGAGATTATGGTTTCCGTATGGGAAGATGCTTTTGAAAAAGATATTTCTTACGACTCAGTCAAAAATCAAATCTCTCACTTACGTAAAAAGCTACCTGACATATGTATCGATGCAGTGTATGGGGAAGGATATAAACTCAAATAAATATCTTTCTTCTAATTTTTTCTATATTTCTTCATTTTCACACTTCGTTACACTCTTTTGTCATACTAGAGAAAATAACCAAGGTGCATGCATTACCGGTTTCTATTGAAACAAATGCAAATTGTGTAACCCTTACGCCTTAAATATACTAAGACATGACATACGTTAGTTAAAAGGAAAAAAGATGGATTTTATTAAAAGAATAATAGATTATTTTTCGGAACTATTTTGTTCGAAACCAACCAAGATATCTAAAGATACTCTAGATAAAAAAGAGTTTCTTGATGTAAAAAATAAAGCAAAAATTATATCGGTTGATTGTGCACTCTATCTTCAACCGACACCTGAATTTAAAACACCCTATTTTGATATACCTAAATCTATAGAAAATGATGCTTCTAGTAGCAATACTATTGTTTTACATTCCATTTTTGGAAAAGATATCCAGGATGAAGTGATAAAAAAACTCATGCTTGAAATACAAAATCAGACCGTACCCTTGCCTTTATGGCAAATTTCAAATAATTTGACTTCTAATGAGGGTGCATTTCATGATAGTGGTTGTATTTATATCAACGAAACTTTTATATTAGATGCTCAAAATTCTCCCGAACATTCATGGACACTTTTTAGAATAATGATAGAGGAGATAGGTCATTATGTGGACTATCTTTTAAGAAATAAATATGACACGCTAAAAGGAGATGCAAAAGGAGATGAAGGCACACGTTTTGCTAATGCATTTATTTATCATAATAAACTTCTTCAACGTGATTTTCACTTTGCAAATTTTCATATACAGACAAGTACAAATGAACTAAAAAGCTTTCGTCCTCAAGTATTACAACAGACACCTAATGAAGAAACGAAAGCAAAAACATTACTCTATACCGAAGACAAAACAGATGATCAAGCAGCTGTAATGCTTAACAATGGGAAGCAAGTTATAGGTGAATTCTTCAAAATACGTGGTGGGGGTGCAATCCATGAGAACCTCACGCAAAAAGCTGCCAATAAAGTTAATATTGTTTATGACTATCGATTAGATGAAGGATGCGCATGGCCTGATGTTCCTTGCCGAAATGAATACTCTATAGAAACATGTTACTTTAATACATGGAGAAATTTAGACAAACCAGGTACACTCGCTTATGAAAGTCATCATGGAAAAAATCAATACTGGCACTCTATGGCTCCTACGGGAGAACATACCAACCAAGAAGTCATAGAGATGATTATTATACAAGCCAAAGAATGGTTTACCATGGGTGTAAATACAGGTATAGGAGATGGTGGATTTTGGAACAAATCAGGAGATGATGGTCTGTTTCATATAGGAAAAATCCTTCACATGATACAAGATGCCTTTTCTTCTTCTCATGTGCAGCGAAATAGTGATAACAAAATTATGCAAATACAAGGATACAATAGCCAAGATGCACATAAACATGGTAAACCAGATAAACAAGGTCACTCTCAAGGTGCCAATGATGCATTAAAATATTCTATAAAATTACTCACATTATATAAAACTATTAAATCTTATGATAAAGAATTACAGACACCAAATATGTATTTACACCCATTAGAAAATTTATTACGAAATGAAATATATGTGATACAATCAGATAGAAAACTTCTTCTAGCAGGAGGAACTTTAGATGAATATGCACATACTGGCGATGGTTAAATGTTTTACTTAAAAATTTTACCTTTGCTACTTTTTATACTACAATTAGCATCAATAATACATCTATATACTATTAATAAAACTGCAAATACGCATGTACCCGTAGTGTTTATAGAACTCAATATTATTGTATTTTTATCTGTTGTTATTTTAATACTTATCTATACTTTAGTTTATACATTTACATTTCGTTCTTTTTGGCTTTTGCCTCTTAGTATCACCATAGTATTATCATTCTATTTAGCTTTTTATTATCTACGTATGCTATTTTAAATCTTATTGCTTTCCATTTGTGTATTTTGTTATAGTTTATCC
>Ga0256824_10001034_pt1 | contig 10758 bp, 13 predicted proteins | sample CV67metaG_FD_191570 | JGI IMG/M metagenome (GOLD analysis project Ga0256824, IMG submission 191570) | Hydrothermal vent microbial communities from East Pacific Rise, Pacific Ocean - CV67 | ecosystem: Environmental > Aquatic > Marine > Hydrothermal vents | place: Pacific Ocean: East Pacific Rise...
AATTAGACTTCTACAACTCTCTGCTAAAACACAAAAAGCTCTTATAGAGAAAAAAATTACAGCTGGTCATGCCAAAGTCTTAGTTGGACTTGATGAGAAAAATCAGCAAACTATGGTAAATTCTATTGTAGGGCAAAAACTGAGTGTAAGAGAAGTTGAAACTATGATAAAGAGTATGAAAGAGCAAAAAATTACTCCTAAAGAGAGCCCCGTTTCTAATATATATGATTTCTCAAATCTCGAAGATAAGTTTGAATTTTTAGGTTTTAAAACTAAAACTTCCAAGAACAAATTAACAATAGAGTTTGACACAGAAACACAAATAGAAGAATTTCTACTTCAACTATCAAAATAAATGTCACTTTTTCTACTTCAAATTATGTAAATTATAAAATTTCTTAAATTTCTTTTCTACTTTAACTATCCTTTCAATTTTATCATAGTATAATCTCGCAACTTTTAGGAGGTGCTATGTTAGATATAAATCCGATACTACTTTTGATTACATTTGTTGTATTTCTTTCGCTTATAGCCGTTCTAAACAGTTGGCTTTATAACCCATTATTCGGTTTTATGGATAAGCGTGATGACGACATTAAAAGAGACCTTGCAAAAGTTGGCTCAAATGATGATGAAATTAACGACTTAAACGCAAAAGCTGAATCAATAGTTATGAATGCTAAACTGGAAGCTTCGGCCCTAAGAGAAAAAGTTGTTGCAGATGCTAAAGAATTAGCTGATAGCAAGTTAGATGCAAAACGTGCTGAATTAGCAGAAGAGTATTTAGTATTTGAGCAAGGTCTTGCCAAATCTAAAGAACAGTTAACTGTAGACTTAATGTCTCAAGTTCCACTATTTACTGAAGCTGTAAAAGCTAAATTCAGTAATATATAAAGGATGTAATGTGAATAGAATTATAGTATTAATGCTTATGATTTCAACTTATGCACTAGCATCTGGTGGTGCTGAGCATGCAGGTACAGACATTGTACAAAGAACTGTTAACTTTCTTCTTTTTGCTGGTCTTATATGGTACCTAATTGCAGAACCTGCAAAGAGTTACTTTGCAGGAAGAAGCCAAGGTATTGCAGACGAATTAAATAAGGTACAAGAGAGACTTAATGAGTCTATAGCTCTTAAAAAAGAAGCATTAGCTAAGATTTCAGATGCAGAGAAATTTGCAGTGGAATTAGCAGAAACTTCTAAGAAAGAGAATAAACTGATTAATGACAATATAATGACTCAGTGCGATGTAGAACTTGAAACACTTGCAAAACAGCAAACTGTTCTATCTGATTTTGAGCAGAGAAAAATGATTCGTAATGTTGTAGAAAATATTATTGATGAAGTCTTAACTCAAAGTAGCGATAGTTTCGATAAAGAAGCTATGGCAAATGTAATCTTGAAGAAGGTGGCATAAGTATGGAAGAGTTAATCGCAAAAAGATATATTAAAGCTATAAAAAGTGGCTCTAATATGGAAGATATGGCTGTAGTTTTTTCTACATTGGCTGAATCATTTAAGGATGATAAATTCATTCAAATAATTGATAATCCAAATGTTAGTTCAAAAGATAAGTCGGAGATTTTATTAGAAGCTGTTTCTTCAGCTAACTCTAATGAGATTAATAATTTAATTAAACTTCTTGTAGAAAACAAGCGTATTAATATTATTCCTGCAATTGCACAGGAAATAAAAAAAGATATAGCGAATACAAGCAAAATTTATGAGGGTGTTATTTATAGCGATAGTGATATTGACGATAAATTAATAGCTGACTTAAGTAGTGGTTTGAGTAAAAAATTTGATTCAACTATTACACTAGTATTTATTAAAAATGATTTTAATGGTATTAAAGTAGATGTTGAAGATTTAGGTATTGAGATTAACTTCTCTAAAACTAGAATCAACAATCAAATTATAGAACATATAATAAAAGCAATTTAACTTTCAATGAGGGGAGAACAGTAGTGGTAGCAAAAATTCAAGCTGATGAAATCAGCTCAATAATTAAAGAACGTATCGATAACTTTGAATTAAGTGTTGATATAAATGAAACTGGTAAAATTGTTTCTTATGCTGATGGTGTTGCACAAGTTTACGGACTTAGCAATGTTATGGCTGGTGAAATGGTAGAGTTTGAAGAGGGTACTAGAGGTCTAGTAATGAACCTTGAAGAGAGCGCAGTAGGTGTTGTTATTCTTGGTCCAGGTACTGAACTTCGTGAAGGTATGTCTGTTAAACGTCTTGGAAAACTTCTTCGTGTTCCAGTTGGTGATGCACTTTTAGGTCGTGTTGTAAATGCTCTTGGTGAGCCAATTGATGGTAAAGGTCCAATTGAGACTTCTGAAACTCGTTTTGTTGAAGAAAAAGCTCCTGGAATCATGAACAGAAAATCTGTACATGAGCCTTTAGCAACTGGTATTAAAGCAATTGATGCTCTTGTACCAATTGGTCGTGGTCAACGTGAGCTTATCATTGGTGACAGACAAACAGGTAAAACTACAGTTGCAATCGATGCAATCATTAACCAAAAGGGTAATGGCGTTGTATGTATTTATGTAGCTATCGGTCAAAAAGAGTCAACTGTAGCTCAGATTGTTCGTCGTTTAGAAGAACATGGTGCAATGGAGTATACAATTATCGTATCTTCAACAGCTGCTGAAGCTGCTGCTCTTCAATTCTTAGCTCCATATACTGGTGTTACAATGGGAGAGTACTTCCGTGATAATGCAAGACATGGTCTAATCGTTTATGATGATTTAACTAAACATGCAGTTGCATACCGTGAAATGTCACTTATTCTTCGTCGTCCTCCGGGTCGTGAAGCTTATCCTGGTGATGTTTTCTATGTACACTCTCGTCTTCTTGAGCGTGCTGCAAAAATGTCTGATGAAGAGGGTGCAGGTTCACTTACTGCTCTTCCAATTATTGAAACACAAGCTGGTGATGTTGCGGCATATATTCCAACAAATGTTATTTCAATTACAGATGGTCAAATTTTCCTAGAAACAGACCTATTCAACTCGGGTGTTCGTCCAGCAATTAATGTTGGTCTTTCAGTTTCTCGTGTTGGTGGTGCTGCTCAGATTAAAGCTACTAAGCAAGTTGCTGGTACTTTAAGACTTGATCTTGCTCAGTATCGTGAACTTCAAGCATTTGCTCAGTTCGCATCTGATTTAGATGAAGTTTCTCGTAACCAACTTGAACGTGGTCAGAGAATGGTAGAGGTTCTTAAACAAGGTCCTTTCTCTCCTTTATCTGCTGAGAAACAAGTTACTATCATTTTTGCTGGTAATGAAGGTTTCTTAGACGATATGGATCCATCTAACGTGGTTCGTTTTGAAGCAGAAATGTATCCATTTATTGAAGCTTCTTACCCTCAAATTTTTGAAAACATTAGAAGTGCAGGTAAAGTTGATGACGATACTAAAGCTCTAATGATGAAAGCACTTGAAGAATTCAAAGCTAGCTTCGTAGCGGCATAAGGGATATTCAATGGCAAACTTGAAAGATATTAAAAGACAGATAGGGAGTGTTTCTAACACTCAAAAGACAACTCGTGCTATGAAACTTGTAAGTACAGCGAAACTTCGCCGTGCTGAAGAGTTAGCTAAGCGCTCTCGTCTTTATGCTGACAAAATGAATCAGGTAATTGCCGAAATAGCTGGACGCATTAAGTGTAACAAAGTTGGCGGAATTGACAATCGTTGTTTTTTAAAGATTGAAAATCCAAAGATGGTAGATATTGTTTTTGTAACTGCAGATAAAGGTCTATGTGGTGGTTTTAATATTCAAACTATTAAAGCTGTTAACAAACTGATTGCAGAGTATAAAGAACAAAACGTGAAAGTGCGTTTACGTGGTGTCGGTAAGAAAGGTATAGCGTTTTATAAATATAATGAGGTCGAACTTTTTGACTCAGTTATAGACTTAAGCTCAAAACCTGATAAAACAAGATCTGACGAATTTATAGCAGCTTCAATTGAAGACTATAAAGATGGAAAGATTGATGGTCTTCATATAGTATATAACGGGTACAAAAACATTATAACTCAAGAGTTACATGTAAATAAAGTACTTCCAGTTGATACAGATAAGTTTGAGTGTTCTGAAACACAGAACTCTATGCTTGAGATTGAAGCTCAAGATGAAGAACATATGTTGAATTCTCTAGTGGACAAATATGTTCAATATAACATGTACTACTCTTTAATTGATTCAGTTGCAGCTGAACATAGTTCTCGTATGCAGGCTATGGATACCGCAACTAACAATGCTAAAGATATGGTTAAAAGTTTAAATGTTCAATATAATAAAGCTAGACAAGCAGCAATTACTACAGAGCTAATAGAGATTATTAGTGGTGTGGAGTCGATGAAATAATGGAGAAAAATATGATTGGTAAAATAAGCCAGGTAATGGGACCAGTTGTTGATGTTGATTTTGAAGGTTATCTTCCAGTAATCAATGAAGCGATTGAAGTAAAAGTAAGTTTAGAAGGAAACGAACACCGTTTAGTTCTTGAAGTTGCAGCTCACTTAGGTGATGGCCGTGTAAGAACGATTGCAATGGATATGAGTGAAGGTTTAGTTCGTGGTATGGATGCTACTGCTACTGGTGCTCCTATCAAAGTTCCAGTTGGAGAGAAAGTTCTTGGTAGAATTTTTAATGTAATTGGTGAAACTATCGATGGTGGTGATCAAGTTACTGATGCACCAACATGGTCAATTCACCGTGCTCCTCCACCATTAGTTGATCAGTCAACTACTACTGAAATGTTTGAAACAGGTATCAAAGTTGTTGATTTACTTGCTCCTTACTCTAAGGGTGGTAAAGTTGGACTATTCGGTGGTGCTGGTGTTGGTAAAACAGTTATTATCATGGAGCTTATTCACAATGTTGCTCATGGTCATGATGGTTTATCAGTTTTCGCTGGTGTTGGTGAGAGAACTCGTGAAGGAAATGACCTTTACTACGAGATGAAAGATTCAAATGTACTTGACAAAGTTGCACTGTGCTACGGTCAAATGTCAGAGCCTCCGGGAGCACGTAACCGTATTGCTCTAACAGGTATTACTATGGCTGAGTATTTCCGTGATGAGAAAGGTCTTGATGTTCTTATGTTCATTGACAATATCTTCCGTTTTGCTCAATCAGGTTCAGAGATGTCTGCACTTCTTGGACGTATCCCTTCAGCTGTTGGTTACCAACCAACTCTTGCTCGTGAAATGGGTGCTCTACAAGATAGAATTACATCAACTAAAAATGGTTCAATTACTTCTGTTCAAGCGGTATACGTACCAGCAGATGATTTAACTGACCCGGCTCCAGCTTCTGTTTTTGCTCACTTAGATGCAACTACAGTACTTAACCGTAAAATTGCTGAAAAAGGTATCTATCCTGCAGTTGATCCACTTGATTCAACTTCAAGATTACTTGATCCACAAATTATTGGTGAAGAGCACTACGGTGTAGCTCGTGGTGTACAGAGTACACTTCAAAAGTACAAAGACCTTCAAGATATCATTGCGATTCTTGGTATGGATGAGCTTAGTGAAGATGACAAAAATGTTGTTGAACGTGCTCGTAAAATTGAGAAATTCCTTTCTCAACCTTTCTTTGTTGCTGAAGTATTTACAGGTTCTCCTGGTAAATATGTTAAACTTGAAGAAACAATCGCAGGTTTCAAAGGCATCCTAAACGGTGACTATGACTATATGTCTGAGAACTCATTCTATATGGTTGGTTCAATGGAAGAAGCTGTTGCAAAACACGAGAAAAACACTAAAAAATAAGTGTTATAAAGGACTGTAATGGATATGTTAAAACTTGAAATCCTAACACCTAACGGCGAAATCTTTAATGGTGATGTTGTTAGTGTAGTTCTCCCTGGTGAAGAGGGAGAATTTGGTGTTCTTGCTCATCATGCTTCTTTGTCAACTCTTTTAGAAGCTGGTGTTATTGACATCGAAAAAGAAGATAAATCAGTCGAATCAATCTTAATCAACTGGGGTGTTGTTAATGTTGATGAAGAAAAAGTTATTGTTTTAGTTGAAGGTGCTGTTGCCATTCGTGGTGATAGTGAAAGTGCAATTGCTGGTGCTCTTGAAGAAGCAAAAGAACTTATTAGTTCTATTGCTGATTCAAACCCTGCGATAGCTGCTGTTTCTGCTAAAATTGAATCTGCTGCTCAAAGATTAATATAATCAATGACAAACGATTTAATCGATTTTTATCTTAAAAGTCATCCAGTTACTCTGGGTGTACTTATACTCCTAAGCATCTATTTTATTATTTTAAACTGGGTGTTTATCTATCGCTATTTCTCTATCTCTAGCTGGATAGCAAAAGAGAATAAATCCTTAGAAGCTCTTTTGATGGGTTCATCAACTGTGAGCAATTCCTCTTTTTTACATAATTTTTTAAAAACTAACTCTGTTGTTTCTAAAGAGATTTTAGATTTGGGAATGTTAGCCGCTACAAAAGAGGCTACTAAAGGTCTTTCACTTCTCTCTATCTTTGCATCGACTACCCCTTTTATTGGTCTTTTTGGTACAGTTGTTTCTATACTTGACACCTTTAGTCATATAGGACAGACAAGCGGTAGTATGTCTATTATCTCAAGTGGTGTTTCCGATGCTCTTATTGCAACTGCATCTGGTATCTTTGTTGCCATCTTTGCATATACTTACCATGAGGTACTTAAAAGAAAATCTTTTACGGTTATTAACTACTTACAGATGCAAAGTGATGCTGTTTTAGCTCGTAAGGCTTAGTATGTATGATTGGGATTCTAAACCAGAGTTAAACATTACTCCACTTGTGGATGTAATGTTAGTTCTATTAGCCATCTTGATGGTTATCGCTCCAAATATAATTTATGAAGAGAATATAAAACTGCCTCAGGGTTCAGTAAGTTCTCAACTCTCTAAAATCCCTCCTGTACATATTACTATTGATAAAGAGAAAAAACTAATGGTCAACAAAGAGATCTTTGACTTAAATGCATTTACAGATAACTTCTATCTCTACTCTAGAAAACTAGATATGAAAGCAACTGTTTTAATAAGTGCAGATGAAACTTTGGACTATGGTATTGTTATGTCAATTTTGGCAGCTGTAAAGCAGGCTGGTTTTTCTGATGTATCATTAGCAACTAATGGCTAGAAACAACTTTTATTTTCTTCTGAGTGGTTTTTTATCACTTACTCTTTTTGCACTTTTTCTGTCTCTATTTATATATATGATGTTATTCTCATCTAAAATTAACTCTTATGCATTAAAAAAAGATAATTACATATCTATATCAATGGATACAATCAAAATACCCAAAAAGAAAATTAAGAAAAAAGTGAAAACTCCTGTTGTTAAACCAGCGGAACCAGAAGTAGTTGCACCCGACCCAGTGGTTGATATTACAGACCTATTTAACAATGTAAAAACAAAAAAAATAAAAAAGAAACCAAAGAAAAAAGTGCATAGAATTCAAGAGCTCCAAAATAGACCTAAAAATGCTAAGAGCCAAGAACATCAAAATAGAGAATTGGATAACGAGACTAAGGAGAGTTCTAGTGGCAATGAAGTTAATGAATATTTCGCTAAAATTCAAGCGCTAGTATATAGATATTTTGAACCACCTGCTTCCTCACAAGGACATAGTGTCAAAGCTGTCATTGAGTTGAGTGCAATTGGTAAAGTAATAGATTTTAGAATTTTGACATATTCAAATAATCAAGCACTCAATGATGAGTGTGACAGGATAAAAAGTAGACTTAAAAGTGTGCTTTTTCCAATTAACCCTAATAACAAAACAGGTATATATACTGTTATTTTAACTTCAAAGGAGTAGTTAGTGAAAATATTTTTTTCTCTCTTAATGTTATGTAGTTTGCTCTTGAGTGATGCAACTATCGAGGTCATAAAAAAAGTTGATTCTCTTCCCTCACTCGCTGTAGAGGACTCATCGAGTAGTTATGATGACACTTTTAAACTTACATTTTTTAAATCTCTTATCGCCGATTTGAATGTACTCTCTATATTTAATGTAGATAGACACCATAACGTGGTTCACTATAACGACACTAACGTGGCTGTAGAGAACAAAGATATGGAGTATGTTTTAAGATATAAACTATCTGAAGATGATAGTGGTGCTCTTAACGTGGAGAGTAAACTTATTAAAGATAAAACGACTGTTTTTTCTAAGAGTTACAAAATTAGTAGAAAAATGGTCTATATGTTTGTTTCGCATGCTATGGCTTACGATATAAATGAGTTTATGGGTAAGCCTTCTGTAGCATGGATGAAAAGAAAAGTTATCTTTTCTAGAATTGTAGCTCCTAAAAAGAGTGAGTTAGTAATTTCAGATTATACGCTTACATACCAGCATGTAGCAGTGAGTGGTGGTTTTAATGTTTTTCCAAAGTGGGCTAATAAGGCTCAAAATGCTTTTTACTATACATCTCTTGATGGTAAGCAACCAACACTTAAACGTGTAGCAATTAGAACAGGTAAAACAAGTCGTATTCTCTCTTCTGATGGTGTAATCATCTGCTCTGATGTTAGTGATGATGGGAAAAAACTTCTACTGACTATGGCACCTAAAGGTCAGACTGATATTTATCTTTACAATGTAGAGACGAAAAAATATAAAAGAGTTACCAAGTATGGTGGCATAGATGTGAGTGGACAGTTTCAAACAGATAATAAAATTATATTTGTCTCTGGACGTTTAGGGTATCCGAATATTTTTTCTAAAAAACTAGGAACTCGTGAAGTTGAACAGATGGTTTACTATGGAAAAAGTAATGCAGCTTGTAGTGCTCATAATGAGTACATAGTTTACAAGTCACGTGAGACTTCCAATGCATTTTCTAAAAATACATTTAACTTACACCTCATATCAACAAAGACTGATTTTATCCGAAGACTCACTGCAACCGGAGTTAACGAGTTTCCTAGGTTTTCTAGAGATGGAGATGCTATTCTTTTTATAAAGAACTATGAATCGCAAAGTGCAATAGGAATAATCAGATTAAATCATAACAAAAACTACCTTTTCCCACTAAAATATGGAAGAGTACAGTCCATGGACTGGTAAAATAAGTGAAATTTAGGTACAATTACACAATTTTAAAATCAAGGAAATAAAATATGAAAAGTATAATACTTTCAAGTGTTGTAACAGCACTATTAGTTTTTAGTGGATGTGCAGACAAAGATCCTGCTGTAGATACAGCAAATAGTGGAGCAAAACAAGCTGCTCAAGAAGTTGAAGCACCAAAAACTGAAACAGTGTCTGCTGAAAATTCTTCTGTTAATTCTAACTCTAATAGTTTTGATTTAGCAACTCTTCAAGGTCAAATTGCACCAGTTTATTTTGATTTTGACAAGTTTAATGTTAACGCAGCTAACAGAGATGCACTAAGTGCTGATGCTGATATTGCTAAAGCTAATGCGAGTGCATTATCTCTTAAGTTAGAAGGTAACTGTGATGAGTGGGGAAGTGACGAGTATAACTTCGCACTAGGTCTTAAACGTGCTTCTGCTGTTAAAAAAGCATTAGTTGCTGAGGGTGTTGATGCAAGCCGTATTTCTATGGTTAGTTTTGGTGAGAGTAATCCAACTTGTAGTGATAAAACACAAGATTGTTGGGCTAAAAACCGTCGTGTTGATTTTAAACTAATCCCGTAATTAATGAATAGAACTATTTTAGTCGCACTCTGTGCGACTATCTTCTCGTCTGCTGTGTCTGCTGCTGAACCATCTGCGTTTGGTGCTGGAGATTTGAGCAATCCTACTCCCTATGGTCTTACCTCTAACGAAAAAGTTGTTTTACAAAATAAAGATAAACTTCAAAAAGTAGTTGTTAAGAGTAATAATCAAGCAAATGAAGTTGATTCACTCCGTGAAAGAATTGATGGTTTACAGACAATTATTGAGAGTCTCAGTAGAAAGTCTCAAAACAATAAGATTAATATTCAACAAATCAGTGAAAAAAATCGTTCTGAATTAGAGACATCTGATGAGTATGAAAAAAGAGTAAGTGAAGTTACTCAAAAAAATGCTGAGAATATTGAAAAAATAAACCTTGCAATGACGGAACTCTCTGCACTTGTAGAGACAATAAACAGTACCTATGTAACAAGAGATGAGTTTAATGAGTTTATTAAAACTCTTAATCGTTCTAAAGGTAGTGCTAAGTCAAGTAAAAAATCGTTTAAGAGTATGTCAAAAGCAGAAATAGCGAAAAAAGCAAAAAGTTACTTCAATAAAAAATACTATACAAAAGCGATAGAGTCTTATAGTTATCTTATTGAAAAAAACTATAAACCAGCAAATGCTCATTATATGATTGGTGAGATGAAGTACAGAAGAAAAAACTATAGTGAAGCAATTGCATACTTTAAAAAGAGTGCATCACTATATGCCGAAGCTACTTATATGCCAACTCTTATGTTACATACAGCAATCTCTATGGATAAAACTGGTGACACAAAAAATGCACAAGCTTTTTTTAAAGGTTTGATTGTGAAGTACCCATCTAGCAGTGAAGCAAAAGAAGCAAAACAATATTTATAATAAATTAGGTTGAAGTTTTTCAGCCCTATTATATCTATTTATGATAGAATCCAAAAATAAAATATAAAAGGTCTTAAAATAATGGCAATAGAAGCAAATCAAATCGTATCATTAGAGTATGAAGTAAAAGATGGAGATACTGTTGTAGACAGTAATGTTGGTGGAGCACCATTA
>Ga0256824_10001035_pt1 | contig 10753 bp, 10 predicted proteins | sample CV67metaG_FD_191570 | JGI IMG/M metagenome (GOLD analysis project Ga0256824, IMG submission 191570) | Hydrothermal vent microbial communities from East Pacific Rise, Pacific Ocean - CV67 | ecosystem: Environmental > Aquatic > Marine > Hydrothermal vents | place: Pacific Ocean: East Pacific Rise...
AGCACCTATTATTTTGATTGGGCTCATAAAACCAAATCGGTCGTCCTTCTTGCATCACTGACTTTGTCCTTAACCGCTTGAGTGTCTCTTTATCATTGCCTTTGCTGCTCAATAATGCTGATAGAAAAAAAGGATGTGTAACTGTACAATCAACTATATGACGCTTTTTTGATATCACCGCACCGTTTAAATTTTTCACAACATCACTTTCAGCAATACGAAACAGCACAAAAAGTGTCACATGCTCTTTGATAAACAATACTTCTTGCCGGCTGTTTTCAAATAAGGAGGCTGTAGCAAGTTTTATCTGCTCGCTTATAACATGCACTCCGCTATTAGTTGACATCATTTTATAAATAGATTTTCAGTGTGTACAAGAGAAGAACCGACTCCTGGCAATTTCCTGTTACACTGTGGGTTGTACAATTAAGCTGGCTCTTTAGTATAAACAACCTTTTGTGTCACCTCTTTAACCACATCCGGTTTTTTTGAAGGTTCAGAGAAACTACATGCTGAAAAGTAGACAATAAGAATAAATGAAAAAGTATACCTGTATATCTTCGCTTTATAAACTTTTAACTTAATAAAGCATCTACTCTAAACTTACCAGTATCTAACCTTATTGTCCTCGAGTTTTTTTCATCCATCTACCAAACGCTTCTGGAAAACGTTTTTGAGCCTGTTTTAAGGTAGCTATGTCATTTTCTTTAAGTTTTTGCGTTAAAAAAGCATCCAACTTTTCTTCATCAACTTTGGTTGGGTTCTCTTTTTGCTTCTTCTCTTTTTCGGGCTCTTTTTTTACATTTTTTGGCTTTACTATGCCGGTTATTTCAATAATAGCAACCTTGGTAGGACTCGTTTCACCTGCATTTTTAATTACATAATCAAAGTTCACTTTACCAATAAATTTTTCTTGTGGTGTATAAATAAAGTGTCCACTTTTATCAACTCTCAATACACCTTTTTTTGGAGCGTTAAGAACCTTAAACACTAATTTTTTACTACTGAGAGCGCTCAAAGTATCAGAAATTTTTTCATCGTTTTTCACACTAAAATGCTTGGTAGTTGAATCTGTAAATATTGCCATCTCTGCTACGTCTAAAAAACTAAAATTCTTGGTTATCACATCACCAGGGTCAAGGTCAAGAGTATCTTGATAACTCTGCTTATTTGCCTTAACCAAGTATGGAACTTCTTGAGAACATCGTTCTATAGATTTACGTACATTTGGTTGTATACTAATCCCATCTACCATTGCTGTAAAGTCTATGTCACTTACAAATAAAATAGTAGGGTATTCATGTCCCTCAAAGTCGATAGAGACAACCTCATCTTCTAATGTATCTAAGGTCATTGATCCTTCTATAGGACAAAATCCTTTTGCAGTAATACGATAGTTATAACTACCAACTGGAAAGTAAACCTGCTTATTAGCTTTAATCTCTCTGCTATTGATAACTATCTTAGCTGTAGTTGTTCCACTAATATGAAAGACTATCGACTGAGGTATAATTTTTTTACGTTCTGCTATCAATGTTGCTCTTTGAATCTCAACACTTTGTAGCTGTGAGCGGGTGAACTTTGATTTAAACACCTGCATTAAGCGGTAGGTTACATTAATATGTTCTATCCAGTTATCTAGCTGTTTTAGACGCTTTTTGGGGTCTTTTGACAATGTCGTTAGTTTAAAACCTTCTAGTTTATAGCGCATTTTTTCTGCGATCAAAAGAAGCTCAGATTTTATAATATAGGTACATGTTTCAGCACCTTTTACCCTTGTAGCAATATATGGTTCAAATAACATCACTTGTAACGATTTACTTTCTTCGAATGAGAGCCAAGATGTCATACTATCTATAAAACTTTTCTTTTCATACGTAGCATGAGTGAAAATAGTCTGATCTAATGCTGACAACGATTTTTCTTTGCTTTTAGCACATCCTTTAAAAACCAATGCTTCTATCTGAAGCAGTGTCTCTGTATGCAAGTCATTAAATATTTTGTATTTTTTAGACAGTGCTGACCTATCTACTGAGGAGACATCATCTCCAAAAACACTTAGCATCTGCTCTGTTGTTGTCATAAGAGACAGCCACTGCTCTAACATAGCAACTTTTTTTTCATTGGCAATAGGTAAATTCTTTATACTAAAACGTTTTGTCTTTGCTAAAAGGGCCATTGTATGGTGTACCTGATCAACACGTCTTATCTTCGCACATCGCTTATTACCTTCGACATAAAGATCAATATCAACAAGCTCTAGGTGACTTTCTACACTAGTAATCTGCTCTATAGTAGAAGAGACGCTCTCATCCCCATTACTTTTCTTACTTTCTATATGTTTTGATTGTACTGCATCAACTGTTGTATTCACCATAGATGCTAACTCTAATTTAGCGTCTGCATAACTAGAAGCACACATCGAATAACTCTTAGCATCAAGCTGTAAACCCAATAACAAAAATATATAAAATACAGTTTTAACGTTCATTAAATAACTCCTGATGCTTTGCTATAACGTCTATAAAGGCATTTTCTATAATGCTTCTAGCCTCGTCACTATAGCATTGATGTAAAATGTAATCACGTTCTATAATATAAGTATCATTATTTGCATAGTTAGCAACAAGAAGCCGACAAGCTTCCCTCAAAATCATGTATTGTCCATCTAATGCAATTTCTTGTAATTTCTGAGCGGTTGCCAAGATAACTTCATCTTTACTTTTACTTCTATACATGTACGATACTATTTTACCAACAATAATAATAAACACTAAAATAACCATATAAGACACCATGGTATAGCGCCAAATATCATTTTCTGTCATCACTGTCAAATCAATCCCTAATAGTGCAGTGAATTCTTCATTCATGATATTAATAAAAATCCAAATGATTAATAATGCAACTGCAATGGTCATATAATTAATGACAGTTGCCGCATAACAAAAGGGGCGTTTAGGTAGTTTAGAGGACACATCTTTGCTATCTACCGGTTGCGTAGCAGGTCTTAGTTTTATGTATTGTTTCACATATCGAATCACATACGTTGATTCACATACTAAGTAACGTTTTGCTAAGAGTTCACCACCTAAAAATGCCAAAAAGATCATCAGGAAGTCTAGTCCCTTATCTCCTAGGTATTCTAGTGCAGCAGAAACCACTTTGTTTTCTTGCGCTTCTTCTTGGCCTTCAATGTTTTCTATACTTGCAGCTGCAATCTCATTGTTAGCATCAAGTTCAAGTGCTAGAATATAGTACTTTTTAGCAGTTGTTAAGTCAGACAATTCATAAGCTGCACGACCACTAAAGACAAGTAGGCTTGCATTTTGAGGATAAACGCCTCTTGCATCTTCTAAAAGGAGTGAGGCCTCTTCAACATAACCACCCTCAATATGATCTTGTACAATAGCTTCAACTTCTGCTTCAGATAGTATGTTTATAGCTGCTTGATAATACTGCTTAGACATATCAATATCACCTGTTCCAAAAGCAGCATCACCTCCAAAAATTAATATCTTTGCACTATTACTATAAATAACACGAGCCTCTTTGATAAAAAGAAGTGCTTCTTCATTTCGGCCTTGATCAAGAAGATCTTGCGCATAAACTTCTACTCTATCGCTAGAGTCTAAAAAAGCATCATATTCACTTGCTAAGAGGGAAAGTAAGGCTAGAGTTAATAATATAAAAATAAATCGCATCTATTCGCCTAAAAGAAGAACGATCTTCGCATTTTTAAAGATTTCTGGATCTAATTTTTTAAACGTTGCTATCTGCTTATCTGAAAGTACAATGTTAGATCGTTTACGTCGATAAACCTTTGACACCTTTAGCTCTAAAGGTTTATTAAACACACGAATATTTCGAATAGCATCACCATGACCAAATACATATCCAACTGAAGTATTACGCTTTTGCAACATCTTTTTACTCAATCGTCCAGCAGGATAAAGTTCATTACCATGTTTATCAACCAACCGAACGATCAATGCTTTTTCAAATCCATTAACATCACTAACGTCGATTAGCATTCCAGTAAATGTAGTATCCATCTCAGCTAAAATCTTCTCAATTTGTTTCGAAGCGGCCCTGTTTTTTGTTGCTTTCATATCAACTAATAGTTTTTGAAGTGTTACCTTCTCTTTATAAGAGTAGTTACTTGCTTGTGCAGGTGTAATAATAGAAAAGCTGTCCCATAATGCATCAATCTTCTCATTAAAACTCAACTTAGTTGGATCACTAAGTAATGCTTTTAAAAGGTCTTGTCCCATTCTCAGTTGCACACGTGCTGTTGCGGAACCTTTTTTATCGTGGTACTGGTTACTTAAGACTTGCGCTCCACGTATAACACCTTGCACTCGACTAGTAATAACTTCATTTCCAACTAAACCATCTTCTATCGTTGTTTGGGAATCAATACGAACACCTTTTATAACCTCTAACAAGTTACGTTGGGCAACGACTACAGCCACACGTTTTGCAGCAAAACTCCCTTGTCCCAATGCTGACTCACCTTCGCAGGAAATCAATCCTTTTGTCCAGTTAATAGCACATGGTCCACTCATGTCGATAACATCTCTAGCTAAAAGAGCATACGTTAAGCCTAAGACTAATGTTCCTATCTTTACTAACTTCATTTACACATCTCCATAAAGTTTATGATATTGATCCATCTTAGCATTTACCTTTTTCAAGTAATGGCGTGCTTCATCATATTTAAGATGGGCAATTAAATGATCATATACTTCTTGCGAACTCATTTTATTAATTTCAGCAGCAGCCTTATAAATATTATAGTTACCCAACCATGCATAAGCAACATTTCCAGCACCTGTGTTATATGCAGCGATTGTACAGTACAAACGGCTGGTCGGATTTTTGATTTTTTTCATATATTTATAGTACTGAAGATGTAAGTATGCAGACCCTAACTCCATATTATTTTTAGCATTATACAAGTAGGTAGCCGAAGGCTTGAGCTTCTTTTTATAGACAAAGTTATAACTGTCTTGTGCCCCACTCCATGGAACTAATTGCATTAAGCCATAAGCCGGGACATGTGACTTAGCCATAGGGTTAAAGTTACTCTCTGTGTGCATGATAGCAAAAATAAGGGGCATTGGGAGCTCCCATCTTTTTGCATTTTTCTTAACTTCAGCCAGATATAGTTTCGAGCGTTTCTGCATACTGTTCCGAGGTAGTTTCACAGAAACTTTATAAACCTTCACATTGTTAATCTTACTCCGTGACGACGTTATACTCTGCTTATTAACTCTTTTGGTAACATACTTTTCTACAACCTGCTTTGTTGGTTTTTTCGCAAACACGGTAGATGCTAAGAGTGGGTCATGGTCAGCCTGCTTAGAAGAAATCGCACCATTTTTTGCATCTATTTTTGCAATTTTTTGTATGAGAGCATCTCCCTTTTCAGCTTGAGAAACACTCTGCGTCACTACTTTTGCTAAGGAAACCTGTAGTTTTAAAGCAGCCTCTTTTGCATTTTTTGCAAGAGTTTCAATGGTAATAGTTTCACCTTCAAAATCAACAGAAGTTCTCGTTTTTTGATCTTTAGAATAACTAATCCACTCTTTTTTAGTAGACATTTTTGGATCTTGCCAGTAACGTGCCACCTCTTTTTTATAACCAGAGTAAGCACTGTTTATGTCAGCTTGATACTTTTTAAATGCGCTGGCCTCAGTTGCCTTATACTGCTTGAAGTTTTTTGCTTCTTTTGTATGTGCCGTGTTTTGTTGCTGTTTAAAGTCTGAAAATGCATCACTGTAAAGTGATGAAGTTAACGTTAATAGCCCGATTATAATAGTACTTTTTTTCATGAAGAGGTTCCTTGTGTGCAGTAGTACTTCTTCTCTACTTTTAGTTATTACCTAAAAGTAGAGAACAAGCAAACTTATGTAGCCGTCAGTAAAAGCTACTGACTTCTAATTAACCATACATAAAGTGTTTCTTTTTTTTCATCAAAGTAGATCTCTTTGATATAAGCTTTAACAGAAACACCATTGGCTGCAATATATGTTTTACTTTTACTTGTGTGACTAGCATGTGCGCCATGAACATCGGTTGCGACATATATTTCACTGTGCACAATAACTTCACCTTGCATCGCCAATTCATCAATAGCTCTTGCTATCGCCACTTTTCTCTGCATCGAAGCACCATCATAATGGCGTCCACACTGTCCAACTGCACCAATACGACCACTCTCATTTGGATGTAATATCCAACTGGGTTTTTCACCTTTAGCAAGTGTTGGTTTACTTACACTACACCCACTAAAGAGTAACAAACAACACAGTAAAAACGCTGTTTTAACTAACATTAGTTAGTTGGAAACTCTTTGTCTAATGACTCTAAAGCATTTTTAGATTGGAACTGTTGCCATAATGCATTGTCATCTTTAAAGCTTGTTTTAACACCTTCTTTTGCTGATTCGTTTACTGTACTCTCAGGCACAGCCATTAGTACATAGATAGTGTTTGACTTAGGATTTTGCCAGTACTTAACCTGCTTAGAACCTTTAAGTGTAACCTGTGCTACTTGTTTAGACACTTGAGTAGTAACCTTATCTACACTTTCACCCTCACCAATACCTGTACCACGTACAAATGTTTCAACTTTGTCTTTTACTTTAGTTTCGATTTGCTGTGCTAAGTTAGAACGGCCATTTGCCAATGCTTCACGACGAGAAAAATTTTCACCAGCCGCAGACATTGGAGCAGAACCTACTTCAGCGTATGAACCTTCAACTAATGGCGTACATGTCCATTCTGGTGCAAGAACACCTTCTTTATGACATCTGAAATCTGCCTCTGCTTGGTCAACTGGTTTTGCATCTGCACCACCACATCCTGTTAGTCCCAATACTGCCATTGTGCTTAAAGATATAAGCATACTTTTTGTAATCATTTTCATTATTTTCCTTTTATTTTAGATGGAGTTTGTTAGAGATTAATCAAAATCTGCATCAAACTTATTTTGTTCACACTCTGCCATTACTTGTGATCGTTTAATGGGATCACTTGGTAGGTTGTCACTACAGTTAAAGACTTTTTTTTGTTTAACTGGCGCTACTTTGACTTCTACTTGACGTTTTTGTGTGCGTTTCACGTCTTTCATCACTTGTTTCAAGCGCTGTTTTGCTTCACGCATTTCTTGGTCTGTTGCATACATAGTTGCACGAACCTGCATATCACCAAAGTTTTTACCATTACTATAAACAGGGTCACCCTTAATATGGATCACACCATTAACGATAGAGTTAATCTCATCAGAAACTAACCGACCACTATTTATAACCGTTGATGAGTTAATGTAGTCTCCAAAAATTTCAGAAGCTGCAGCACGCTTAGCGCGCATCATTAACATCTCGCGTACTTCTACAAGGCTTTTACCCTTTGTATCAGAAGCATTTACGAATGCAGTTTTTGTCACTACATTATTAGCCCATAATGAACTTGTAATAAGTAGAGCTAATAGTAATTTTTTCATCTTTCCTCCTTGTTTATAATGACAGTATATAACTGCACTGCGACAGCGTGGTGTCATTAGAAATATAACTAAGTTAAACTAAAATCAACTTTTGAATGAGCTATCTATATATACTATCGTTAAGTTATCACTTATCTACACATGCTTTAACAGTCGGACATAATCTTCTAATTCATGTAAAATTTGTTCTCGCAGTCTCATGGGTGTTAAAACTTCTATATGTGGAAGCCAAGCTTTAATAATATTGTCAACCTCTTCATCATGGCTCACTGTGAATTTAATAATAAGTGAGCCATCTTCTTTTTCTTCTATAATCTCTTGTGAAGAGAGGTGCTTTTTTAATTTAAAAAAATGAGCAATAGGCTGAAGCACTTTAATAGTAACTTCAAACTGTACACCATCTTCAAAGCATGCCGCATGTATATTTTTCAAAAGTTCATCAACAGGAACATCTAATTTAAATCGTTTTGACTTAACATCGATCGCTGATATATCACTAATAAAGTATGTTTTAACTTTACCGCTCCCAACCTCACGTGCAAACAGATACCAAAGTTCATCAAAGCTAACAACCTTATACGGTTCAACCCTAATGGTTTGTCCCTTTAGCGTTAATATGGACTCTCTAGTATCCCCAATAGCATGCTCAATGTCATTCATTAATACTGAGTCCATATTAATAGGTTCAAAAGGATCACTTTTTATCATATATGGCGATGAAAAGCTTGGTAACAACAGTTTAGATATGACGGCATCAGCTGACTTAGAAAACGCTGGGCTAATGTCTGTCACCATAGATAAAGAGAGATATACCAACATTAGCTCCATATCTTCAAAACTAGTTCGCTTTAGTGAAAAACCTTTAATAAACTGTAAAGTTCCATCTTTATTCTTTTCTATAGAAAAGTAATGAAGACGATTAATATCTCTTTGTATGGTGCGAATGCTTACATTAAATTCATCCGCTAACTCTTTTTGTGTAGGACGTTCATCCTCATCTAATTTATGTAAGATCATAATCAGGCGTGAAAGTGTCTTGTCGTATGATTTTTCCATGTTTAACCTACTAATAAATGACGCGCTTAATGATATCAGCAAAGTGTGATTCAACTGTGAACATTGTACATAAAAAGAAAGTTATTTTATATCTTTTCTTTATCAAAGGCAATCAAAGTCTCTGTACCTTTAAGTCTATAGTACTTGTCTTCAAAAATATCCCAATTGCAAATCTCTATAGGTGTTACTTCTGAAGCATTAAGCTCTTTTATAATGCCACTTGCTTCTAAACTTCCGGCTACAAGTTCGGAACAAAAAATTTTATTGAAGTCTTCTTTTGCATATGTCAGTCCACGTTTTAGTAGTGGTACGTGATCTGCAAAATCAAAAGCTGACTCTAAAGCCTGTCTCGTATCATAAGGTTTGTTATGTTGGGCATGTAAAAATAGTTGAAAATGCTCTAAGTTAAAAGAAGCACGTAAAGATCTTTTCAACGATAATAGCCAAATATTACCGTTAAAGGTTGCCATCTTTTCAAAGAGGTTAGATATAACTACTTTTTCATCTGCTATGGTAGCTTCCATAAAAGACAGAGTACTATTATCATTAGGGGTTTTTACCACGATACCTACATGAGATACAAGAGCACCTGTACTTAACTTAATCAATTTAGAGATTTTAGAAGTTCCTCCAAAAGCAATAACATCGCCAGGAAGAATAGTCTTTTGTATCGTTTCTAAACCTGTAGAGATACAGGTCATATCTCTTATTTCATACGGACACGAACAGATTGCTCGTGTGCTGTAAGTCCTTCAGTATTAGCAATCAAAGCACAAGCCTCACCAACCTCATCAATCGCTGCTTTAGAAAAAGAGATAATAGAAGACTTCTTCATAAAGTTCTCAACACCAAGTGGTGAGTAAAACTTAGCTGTGCCGCCCGTAGGTAAAGTGTGGTTAGGACCAGCAATATAATCACCAATCGCTTCTGGTGTGTTGTGACCTAAGAATATAGCGCCTGCATGCTTGATGCTAGGAAGCAGTTCAAAAGGACTGTTTGTTGCTACTTCCAAGTGTTCAGGAGCAATGTCATTCATTAACTTCACAGCTTCTTCCATACTCTCAGTAACAATAATCGCACCACGTTCTTCTATAGACTTACGTGCAATCTCTTGACGAGGAAGTTTCAGTAACCACGCTTCTATCTCTACTTTAACATCATTCGCAATCTTTTGAGATGGTGTAATCAAAATAGAAGAGGCCATCTCATCATGTTCTGCTTGAGAGAGAAGGTCTATCGCTAAGTGATTTGCATTGGCACTGTCATCAGCCAAAATACCAATTTCACTTGGTCCTGCGATCATATCGATGTTCACTTCACCAAAAACCATCTTCTTTGCCGTAGCAACGAAGATGTTACCGGGACCTGTAATAACATCTACTTTAGGAATTGTCTCTGTTCCATAAGCCATAGCAGCGATAGCCGAAGCACCACCGACTTTATATACTTCACTCACACCACAAAGGTGACAAGCAGCAAGTAAAAGTGCATTGGGCTCATTGTCTGGTGTAGGGGTACAGACGATGATGTTTTCAACACCCGCTACCTGCGCAGGAATAACGTTCATCAGTAGTGATGAAGGATACGCCGCTTTTCCACCAGGGATGTATAGACCGGCACTGTCCACTGCCGTCACTTTTTGACCTAAGATCGTACCATTTGCCTCAGTATCAAACCAAGACTTTGGTAGTTGCTTCTCGTGGTAGACCTTAATACGGTCATACGCAAGGTGCAATGCCGACTTAAGTGTAGGGTCAAGTTCAACATAAGCTTTTTCCATGTCTGCTGTATCGATTTTAAGATCAGTATCACTAATAGGTGTCCAGTTATCAAACTTGGCAATGTGTTGCTTTAGCGCACTGTTTTTGTCACTTTTAATCTCATTGATAATCCCACCAACAATAGTTGAAACATGTTCCATGTCCATCTTGCCACGTTGAAGGAGTTCACTAAAAAGTTCGTTAAAGTCTGATGCTGTTGTTTTTGTAAAAATCATTATTATTCTCGTATGAGGCATTTGCCTTTATTATTAACGCAATTATAGCAAAAATTTGTTTGCCTGTATTGATAGCGCTTCTTATGTATCTTTACTCACAGAGACCTTGGTACTTTATAGACTATAATGCCCTTATGAAAACACTGCTTTTATTATTAATGACAACATGGCTAATGGCGACAGAGGCGACCT
>Ga0256824_10001036_pt1 | contig 10752 bp, 12 predicted proteins | sample CV67metaG_FD_191570 | JGI IMG/M metagenome (GOLD analysis project Ga0256824, IMG submission 191570) | Hydrothermal vent microbial communities from East Pacific Rise, Pacific Ocean - CV67 | ecosystem: Environmental > Aquatic > Marine > Hydrothermal vents | place: Pacific Ocean: East Pacific Rise...
TCTAAATTAAGATATATGGTTGCATCTTTACTCTTTTTATAAACTTTATTAGCTATTTTAAATGTTTTTTTATTTGGATATTCAATCATACATGTAAACATATTTTTAATAGTATTTTCATCTTCTAATAGTTGTTCTAAAGTACTTATAGGCATTTTACTAACAATATTATCTAATTCTTTACATTTGCCATCTTGTAAATATTCTTTTATCATTTTAGAATTTATTTCATCAAAAATTGTCTTTATATCTTTATATCCAAATCTTTTTGTAGTGGTACTTGGTATTTTTAGATAAACATTTTTCAATTTATTTATTAACGTATACTCTCTTTTTTCTTTATAGTTTAATAGTTCTTGAAGAAGTGTTCTATTATACATACTAGTAGACATAGGGTATTTACTTGCAACTATTTGAGGAGTTAAAATTCCTTCCCTCATGAGTATCTCATCCAGGTACATTTTTGCTTGTTTTTTATATGGATTAGATTTTTTTTGTCTAATTAAATCTTTGTATAATTCTTTTGCTTCATCCATATATTCAAAATCTTTTGACCCTATACTCATATATGTATTAGCTAATTTATATTTAAATTCATTTTTTTGCTTTAACTTTTTTGATTTTTTTAATAATGCTTTAAATATCTTAATTGCCAAATGAGGCATATTAGCTTTTTTAAGTTTATTAATTTTCTTCATTGCTAAATATGAATTATTTGCATAATAATCTATATTTTTATTAAGAACTTTTACTGTTAAATCATAAGCTTTTTTATTTTGTTTGTTAAGAATATAAGCATCATATAGTTCATCTGATACAATTGTAGCTATATTAATATCATTTGTTTTGATTAAAATATTATATAAAGTTTTAATTGCTCTTTTATATCTTCTTTTTTTTATATTTATTTTTGCTAATGCAATTTGAGCATATGCTAAAGATAGTTTATCTTTAAAAGTTTCTTTTATATTATTTGCATATTTTCTAGCAACTTTTGTTTTATTGATCTTAAGATTTATATCAACCATTAATATTAGCGCTTCTAGTAAGTCATTTTGATTTATAATACCTTCATTTATTGCTTTTAATAAAAATTTATGTGCTTTAACTGAGTGTTTTTTTGCCGTTCTACTATATAAAATTTTTGCATGTAAAAGCTCAATAGAACTTCTTAAAACTTTTTGTTTATTTTTTTCTCTTAACAATACTATTTGCTTATAAGCGATATCAATTTGATTATCTTTTAATAGTTTATTTATATATATTATTTTCGAATTTTCATTTTTTATTTTATCTTTTTTACTTTGAGGAAATTGTTCTTTATTATTGTCTATATATGAATAATAAAAATCTTTTTTTGCATAAATTGAACTTAATGCAATTAATAATATCAATAAAAGTTTCACTATTTTCCTTTTTTATTTAGTTCATAAATATATGTAAAAATCTCTGCAACTGCTTCATAGAATTCTTTAGGTATTTCTTGTTCTACTTCTAGTTGATCATATAAAGCTCTAGCCATTGCTGGGTTTTCTATAATTGGTATTTTATTTTCTCTTGCAATATCTTTTATTTTTATTGCTAAAAAATTTATACCTTTTGCTGCAATAATTGGTGCATTTGCTTGATCTTTTTGGTATTTTAAAGCAACCGCATAATGCGTTGGGTTTGTAATAACAACATCAGCATCACTAACGTCTTGCAACATTCTTTGTCTTGACATTTTCATTTGAATTTGTCTAATTCTTCCTTTTACTAATGGATCACCTTCCATTTGCTTATGTTCTTCTTTTATCTCTTGTTTTGACATCTTTAATTGTTTAAAATAATAATGTCGAGTAAAGAAGTAATCTATTATAGCAAAAATGATTATAATTAACAAAATAGAGGCCAAGAAATATGCAGTTAATTTAATAAGTACTGCAACAGAACCTATAACTTGTGTATCCATCATTGCTAATATATCATTTTTTATAATACCTAATATTACTAGCATTACTATAAATATTATTATTAATTTTGCTGTTAATTTAAATGCTTCTAATACTTTTTTCATTGAAAAAACATTTTTGATTCCACTTATTGGATTTATTTTTTCTAATTTAATTGCCAAAGGAACTGTAAGAAAACCAAACTGCATAACATTAAATGCAATTGCAAAGATTATAACCATAATAAATAATGGAGTTAGTGCATATAACATGCTCATCGTAATTGTATAAGTAAGAGTATAATAAATACTTGCATCAATATCTTTTCCAATGAAAGACATAACATAAAGCATCATATTTTTTATTTCATTAAAAGCAGGCCCAGCAAAAAACAGTAAATATATAGATGAAAAAAATAAAATTGCAGCACCTGGAACTTCAGTTGATTTAGGAACATTTCCTTCTTTTTTTGCATCTTCAATTTTTTTGGAGGTGGGTTCTTCAGTTTTTTCTTGATCATCTGCCATTAAAAATGCCTCCTATTGAAATTTATTTATAAAATATGTTTCAAACGAATGAACAAAAATATCCAAACCATACATTAAAAATATGAATATTAAAACAAACTTAATTTGGAAAGTAAGTACAAATGGAGAAAATGATGGCATTGATTTTGTACCGTAAGAATAAAATATATCTAAGATAAACCCAATAAAAAATAGTGGAAAAGAAAATGAAAATGCAAATAAAAACATATTACTTACTTCATTAGTTGCTATCTTTATACCATCATAGTCATATAAATTAAATTCACCCAAATGAATGAGTCCAATGCTATTTGCCAACATATATATTGTAATTTCGTACATACCAGATTCAAAATATAAAACAAGTACTATCATATATAAAAGTCTTCCTATAACTCCTTGTTGTGTTCCAGAAGCTGGATCAAACATATTTGCCATAGATAAAGATGTAGCAAAACCAATTAAATCACCTATAATATGAATTGCAGAAAACATCATCTGAACTAATATAGAGGCTACTAAACCTAAAGTCAATTCACTTATTATGGCTAATATAAAGTTACCATCTGTAGTATATACAAAAGTATTGGTTTCAACTAAGGGATATAAAAAGATAGAAAAATAAAATGTTAGTGCAACTCGTAGTGTTACATTTACACTTTTGTGACCAAATACTGGCATAAATGCCATAAAAGCTAAAATTCTTGCAAATAGTAGTAAAAAATTGTAAATTAAATCTTGATTTAAAAGTTCAACTAAATCTTGCATTTATTTTTACATATATCCATCATTAATTGAAATATCATTCTCAATAATACTTTCTAATTCCTCATTTGTATTACTTTTGTCTTTATTGTTTTGTTTATTATTTTGATTGTCCTGATTATTTGATTGATTATCTTGTTGTGAAAAATCAAGTGAAAAGTTACTTTGAGAATCAAATGTTTTTTGTAATGAGTTTTGCAATAAACTCTTAGCACCTTCTAAAACTTCTAGTGTTGATCCTTGAGATGCACTCATAGATATAGAAATACTATTTGTTGCTTTTTCACTTTTCATAGTTATTGATATACTTCCTAAGTGAGCAGGATTTAGGTTAATCTTAAATGCAGTTACTGGTGGCTTGTAATTTTCATACATCTTTCTTGCCATATCAGACATAAATGATTTCATATTTTGTCTTGCAGAAATTATTTTATTTGTTATATTTTGTATTGCAGTTTGTGCAGAAGTTTCTTTTATTTGAATATCTTCACTTTTTATTTCTTTTGAAGAGGTTTCAAGTTCATTTACTTTATTTTGTATTTTTGTATTCTGTATAATTTTATTATTCTGAATATTTAAAGCCTGTGTAAATAGTACTTTATTTAAGAATGTAGTTTGTTCTTGTAATTTTGAATCAATTTTGTTTATATTTTTAATATCTAAAATTGATTTATTTTCATTTATAATTTCTACATTTTTAGCACCTAGTTCTAAAGTCTTAGCACTATTTATAATTTTACTTTTGGCATCTTTTGTATTTTCATCAAGAAGTATATTTTTAGCTTCTTTTATATGTTGCTTTGAAATAATTGTAGCTTTTACATTTTGATTACTTAAAAATGTTTTGGCATTAAGTTTATCTTTTATTTGAATTTTATCTTGTGAATTTAATTCAATATTTTCTTTTTTTGTTATTTTTTCTTTTTTTATATTATTTACTAGATTATCTAATAATGATTTTTTATTTGTCTTACCTTTTGTACTATTAATAGATATCTTTTTTTGTAATTCTTTTTTTATTTCATTATTATTTAACACTATATTAGTTGTATCTATATTTTGTTTTATTATATTTATCTGTGAAGTATCATCTTCTTTTTTTATTTTAATATTTTCTTTACTAATATTTTTATGTGTATTCTTAATAACTACATTATCATTTTTAGTTAATTTATTTGTCTTTTTAAGATTGTCAAATAAAGATACTTTTTTATCAATTGTTGATGAACTAGCAGTTGTATCTTTTTTAATTGATTTATTAGTACTTTTAAGATTATCGAATAAAGATGCTTTTTTATTATCATCTTTTTTTATTATTTTTTCATTTTTTTCTTTATTATTTGTATTCACTAGATGTTTATTAGATTTTTTAAGCTTATCAAATAAAGAAATATTTGTATCACTTTTTATAATCTTTGAAAGTTCTTTTTTATTAGTTGCCAATGTAGCTTTTGTTTTTTTATTTGTATTTACATTATCTTGTTTTGTTTCTGATACTTTTGTTTCTTTATTTTTTGATGCATTCTTACTAATCATTTGATCAAATAATGATGGAGAATCTTTTTTATTAGTAGTTTGTACTTTTGTATTTTTAGTTTTTGTTTTTGTTTTTATTTTTGTTTCTACATTAATATTTAATACATCACTTGCCATATTCTACGCCTTCAATAAATCTATAGTTTTATCATCCATAGTTTTTTGTGTTTGAAATGCCGATAAGTTTGCTTCATAAGAACGCATTGCTTCTATTAAGTCTGTCATTTCTATAACTGGATTTATATTTGGATATGCAACATAGCCATCTTCATTTGAATCTGGATGATTTGGTTCAAATCTCATAATATTTTCTAATTCAGACTCTACTATTTTTTGAATTTTAACACCTACATTTTGTCTTGATTTATCAATATCATTTTCAGTAAATTCATTATTTTTATTTTTTTCTTGTTTGTTTAATAATATTTCTTCAAAAACAACATTTTGTTTTTTGTATGGTCCACCATCTGCTGTATGAGTTGTTTGTGCATTTGCTATATTTGAACTTACCACATTGATTCTTGTTCTTTGTGCTGCCATTCCTGATGTTGTGATATCATATCCGTCAAAAAATCCCATGTTGTCTCCTTTTTGTTTTATTAATTTAATAAAGAGTTGTGCTAGATGTGAAATAAAAATAATAAGATAATACTTCAGTATATCGTTTATTTTTATTTTGCATATAGCATAACTATTTATTAAATTTGCATTCTCATTATGTCTTTATAAGCTGACAATGCCTTATTTTTTACCTCTAAAGCAAGTTTTAGTGATAACTCAGCTTCTTCTATTTTTTGAACTGCCTTTTGTAAATTTTCTACTTTTCCTGTTGCTATGCTTTCCATTGCATCATATGCTTGAACTTGAGAATCATTTAATTCACCTAATGATTTATTTAATATATCACCGAATGACTTATCATCTGTGATGGGTTGTGAGAAAAGTTTATCACTACTCAAACCTTTAATTTGATTTGCTATTTCACCTATTTTCATAAATCACTCCTTAATTAGAATTTAATGTCTTTAACTTTGATTCTTGCAATGAAAGATCACTTAATAATCCATCTACTTTTGTTGATAGTTTATCAAAAGCCAATTCATCTTCTTGATTTTTTAAATTAAACAATATAATTACCAAAGAGAACATAATATTTGCAATCCCTTTAAAAAATATTGTACTTAGAACTACTCCAAATAAAATTTCAAGAGGAGTATAAAGATTAGAATTTATAGTAAAGTAAATCAATGTAGCGAAAAAAGCAGTAGCAACATACGTATTTGTAATGTTACTTCTTACTAATGTACTTGAAAACTTTTCTATATTCATAAACTTTTAATTCCTTTTATTATGATATTTCTTTAATTAAATTATCACTTATTTTATGCAAAGCTATCGCACAATTACTATATGTTAATTCTTTACTATATAACTTTCTTAAGCGTCCTGTTGTAGCTATATTTAAATCAACAATTATATTACCCAAATATTTTACCATAAAATTCTTGTTAAGTTTATTTTTTGATGCCAAATTTATTAAAGATTGTGTAATTGTTTGTCCGATATTAAAGCTTTTTGTATGATTAAATACCATAAATATTCTTTTTTTACTAAGACTAAGCATCTTTATTAGTGCATATACATCTGTTAATGCACTAGGATCTGTTGTAGTAACTGCAACAATTTCATCTGCAATATCAAGAAATTCTTGCACTTGCTTGTTTAATCCAGCTCCAGTATCTATAAAAATATAATCAAATTTTTCACTAGATTGTATCTCTTTTATAACCCTTGAGAATTGATTTTGAGAGTTTGTTAATAAAAAGTTATGTCCACTTTTTCCTGCTACTAATGAGATATTTTGATATTGAGTTTTTAACAATATTTTGTCTAATGATATATTATGTTCTAAATAATCATTAATTGTATATTGAGGTTTTAAATCAAAAAGTATTTGCATATTTGCTAAACCTATATCAGCATCAACAACCAACACCTTTTTGTTTAATTTTGCAAAAATATATGATATATTTGCAGTAAAAGTTGACTTGCCTACGCCACCTTTTCCAGATGTAATTGCAATTATTTTTGTTCTTGAATTGTTATTATGTCTTTTTGTAAGATTAATAAGCTTACTAGCTTGTGTTGAGATTTGATTAAACATATTATCTTTTTGGTATTGATCTGTTCATAAAACATTCTACTAAATACTTATCATCAACACATTTTAAATCATCTGGTACATTTTGCCCAACTGATAAATAACAAATTGATTTTTTTATTTTATATGCAAATGATATTATATTTCCAAAGCTTTTTGTTTCATCAAGTTTTGTATATATTAAATTATCAATACCCAATATAGAATAACTATTATATATCTCATGAAAGTCAGACTTTTTTATATTTGCAGGAAGTACCAAAAGTTTTTCAATACTTACATCTTTTAATCTATTTTGGTATTTATTTATTTGTTCAATTTTATCTATATCATATTGACTTGAACCAGCTGTATCTATTAAAATATAATTACAGTCTTTTAATCTTAGCAATGCTTCAACTAAATCTTCTGGTTTATTTACAACTTCAAGTGGTAATCTCATAATATTAGTATATGCTTTTAATTGCTCAATTGCACCAACTCTAAATGAATCAAGTGTGATTATACCTACTTTATAATCTATACCCATTTTATATGCATATCTTGCTGCTAATTTTGCTATAGTAGTTGTTTTACCAACTCCTGTTGGTCCTACAAACATCATTATTTTTCTTTGATGTATTCTTGCTGGAACTTCATATTTTATTGGTATAATTCTTTTTAAAATAAGTTTAAAAAAGTTATTTATTTTTTCTTCATTTGTTTTCATTGATAAAGGTAGTTGCGTGATTGTTTTTTTCAAAATTGTATATGTCATCTCTTCATCAAATTCATTTTGTTCAAAAAGAGAATAAATATCAATAAATTCAGTTGGTATAACTAAATCATACAATTTACTTTTTGGTTCCCATAAAGATTTTTGAACTTTTCTTATATCATCATGTATTTGTAAAATATCAGATTTTATATTATAATCATCATTATTTGAATTTGATTGTTTGTGATTAAATTCGTAGTTTATTGGCTTTGTTTTATTTATATTTGAATCATACTCATCTTCTGTTGCTACAAGTATTTCATACATATTTTTACTATTTTTACCCTTAGAAGATATTTTTTTTGTAGATATTACTATTGCATCTTCTCCACATTCTTTTTGAGCATTTCGTAATGCTTCTGTTGGTGTTTCACCTAAAAATGATAGCATATTCATTAGTTTTGTCCATTTTTATATATTTTTATAACTTTTCCATCATAATTTTTAATTTTGACATAATCTTTATTTTCACCTATTACTTTACCATTTCTTTTTATTTCAATATTACCAAAATCGAATTTTATTTGATTAGTAATAACTTTTTGAACATCTTTATAACAAATTGGTGTATTTTTTATAATATATCTTTTTACTTGGTACTTTTCATCTTTTAATAATTTTTTATCAAATGTAGTACATCGAATATCTTTTGAAATATTTTTAAAATATAAATTATTTGAATTTAATATATTTTTGTAATTAATATTGTACTTTGATACTAAAACTTGTGTTGCATTTAAATTTAATATTATTAAAAATATAATACTTAAACTTTTCACTATACACTCACCTCTACTAAACTTCCACCATTTTGTGTAGTTATATCTTTTACTATGTCAGTGTACATTTGTTTTATTGGTAAAACTATTGCAGCTAATCTACCATTTAATGCATATACTTCAGTTAAATGTACTTCTAATTCATCTACTATATCTCTATAAACATCTATATCAACACCATTGTTCATAGCATCTGCTAATTGAATATTTAATTGCTTATGTGCTTCTGATATTTCTCTCATTAATTGTAATTTATTATCATTTCTACTTAAAAGCTTTTCATGTTGTGCTTGCATAATATCAGTAATATCTTTATTGATATCTTCTTTTAGTTTCATAGCTTGTTCAATCATCGTTATAACTGTTTTTCTAATCATTTCTTTTTCTCACTTAAAAATTTAAATAACATATCACTAATTCCTAATGAACCGTTACTTTGTTCTGCTAAACTTTGCGTGTACATTCCTTTAATGATTTCAGATCCTGTACCTTCTCCTGCAATAGTTGAATTTCGTAAAGATATATCAAGTATTTGTTGCATAAAAAATGATTCAAAATCATCACAAACCGTTTTTAATTGTTCTGTATTTGTTGACTTAGTAATATTTCCTAAACCTTTTTGCAAAGTACTATTTTTTTGATTTATAACACTTGTATCAAAGCTATTTAATCCCATATCCATAAAAATTCCTAATTACCTATTCTATCAAAGAAGTTTTCATCTTCTAAACCTGTTTCACCTTTTAGTTTGCTTGTTACAAACTTTAGTTCAACTCTTCTATTTTCATTTTCGTTTGTGCCTTTAGGTCTATATGAACCATATGCTGCAACTTTTAATCTTTCTGGATCTATTCTATTTTTAATAAGTTCTTTTACTAATGATATTGATCTAAGTGCAGATAAATCCCACGAATCCCTTGGTATTTCATTATTTGTAAATACTTCACTACTACTAGTATATCCAGATACTTCAATATCAAATCCATCTGACATTGTTCTTATTATTCTTGCTATTTTAACTATAAATCTTTTTGCTTGTTTGTGTTTAATCTTATAATTTCCATCTTCAAACATAAGTGAAGATGGGATCTCCATTGTAAATTCATTGTTATTTTTTTGATTTATTGTAATTTCATCATCGTTTTCTGATTCAGTTGTATAGTTATATTCTTTTGCTACATCTTCAAGTTCTGCAATCATTTCACCATTTTCATTTCCACCACCCATGTCACCTTGGTTTCCTGATTCACTTGCATTTATATGTTGTTTTGATTGCATCATTTTTTCAGCACTTGCAGTGTCTTCTGCACCCTCAAGAAATCCCATAGATCGTCTCATAATATCAAAGTATTCTTCAACTTTTTTCTTGTCCATTGTTGCCATAGACAATAAAAGAATAAAAAAACAAAGTAGTAATGACATAAGGTCACCAAATTGAACAAGCCAACCTGGTAAACACTTAGGACATTCTGGACACTTATTTTTTGCCAATTCTTATCCTTTTGTATTGACTTTGATTACAAGTAATAGATGCCATCTTTTACTCTTCTCCTGGAGGTAGTACTGCTTGTAATTTCATTTTAATATTACCTATAGATTCACCAGCTGCAATCATCATAGCACCTTGAAGAGTTATTTGATGTGCTATCATTTCTACATTATGTTTTTGTTCAAGTTTTGCTTCAATTATTCCTGCAATTCCTGTACCAATTAAAGCACCGTACATAGTTGTAAGTAAGGCAACAGCCATAGCAGGTCCAACCGCACTAGGATCAGCAAGGTTAGCAAGCATAGCAACAAGTCCAACTAGTGTTCCAATCATACCCATAGCACCAGCACTACCACCAATATTTCCATAAATTGCTATTTGTGTTTTATGTCTATTTTCCATATGTTCTAATTTTGTATCCATTAGAGCTTCAAGAACATCAGGTTTTGTGTTATCAACTAAAAGAGCAAATGCTTCTTTAAAAAATGGATTTACTTCATCCATTATTTTTTGCTCCATACTCATAACACCATTTTTTTTAATTTCCGTAGCATAATTAATAATTTTTTCAACAAGTTCTGGTGTTGAATCAACTTTTACTTCATTAAAAGCTGCACCTGCTGATTTAGTAATATTTTTTAAATCTGCACCTTCATACTGTCCAATAGTAACAGCAGCTGTTCCACCAAAAACAATAATAACAGAAGGGATATCCATATAAGCACCAAATCCAGCACCACCTAATACAATAGCTAAAGCTACAAGTCCCCAGACTCCGGCAAATCCACCTGCGGTCGTTTTATCCAT
>Ga0256824_10001037_pt1 | contig 10746 bp, 7 predicted proteins | sample CV67metaG_FD_191570 | JGI IMG/M metagenome (GOLD analysis project Ga0256824, IMG submission 191570) | Hydrothermal vent microbial communities from East Pacific Rise, Pacific Ocean - CV67 | ecosystem: Environmental > Aquatic > Marine > Hydrothermal vents | place: Pacific Ocean: East Pacific Rise...
GATTATGCTTTTGTGGTTGCCAATGAAATTTTTGATGCTTTTCCTTGTGAACTTATTAAAGATGGCGAAGAGGCTTTTGTGGAGAATCATGAAGTAAAATGGAGAGAAGCAGATAAAGATTTACTTGAATTTGCTTCTAAACATCGACAAGTCAAAGGCGAAGTGGCTGTGGGATATGAAACATTTGCATTAGAGATGGCAAAAGGAATCGGAAAATGTGATTTTGTTTCGTTTGATTATGGCGAAAAATTTGTTCGTAATGATTTTTCGATTCGGGTGTATCAGCAACACAAAACTTTTCCATTTTTTGATGAAGAGTTAAAAGTTGACGAGGCTTATCAGCACGCAGATATTACTTATGATGTAAATTTTGGTCATGTCATTGATGCTTTTAAGGAGGCAGGTTTTGAGCTTGATCAATATGAGACACAAGCCAGAGCTTTGATTCGCTTTGGTCTTATTGACATTTTGGAGATGTTTGCCAAGCAGACCACACAAGAAAAATATCTTAGAGAAGCAGATAAGATTAAGACACTTATTGCACCAACCATTATGGGAGATAAGTTTAAGATGGTACACTTCCAAAAATAGTAAAAAGGAAAGTGTTATGTCTCCAGAAAAAAGAGCAACAATTGTAGCCAGTTCTGTGGCTATTGTTTTGACCATTGTAAAGTTTACCATAGGTGTGGCATCAGGATCTGTGGCTGTTTTGGCTTCGGCTATTGATTCGTTACTTGATACACTTATTTCAATTTTTAACTTCTTTGCCATTAAGAAGTCTGAAGAGAAGGCAGATGATAATTTTCAGTATGGAAAAGGAAAAGTTCAAGCAATCGCTGCGGTAATAGAGGGAACAGTGATTACAATTTCAGGGCTTTATATTATTTATGAAGCGATTCAGAAGGGAATTCATGGTTCAACAACAACGCTGTTGACTCCTGCCATTTTGGTAATGGTTCTTTCTATTATTGTCACTTTTGGTTTGGTTCAGTACCTTTTGATGGTTGCTAAAAAAACAGACAATTTGGTGATTAAGTCAGACGCTTTGCATTATCAAACAGATTTATGGTCAAATGGTGTTATTTTACTCGCTTTGGCTATTGTTAGTTACACAGGTTGGGAGATTGTAGATGCTATTTTTGGTTTTGGAATAGGAATCTATATTATCTACTCTGCGTATGAGATTATCAAAGAGGGTGTATTGATTTTACTTGATCGTGCTTTAAGTCGAGAAGTGATCTCTAGGATTGAAGAGATTATTGATGGACACGAAGAGGTTAATGGTTTTCATTGGTTAAAAACCCGAACTGATGGAAGTAGCAATTTTATTGAATTTCATCTGGTTTTACGTCCCAATCTCTACTTGATTGAAGCACATAGAATTTCAGATGAAATCGAAGAGAAGATTATGGCATTAGAGCCAAATAAACCTTGGATTATTACACCTCATTACGATCCATTTGATGATTCTGAGATGAATAATTGTGTTGCATTAGGAAAGATATATTGTCAGAAAAAATAATTTATCTACTTTCACCTATTAAACGAGAAGGAACGGTTGCTCTTCCTATGATTAGGTTTTCTATTGTGGCAGAGGAGATAGACTTTTCTGTTAGTGATACTTTGATGTTTACTTCGAAGCAGGCGGTTGTTTCGGCGAATATTATTGATGATTCTTGGAAGAGTTATCCTTCTATTGCAATTGGTAAAGCAACAAAAGCTAAAATAGAGGAACTTGGGGGTGAGGTGATACATAATCCTTCCTCCTTTTATGGTAAAGTTCTAGCAGAAGATATAGTTGATTTGTTTTCTGATCGAAAAATTCTCTATCTTCGTCCTAAAGTTGTCTCTTTTGATTCTAAATCTTATCTAGATAAAGCAGGAGTTGGAATAAAAGAGCAGATTATTTATGAAACCTCGTGTAAAAACTACTCAACTCACGAACAACCCAAAGAAGATGCGATAATTATTTTTACTTCACCTTCAACAATTCACTGCTTTTTTAAAAATTTTCACTGGAATAGCTCTTATACCGCTATTTTGATAGGTAACGCAACAAAAGATCATCTTCCCAAAGAGTGTAAATTTTGGGTTGCAAAAGAGCCTTTAATCGATGCTTGCATCGAAAAAGCGATCGAAATAGCAAAAAAATAGTCCTTGATAGTGACTTTTTTTTAGAAACTTGCTATACTTCCATCAACCTGAATAGTTCGACTACTGTTTTTTGTGGTCCAACATTATCTATAGTGGGACATGTAGCTGACTGAGGTGTGGATTTGTTCGTTTGAGCCTAGAAATTATGGTAAGAACTTATCCCCAGAAGGTCACTCTCTCCTACACCGTTGGCTTTTTCGGGCCGGCTTTATGCAGAACGGCTGTTTGGGTTAAATCTTTTTTCACAAATATCAAAAATCTGCATTTCTTCTAAATCTAATCCATATAATCAATAGTGTATAATTCTTCTAATAAAAAAATGGAGATATGTCAAGTGAATGTATTAATAATTGGTGCTGGTGGGCGAGAGTATTCTATTGGAATGGCTCTAAAAAAAGATGAAAAAGTAGAGAAGTTATATTTTGCCCCTGGAAATGGTGCAACTGATGAGCTTGGAGAGAATTTAACCATTAGTGATTTTAACGAATTGGCTGATTTTTGTGAAACCAATGATGTGGAGTTGACTATTGTTGGTCCAGAGGCTCCATTGGTTGATGGAATTGTAGATATTTTTGAGAATAGAGATCTTAATATCTTTGGACCTTCAGCTCAAGCTGCACAGCTGGAGGGTTCTAAAATCTTTATGAAAAACTTTTTGGCACGCCACAACGTACCAACGGCTAAATATGTTGAAACAGACTCTATTGAAGTTGCATATAAGTTTATTATGACGCTTGATGCACCAATTGTTGTTAAGGCGGATGGTCTTTGTGGTGGTAAAGGGGTAATTATTGCTCAGAGCCATGATGAAGCAAAAAAAGCTGTAGGAGAAATGCTCTCAGGTGATTCATTTGGAGATGCAGGTAAATCTATTGTTGTTGAAGAGTTTTTAGATGGTTATGAACTCTCTGTTTTTGCAATTTGTGATGGAGAAGATTATGTGGTTCTTCCAGCAGCCCAAGATCATAAAAGACTTTTAAATGACGATCAAGGACCAAATACAGGTGGAATGGGTGCGTATGCTCCAACACCTCTGGTAAATGATGAGATCTATAGAAAGCTTGATGAGCGTGTTATTGTTCCCACTTTAGAGGGGATGAAATCGGAAGGAATGCCATTTAAAGGGGTTCTTTTTATTGGTGTTATGGTGGTAAATGACGAGCCTATTATTTTAGAATATAACGTTCGTTTTGGAGATCCTGAGTGTGAAGAGATTATGCCACTTCTTAAATCTTCAGCATTGGATCTTTTCTATAAAGGGGCAACCAAAGACTTGAAAAGTCTTGAAGTTGAATTTCATGATAAGTTTGCTGTGGGTGTTGTTATGGCGAGCAAGGATTATCCTTACAAAAGTTCTGCTCCCGCTGAAATTATTGTAGATGAGATTGTTCATGATGAGATTTTTGCAGAACATGCACACATCTCTTATGCAGGTGTTAGTCGTGAGGAAGATGGAAAGCTCTATGCCACAGGTGGGCGTGTTCTTGTTTGTGTGGGGCTTGGGGATAGCATTGCAGAGGCTCAACAGCGTGCATATATGTTGGTTGGTCAAGTTCACTTTGCAGGTAAACAGTGCAGAACAGACATTGCCTATCAAGTACTGTAGAGTTGGCTTTAGCCGACTAGTTTACCTTACAATGCCAATGAATTAAGGAGTTTTATGGAACTGTGGCTTTAGCCTCATTCATTTTTAGTGGAGCTAAAGCACCACTTCCATCATTTATTTCAATCGCATTGGCTTAACTGGTTCCTATGCTAATCGTGGGAATAAGAGAAAATATAATCTCTAGGAGATAAATGCGTTATTTAATATCTTTTATCTTTTTTACTCTCTCTCTCTTTGCCAAAGAGCAGATAGAGGTTTTTGCACAAGAGGTTTTAGCCACAAAAAGTTTTTTTAAAGCCCATGGAGATGTTCTACTTCTCTATAATGGAGATTTGATTAAGTCTAAAACTGCTACTTATGATAAAAATAGTTCTCTTTTAACGCTCAATGGGAATGTTGAGATTTTGGGAAAAGAGGAGAATCGTGCTTCTTCTGATAACTTGATTATTAACACCAAAAGTAAAATTATTCAGTTTAAAAAACTTCTTATTACCACGCAAGATGATCTATGGATTGAAGCAAAAAAGGCGACGCGAGAGAATCAAGATTATAAGATCTTTGACTCCAAACTCTCTTCGTGTGATAAGGTAGATCCTGACTGGACAATAGAGTTTTCTGAGGCACACTTTCGTAGAACTAAAGAGCTTATAACTTTAAAAAATGCACGTGTCCGTTTTTTTGATACCACTATTTTCTATTTTCCATATCTTGCTTTTCCAACAATAAATAGAAGAACTTCAGGTTTTATTTTTCCTCAATTTCAACTCTCTAAACTTGAAGGTTTGGTCTATGCTCAGCCTTATTTTTATGCACCTAGTGAAAACTTTGATATAGAGATAACACCACAAATTAGAACAAGTAGAGGTTATGGAGGTTACAGTACCATACGTTATATAGACTCAAATCACTCTTCGGGGCTTTTTAGGACAGGTTATTTCAAAAATTATGGTCAGTATGCTGGAGAGAATAAACTTCATAATGAACATTATGGTTTTGAGTTACAATATGAGTCTACAGATATCTTATCAAATATGCCTCTCTTTAATGGTTATGATAGTGGACTCTATTTAAACAGTATCTATTTAACCGATTTGGAGTATTTGAACCTTCAAAAAAATTCAGCTTCTTCGCTCATTAATTCAAACTTGATTGAATCAAGATTTAATACATTTCTTTATGATGAGAAGAACTATTTCGCACTCTATTCGAAGTTTTATATTGATACCAGTAAGCAGAATAATCGTGGGACACTTCAAGAGATTCCCACCCTTCATTATCATAACTATATGAGCAAAATTTTTAGAGATAAGATTTTTTACTCTTTTGATGCAAAAGTACACAGTTATACTCGTCTCAAAGGGAGCAGGGCATATCAGACAGAATTTGATCTTCCTATTACCTATTATGACTCATTTTTTAACGGTTATTTAGATTTCTCTCTTTCTGAAAATCTTTATCTTTCTGATGTCTTTTTTTCAAATTTGGGTTATAAGAGTGAATCTTATCGTTATTATAGAAATTTTCATACCATGGAATTTTCTAGTGATTTAATTAAAGCTTATGGTCAAGATAGCCATACTCTTCACCCTTTTTTTAAATACACAAAGCCAAGTCTTCAAGATGAAAAGCCTACACGCTATCAGAATTTGAAAGAGAATCAAAAGGAACTTTTTGTAACACAAACACAGCAAGAAATGCTCTCTTTGGGGATGACACAATACTATTTTAATAAAGATTTAAATATGCGTTTCTCTCATCAATTGGCATGGGTTGAATATCCTCAAGAGGCATCAACTAGAGGAGATATTAACAATGAGATTTCATATCAAGGAGTTAATTTTGATCTCTATTCTAATCTATTTTACTCTTTAAATAGAGATAAAATTCACTCTTTAACTACATCACTTAGTTATAATCAAAGCAACTATGATATAATGTTAACTCATTTTTATAATAATGATTTTATACTAAAAAATGAAATAACAAGTTTTATAAGTACCTCTCTTGTTCATCGTTATAACAGACATAATCAGTGGTTTTTTACTTATGCTTATGATTTAGAACAAAAATTTAATCATCAATGGGATTTAGGGTTAACTCACAAACAGAAATGTTGGGGTGCTAAAGTCTCTTTTGGACAAGAGCGTATACCAAATGTTGAGCGTTCATTTAAGAATAATATGGTCTATTTTGAACTGACACTTAATCCATTTGGTGGTATATCACAAAATCAAGAATTCTCTTTACAAGGTAGATAGATAAATGAAAACAGAAGCAAAAGTTGGTCTTTTTATTACATTATCACTCTTTTTTCTCTTTGGTCTATTGACTCAATTAAGTAGTTTTGAGAATTTATTTAAGAAGTCATACTCTATTATTGCCTCGATTAATGATGGATCGGGTTTAAAAAATAAGGCTAAAGTAAAACTTAAAGGTGTGAACATTGGATATGTGAAGAGTGTTGCGCTTGAAAGTAACAAAGTTGTGGCATATCTTATGATTGATGAAGGTATTAATATTCCAAAAGATTCAACACTTATTATCTCTCAAGATTCACTTTTAGGCGGTAAATTTTTAGATATTAGCCCAGGGGACTCTTCTTCTTATCTTGCACCGAACTCTTTTTTAGAGAAAGAAGAAAAAGTCTCTTCGATTGTTGATGCTTCGACTGCTGCAGATAAAGCATTTCAAGAGATCACCTTTTTGGTAAAAGATATTCGTCATATACTGGATCAGGGAGGAAAAGAAGATATTGAATCAACATTGTCTAATTTAAATAAATTCTCTAAACTTTTGGCTTCTATTTCTGTAGATGATAATCAGACTATTCATCAAATATTGAGTAAAACCAATCAATCGTTAGACAATGCAAATAGTACAATTCTTAAATTTGCTAAAATGAGTGATGAGATAAGTAAAACTTCAACTGAGTTTACTAAAGTGGGAAAAACGATTAACAAAGATTTGCCAAAAATGATGTCAGAGTACTCTCATGTGGCAAAAAATATTAATAAAGATCTTCCTAAAATTATGGAAAAGCTTCAGAGTATTACAACTTATCTAAACAATGTTTTAGTAACGCTTGAAAATAAGCTTCCTTTGGCATTGGATAAGTTTGTGGTTTTAGAAGATAACTTAAATGATGTGGTTGTGGAGAATAGAGATAATCTTGCCAACGCTTTAACTTCGGTTGATGGATTTTTTGCTGACTCTCAAGAGACAATGAAAAAGGTAGATAAATATTTGGATGGTCTGATTAAGAGTGAGCTTCACATAGAGATGCGTTCAGATGAAGTATATGATGATAATGGTTACTCTAAATCACATCTCAATTTAACATTAAAACCAGACCCAACACGTTATTATATGCTGGGAGTTACTTCGGGACCAAGCTTTGAAGCTGATAGTGATTTCGAGAGAGGTTATGCAGGCAATAAAAAGCATGAGAGTGGAGGTTTTCTACTCTCGGCACAATATGGTAAACGCTATGATGACCTGCTTTTTCGTGTGGGAATTATTGAAGGACAAGGTGGTTTTGGAGTGGATTATTTTGCTTTAAATGATACATTAAAATTAACAGCCAACTTGTATGACTTTAATGGGGTAAGTGATATTCGTGGAAACAATGTAAACTTAACAACAACAATGCGTTATCAGTTTTTTAAACATATTAATGCTTATGTGAGTGGAAATAACCTTTTAAATTCTCGTGCAAACTCTGTCTCTGTTGGATTGGGTGTAAGTTTTATAGACAACGATTTAAAAAATCTTTTAGGAGCTGCTGCTTCTGCCTCTCAATAGAAAATAGGTATGAATATTTGACAGCTTTGGATGGAGAATGATAAAAGAAAAAAGTAAGACTATTTTTAAAGATAGAACCGAGGCTTTTGAGAAGATTTTACTAGAGCTTCCTTTAGAAATTTTCTCTTCTGATGAGACCATTGTTCTGGCTTTGAGTGAAGGTGGTTTCTATTTTGCTGATGCGTTGAGTTCTGTAATTAATTGTCGAATGGATGTGCTTTTAACCGAGCCTATTTATTCTTCTGTTAATCCAAAATTGGTAATTGCCACCGTTGGAGAGACAAAAGAGGTGGTGATGCATAAGGCTTTGATTGATGCTTTTGATATTTCGATAGATTATGTTTATAACGAAGCAGATAGCAAATATCAAAAAGCAATTATAGATTATAAAAATAAATATCGAAAAGGAAAATCTTTGGATGGACTTGAAGATAAATATCTCATCCTAGTTGATGAGTGTGTTGAGACGGGATTAACTATGATGAGTGCAGTTAAAACAGCAATTTCACTAGGAGCAAAAAATATTTTTATTGCTGTGCCAGTTTTGGATAAGGTGGTTTATGAGAACCTCGTACCTATTTGTGATAATCTTTTTTGTCCTTATAAAATAGATGATTATATATCAATAGAGTATTATTATGAGACTCTAGAACCCTTTGGTTTTGAAAAGATTAAACCTATACTAAAAAAAATAATATAGAAAAGGAAAAGCGAAATAATGAATGAAGAGAATATAGTTATTAGTTGTAATAATTTAGAGGAGCGATACCAATTTAACAAAGTGGCAAAACAAGCAAGTGGTGCTGTTATGTATCACTGTGGAGATGCTGTTGTATTGGCTGCTATTGCGATTGATCCAAAACCTGTGGATGAAGATTTTTTACCATTAACTGTTCAATATGTAGAGAAATCTTATGCTGCGGCAAAGATTCCTGGGGGCTTTGTAAAAAGAGAGACCAAGCCAGGAGATTTTGAGACATTAACCTCTAGAATTGTAGACCGAAGTTTACGACCGCTATTTCCTAAAGGATTTCATTATCCTGTGGTAATTACGGTGACAGTCTTGAGTGCAGATCCTGCGGTGGATATGCAAGTTGCTGCAATGCATGCAGCATCAGCAGCCCTTTATACTTCTGATATTCCAGTAAATCAGGTTGTCTCTGCGGTTCGTCTTGGAAAAATTGATGATGAGGTTTTGATTAACCCAACGTTAATTGAACAAGAGGATTCAACACTTGATCTTTTGGTTGTTGGTTCGGGTTCAGATGTATTGATGATCGAAATGTGTGTAAATGCTTCTGAAAACGAGCATGTACAGCAGGTTAATGAGTTGGACGAAGAGGAGCTTTTAGAGATTATTGATATTGCTCAAGGTGCTATTTCTCATGCCAGCTTGGCTTATGAAAATGATTTCAAAGTGGCTAAAAAAGAGGAGATTGTACTTGAACTTTCTCAGGAGCAAGAGGATGAAGATCTCTATAAATTTATAGAGCAAAATTATGCTGATGCTGTTTCTAAAGCGGTTCAATCTATGGCAAAATCTGAAAGAAGTCAAGCTCTTAAAGAGGTACGTGCAACAATTATGACAGATATTGAGGCATCTGGAAAAGAGGCAGATAAAGAGCTTATTTCTAAGATGTTAGATGCATATAAGCGTTCGGTTGTTCGGGCGTTAATTTTGGATGATAATATCAGAGCGGATGGAAGAGCCTTAACTGAAGTGCGTCCAATTGATATTGATACCAATATTTTACCATCTGTTCATGGTTCTTGTCTCTTTACTCGTGGTCAGACACAAGCACTTGTTACTGCTACTTTGGGTGATAATAAATCGTCACAAGCTTATGAGTTGATTGGGACTAAAAACTCTCTTTATGAGACATTTATGGTTCACTATAACTTCCCTGGTTTCTCTGTGGGTGAAGCAAAACCAGCACGTGCACCAGGTCGTAGAGAGTTGGGACATGGTAATCTTGCAAAAAGAGCTTTAGAACCAACATTGGATCTAAAACGTGATGGAACAGTACGTTTGGTATCTGAAATTTTAGAGTCAAATGGTTCATCTTCTATGGCAACGGTTTGTGGTGGTTCACTTGCTTTAAAAGCAGCTGAGGTTAGCACTGATAAACTTGTTGCAGGTATTGCAATGGGGCTTGTAACAGATGGTACAAAATCTTGTGTTCTTACTGATATTATGGGATTAGAAGATCATGATGGTGACATGGATTTCAAAATCACAGGTACAGCGGACGGTGTAACTGCACTTCAGATGGATATTAAACTGGGTGGTATTGATGCGGAAGTTCTTAAAAATGCACTCTATCAAGCAAGAGAGGGACGACTTCATATTCTGAGTATTATGGAAGAGGCTCTTGAGAATTTAATTCCAAGTAGTGCATTGCCAAGTTCAATCGCTTTTGATATTGATAGTAGTCATATTCCTGCTATTATTGGTAAAGGTGGGGGAACAATTCGTGAAATTATTGAAAAATTCTCAGTCTCAATCGATATAGATAGAGATAATAACAGTGTAAAAATCACAGGTGCCTCAAAAGAGGATGTTGATGGAGCAAAAGAGTTTATCGATGGCATTACCTCTGCACCTGTTAAAAAACAGATGATTTATGAAATTAACAAACAATATGCTGGAAAAGTAAAAAAAGTTGTTGATTTTGGTATGTTTATTGAGATGCCAGATGGTTTTGATGCATTGCTTCACATCTCTAAAGTTTCTAAAGAGAGAATTAGAACACTTGACGGAATGTTTAACGTGGGAGATGATATTGATATTATTGTTCTTGAACAAAAAGGTAAAAAAGTAGAGCTTTGTACGCCTGCTTATCTTCTTTAGTCTTAGGAAACGATGGCTTTAGCCTCGTCTCTTTCGGGGCTAAAGCCCAATGCCAATGAATTAAGACATTTTATGGAACTGTGGCTTTAGCCTCATACCTTTTTTGTGGAGCTAAAGCACCACTTCCGTCTCTAATTCAATGCCTAAAGCCTCCGATTCCCAAAAATGCGTATTCTTGTAACAGAAAAATAACAAATAATAAATTTTAAACTTCTTCTTAATTCTTAATAATCATTTCATCTTATCTTGGTTATAATCGCGTCGTTATTACGAAGTGTTAAGTAGGGAAACAGGTCGCATTTATGTGCTTGTTGGCATGCCTCCTATGTATGTT
>Ga0256824_10001038_pt1 | contig 10735 bp, 8 predicted proteins | sample CV67metaG_FD_191570 | JGI IMG/M metagenome (GOLD analysis project Ga0256824, IMG submission 191570) | Hydrothermal vent microbial communities from East Pacific Rise, Pacific Ocean - CV67 | ecosystem: Environmental > Aquatic > Marine > Hydrothermal vents | place: Pacific Ocean: East Pacific Rise...
TGTTTTAGTCAACCAATTTTTTGATCTAATATGGTATGTCGAATCCGATTTAATAAGTGTGAGTTGATTAATTTTTTGAGGATGTGGATAATTTGAATCAATGGTATTAAACACATTTCCTAATTGTAATTCTGTAACAAACCAATTCATGGCCTCCACTGAATTACCTAATACATTATAATTATTTAATTCACAATAATAATTGAAAGGGAAGGTATTATAAGGTATTATATTTTTCCAATTATAGTTCGATTTAAATGGTTTGATTTCATAATTATTTCTAAATATGGACTGTTTTAAAAGTGAGTCCGTTGATATTAAAATGGTTTGTTCATCTAAAATATCACCAAGATTTTGAAAATCATTTTGTACACCGATTAAAATCTCCATAGAATCCTTTTTTAGATGAATTATACTATTCTCAATCCAGCGAAAAAAATCAGAACTACCATTTACTTTGGTTAAGTTATTGATGTCTTCAGATATTCTACTGCTGCCATAAAATCTTAATGTATCAAAACTTGAGGGAATCGTATTATAATAACCAATAACTGAAACAGGTTTTCCTTTAACAGTTTCACTTATTATACTTTCAAATGAATAAACTATTTTTTTGTCTTGTTTAAATTTTTTTGTCTCACCTTTTAACCGACTCTTATATGAATAGTGATAGTTTCCATTTGATTTTTTAAATGATTTATTTTTAGCAATAATTACTTTGGAATTAGAAATCACAAAAAAATCAGTTTCAATAAAGTAAAACAATTCTTTTGAGTTAATCTTAATTGTGTTGTTTTGCTCATTTACTATAACACCTAACTTGTTTTTAAAAGATGAAATTAACTGATTGCTATTTAAATGGGGGTGTTTAATTGCAACAGAATAATCTTGACCATAATATGATAGATACAATTCGTTGTTAGCGTTTTCTTTTTTTAAAAAGTCCAACACCTCATTGTAAGCATCAATAATATCTGTAGGAAAGTTGAAACTTTTGGTGTTAAAATTTAGTTTATCAAAAAGAGAAATATTTGGAATATAAAATATGTTCGCATCATCAGAAACTTGAAAATTAGCAAAATTTAATTGGTGAGCTTGCTTATCGTAAATATATTTTCCTCCTAAAACAATACCATAAATTGATAGTATTAATAGAATAATAAACCCAAACTTTTTAAACATCCTTTTTGATTATTCTTACAAAAATAGATCATTTATCACTTAGGATTATTCATTCACAAAAATTATTTACACAATAAAATGTGAATCAAATCTTTAACTTCATTTGATCATCTGACAATAGCTTGAATGTTTTTCTATGAAAAATAGTATCACCATGTTCAAAAATAGCAGCCCTATGTTTTTTTGTAGGGTAACCTTTGTTACTCTTCCAATCATAAACAGGAAATTGCTTGTGCATTCTTTGCATAATTTCATCTCTAAATACTTTCGCTAAAACAGAAGCTGCCGCAATTGACATAAATTTACCATCACCTTTAATAATACACTCATGAGTAATTCCTGAGTATGTATTAAATCTATTCCCGTCAATTAAAAGTAATTCAGGATTAACATCTAACAAATCAATAGCCCTATGCATAGCTAAAAATGACGCATTTAAAATGTTAATTTCATCAATTTCTTCACAAGAAACAATTCCGATACCATAAGCTATAGCCTCTTTTTTAATTAATGGGTATAATTTTTCTCTTTGCTTTTCGGTTAGTTTTTTTGAATCATTTAAAATTAAATTTTTAAAATTATTTGGTAAAATAACTGCTGCTGCCACAACAGGGCCAGACAAACAACCTCTTCCTGCTTCATCACAGCCTGCCTCTATTTTATGGTTTGAAAACCTTAATTTTAAACTCATAAACCAAAGGTAATACTTAAAATATATTAATTAGTTTTTTTGGTAGTGTAAATTTAATTTTTATCTTTATGCAACCTTTGGCACACCAATTGTGTTATATGTAGTATATTAACTTAAAATCAAAACACATGAAAAAAGTATTAGGATTATTGTTTGGACTGTTTTTAACAGTTTCAACTTTTGCAAATGGAATAGTAACCTATTCAGACGCTGAAACAGCAGCAAACTCAAAAACAACAGGTGTTTTTAACTTCTCATTTGATTCAAGTTTTTCAATTGAAGATATAAATAAAACAGCAAATTATTATACAAGTTACTTTACGGTTAAACCAGTAAAGACTGATAAAACTATTGAAGTGAAAATAAACTTAGTTGATGATAACCCAATGGCAAGAAGAGTTATTACACGATTTTTTGTAAGTTTAAACATAAAAACAATAAGTGTTAATGGTAAAGACATTCAAATTGATGAATTTATTAAAACATACGTAATGAAATAGTAAAACTTTTTAATAACATAACTGAAGGAATTACATAGCGTAATTCCTTTTTTTTATGCCAGAATATTTGGTAAATCAATAAATTATACCTAAATTGTTAATCTCAATTATAGTCAAATTGAGTTAAAACACAATTTTATTCACCATTTAAACCCATTCAAAATGCAAGACACATTACAACCAACTTTAATAGAAAAAGAATTAATACCAAATTTAGATTTTAAAGGCGATTTAGAACAAGAGGAACTTGAAATTGAAGAACAATTAGAATTAAAAAACAAATTAATTGAAGCAACACGACTTGGAAATTCATATAGAGGAAAAATGAGGATTGAATTTTTTGATGATATTGGTTTAAAAGCAGTTGAGACAACAATTTGGGCTGCTGGAGCAAAATTTATTTGCTTAAAAGGAGGGGTTTGGATTCCAATATCAAGAATTAAGAAAATTAGTACGATTTAAGCTATAAATATAAATAAATACTTAAAAGCAACACATTAATTGTGTTGCTTTTTTTGTTTGGAATTCCAATAATAAAAATCAAACATACTATTTATTATCAAAGTTTATTTTAAATTTGTAGTTCAAATTAACAAAACACATGAAAAATATTTTTTTAGTACTCTCATTATTATTTGCTTTTAGCATTAATGTAAAAGCACAGGACGAAATGCCATCTTCAGTTGATGAGGTAATTCATTGGAATTTTAAAGTTGAATATGGTGAATGTGATGACGCAAGAATTATTATTACTGTAAAGCAAGATAATGGTTGGCATATATATGCACAAAAACAACCAAAAGGTTGTGTGAGTATGGCAACAGATTTAAAATTTATTAAATCTGATGCTTATGAACTAATTGGTAGTGCTAAAGAATACGGGACTAAACTACATGAAGGTCAGTTTCCTGAACGAATATTTGAAGGTAAAAAAGCCATATTTAAACAGAAAATCAAAATTAAATCTAAAAAAGATTTCAAAATTAAATTAGAATATGGTTTTATGGCTTGCTTAGAAGCATGTTTTGCTCCAGAATTTAGAGACGAAATGATTTCTGTTAAAGGTGTAGATTGTGACCCTAATACAGAAACATCAACAGAAGATAAAACTGAAGGAGATAGTGAAGTTGCTATAGAATCAGTAAAATCTCAAATTGGATTTCAAGCTTTTGCTGTAAAAAATTCAGATACTGACTTTGAACTAAGAATTAAACCATCAATTGCTCAAGGATGGTTATTGAATATGGATGATTCTAAAAACCCATTACAAATAGCTTTTAATGGTAACTTTACTACAAACGGTAATTTAATAATTGCAAAATCTAAAGACGGTGTTTATGTTGATAGTGTATTTTCTCAAAAAATTACAATTGACGCAAAAGACTCACTACAAGTAATTACAGGTAGTTTACTATTTAGTGGAACTGATACCAATGGAAAAACATTTACATCAAAACAATTAGATTTTGAAATACCTTTAGAAAATGCACAAATACAATCAGTAAGTAGCGAAACAGAGTCAAGTAGCTATTGGGGAATATTTTGGTTAGCCTTTGGTGGTGGACTATTTGCCTTATTAACACCATGTGTATTTCCAATGATTCCTATGACAGTAAGTTTCTTTACAAAGGGTTCAGAAAATAAAAAGAAAGGCTTATTTAAAGGTGTAATGTATGGATTTTTTATCTTATTAATTTACGTACTATTAAGTGTACCTTTCCATTTAATGGATTCATTAAACCCTAACATATTAAGTAATATTGCTACAAATGGACCTTTAAATATATTTTTCTTTATCATGTTATTTGTATTTGGATTATCTTTTCTGGGAGCATTTGAAATAGTGTTACCTGCAAAATGGACAAATAAAGCCGATACAAAATCAGATATTGGAGGATTATTAGGTGTATTCTTTATGGCATTGACGTTAGCCTTAGTTTCATTTTCATGCACAGGTCCAATTCTTGGTAGTTTATTAGCATCTGCATCTGGTGGTGGTGCTTGGAATTTAACTTGGGGTATGGCAGGATTTGGTTTAGCTTTAGGTTTACCGTTTGCGTTATTTGCTATTTTCCCTTCATGGTTAAACGGATTACCATCATCAGGTGGTTGGTTAAACAATGTAAAAGTGGTATTAGGATTTTTAGAATTAGCGTTTGCATTCAAGTTTTTATCAAATGCAGATTTATCTATTCAAGCTCATTTATTAGAAAGAGAAGTATTTATTGCAATTTGGATTGGAATTTTTGGAGCTATGGCTTTGTATCTATTTGGCGTATTTCAAACCAAACACGATTCACCAATAAATGGTGGTTTAGGAACATTTAGAGTTGTATTAGCCACTCTTGTTTTAGGGTTTACAGTCTATATGTTACCAGGTTTATCAGGAGCACCTTTAAAATTAATTTCAGCTTTTCCGCCACCTGTCTCATATTCAGAAATCCCTTACGGTATTCATGGTCATGCACCAGAAAAAGAAGGAATGCCTGATGGTGCAAAAATGGAGCATGGTTTAATGGTATTTCATAATTTTGATAAAGCAGAAGTTTATGCTCAAGAAGTAGGTAAACCATTAATGTTAGACTTTACAGGTCACAATTGTGTAAATTGTAGAAAAATGGAAACAAATGTTTGGTCTGATGAGAAAGTTCATGAATTAATGAATAATGATTTTGTAGTAGTTTCTTTAGCTGTTGATGAAAGAATTGATATGCCAACAAAAGAAATTTCACCATATTCAGGTAGAGAATTAATTACATGGGGTGATAAATGGTCTGATATGCAAGCCGTATTATATGAAAAACAAACACAACCTCAATATATAGCTTTAGATAAAAATGGAGATATGATGAATGGAGATGCAACTTATAGATCGCACGGTGAAGGAGAAAAATTCGCTAAATGGTTAACTGATGCAAAAACAGAATTTGTTAAACGTGGCGACATGAAAACTTACTATGGTGACATTTTATATACACAAACATTAATTGAATAATTTTATTTAGATTAATAATTCAGAAAAGCACCAACTAATTTTAGTTGGTGTTTTTTAATTTACAATAAAGTTTATTACTTTTACTTATATTCTTTAGAGAAAAGAAAACTTGGAGATCTTAACGTATGTACATTTACTACAAGGTTTGAATTAGAATATTAAAATCAAAAAATGAACATAGAAGATTGTAGAAATTACTGCTTAAAGAAACAAGGTGCAACAGAAGGATTTCCTTTTGATAACAAAACGTTAGTATTTAAAGTGATGAATAAAATGTTTGCGCTTACTAATATTGAAAATTTTTTGAGTATTAATTTAAAATGTAATCCTGAATTAGCTATAGAGTTAAGAGAAGAGTTTTACAGTATTAAACCAGGTTATCACATGAATAAAAAGCATTGGAATACAATTGAAAATGAAGGAGACGTTTCAGACAAAAAATTATATGAATTAATTGATTTATCCTACGCTTTGGTCGTTAAAGGACTTACAAAAAAACTGAAAGAAGAATTAATACTACTTTAATTATAATCTTTATAATCTCAAAATTTTTATCTTTACACACTTAAAAACTCAAATTACCATGATAGGAAAATTAGAAAAACAATTACAAAATGATTTATCAGCAATTAAAGAGGCTGGATTATATAAAGAGGAACGTATCATTACATCACCACAAGGACCAACTGTTACTGTTGGTGGAGAAGAGGTAATTATAATGTGTGCAAACAATTATTTAGGATTGTCATCACATCCAGCAGTAATTGAAGGCGCTAAAAAAGCATTAGACTCTCACGGATTTGGAATGTCATCTGTACGTTTTATTTGTGGAACTCAAGATATTCATAAAGAATTAGAGTCTAAAATTTCTGAATTTTTAGGAATGGAAGATACTATTTTATACGCAGCAGCATTTGATGCAAATGGTGGTGTATTTGAACCTTTATTTTCTAAAGAAGATGCAATTATTTCTGATTCATTAAACCACGCCTCAATTATTGATGGTGTAAGATTATGTAAAGCGGCACGTTACCGTTATGCAAATTCTGACATGGCAGATTTAGAAAAACAATTGATTGCCGCACAAGACCAACGTAATAGAATTATTGTAACAGACGGTGTATTCTCAATGGATGGATATGTTGCTAAATTGGATAAAATTTGTGACTTAGCTGATAAATATGATGCCTTAGTAATGGTTGATGATTGTCACGCAACTGGTTTTATTGGTAAAACAGGTAAAGGAACTCATGAATACAATAACGTTATGGGTCGTGTAGATATTATTACAGGAACATTAGGAAAAGCATTAGGTGGAGCCATGGGTGGATTTACAGCAGCTAAAAAAGAAATTGTTGATATGTTACGTCAAAAATCGCGTCCTTATTTATTTTCAAATTCATTAGCACCTGCAATAGTTGGTGCCTCAATAGCTGTATTTGATTTATTAAATGGTTCAACTGAGTTGAGAGATAAATTAGAAGCTAATACAAATTACTTTAAGGCAGGTTTAAAAAAATCAGGGTTAGAATTTAAAGATGGTGACTCTGCAATTGTACCAGTTATGCTATATGATGCAGCCTTATCTCAAAAATTTGCAAACCGATTATTAGAAGAAGGTGTTTACGCAGTTGGATTCTTTTTTCCTGTAGTACCCAAAGAACAAGCAAGAATTAGAGTTCAATTATCTGCAGCTCATACAATAGCACATTTAGATAAAGCTTTAGCAGCTTTTACAAAAGTAGGTAAAGAATTAGGAGTTATAAAGTAACACTTTAAGCTAAAACATGTTAAACCATCAATTAGATTTATCTTTTTGGTGGTTTTTTATTGGTTCAAGAATGTGGTTTAAACACCTGTGCTTTTAGTAAAGCGAAAAATCTATTTTAGAAAATATAAAACATCTGACTTGATACAGTGAACCTAATAGTTTACCCAATAACTATTGTAATAATACAGTAAACCTGTAAGCGTCTGAAAGACCTGACAGCGTTAAAATGTGTAAAAGGTAACTATTATATTAGATGTTGAACCAAATATACATTATACTTGAATAATAAATTTTAGTGCAAGGTCGTTTATTTGGGAAAATCCAATTGAAAAAAATCAATAGGTCAGGCTATCCGTTTTAGCTATTTATATTTTGGTTAAGTTTTACTAAATTTTAAAGCGGCTTCATAAAGTCGCCATTAAAAATCAAGTAAACCTAAACAAAATTTAAAATAGGCTATCACTACTATCCCTTTTTCAAAAATCTGTTAAAAGTCAGCATTTTTACTAAATCAGAATGTTATATTTGTAAGCTTATGAATTTATTTTTACTGTATAGTCAATCAAATGGTAATGGACTCTATGATTACCTTAACGTAATACTTGTCGTAGGTTTACTTATTTTTGTTATGATATATCTACCCAGGTTAAAATCAAAACAATCTCGTTTTGATTTTACTAATGAGTTATTACGTTTAACAGCCTACATTATTAATTCTGATGGTAAAGTTAGTATTCAAGAACTCCATTATACTTATGCTTTCTTTGAAAAAGAATTTGGAAAACATAAATTAACAACCTACAAAAGACACTTAGATCAATATTTAAACTATAATTCTCCAATTGATAAAGAATTAAAAAACATTAACTTTAACCAAGATCCAACTACAAAAATTCAATTACTTCATTTTTTGGTTAAGATTAGCATTTCTGATAACTATTTAACAGAAAATGAGTTTATAGCTCTGAAATTAATATGTAAAGGTATTGGTTTACGATCACAGCAATTACATTCAATTTTAGCAATGTATTCTTTTATTACTGAAGAAACACATCAAAAAAACAAAGAAAGAAGACAGAATAATAACCATAAATATAAACGATACAGTAAATCTAAAATAGAAGAAGCTTATAAAATTTTAGAAATTTCAAATGAATCAACACCTAAAGAAGTTAAAAAAGCCTATCGAAAATTAGTAATTTTATACCACCCTGATAAAGCCATGCATTTAGAAGAATCATATCAAAAAGGAGCAAAGGAAATGTATCAAAAAATAAATGATGCCTATGATTTTCTTAAAAATCACCTACGATTTTAGAATGTTACGTCTTTTAATCGACAAATAAATGCTATTTATATAGCAATATAAGATTTAGAGTTGATCAATTTTTATTCATTGAAATATTGTTGTAGCTTTACGTGATACAAAAATGTATAATTATGAAAAAACTATTTATATCAATACTTTTATTTTCAACTTATTTTGGGTTTTCTCAAGATTCAACTATAGGGGAAGGATTTCAAAGTGTTGCAACAAATTCAGAGTATTATAAAACACCACCTTTAAGAAGTTTATTGGGTTCTGACATGGGAATTGCCAAAGAAGTTTTTGAAAAATTTAAAGTAAAAGATGGTAAAAAAACAAATTCTATAGGTTTAGAAGATATAGGTATTCCTGAAAATAACCACATTGATCCAGCATTACAAGCTGAAGAACCGATTTATAAAGAAAGTAAAGGTCCAATTGAAAGTTTTAACGGTTTAAGTGGTGGTGGACCGCCAGATCCATCAGGAGCTGCAGGTTTAGACCATTATATTCAAGCAAAAAATACATCTTATAAAATCTACAATAAAGATGGGTCAACAGCAGCTTTTGCTAAATCATTATCTTCTTTATGGACAGGAAGTACAAATGATGGTGACCCAATTATAATGTATGACAGATATGCTGACAGATGGTTTATTAGCCAATTTCAAACTGATACAGATAAGATACTAATAGCTATTTCTGAAACTTCAGATGCTCTTGGATCATACCATACTTACACATTTAGTGTTCCTGTTGGTGGCCAAGGTTTCCCAGATTATCCTAAATTTGGAGTTTGGTCAAATGGATATTATATGTCTGCAAACTGTTCTAGTAATAATTGTGTTGTTTTTGAAAGAGAAAAAATGCTTATGGGTGAAACAGCTCAAATGGTAAGAATGAATTTTCCTACATCAATAAAGTGGTTTTTCAGAAGTTTCTCACCATCTTATGCTGAAGGAGAAAAAGCACCTGAGCCAGATGCACCATTCTATTATTTCCACATTCAAGATAATTCTTGGAGCGGGATATCTAATGACCATATTAAAGTAATTAAGTGTGAAGTGGATTGGAGTACACCATCAAACTCTTCTGTAGTTGTAAGTCAAGAATTAGATGCAGTATCTTTTAACTCAGCATTCACTTCTTCGTGGAATGATATAACACAAAAAGGGACAACACAAAAAGTAGATGCAGTAGCAGGGATATTCATGTACAAAACCCAATATAGAAGATTTGAAAATCACAATACTGCAATGATGTGTACTACAGTTGATGTAGATAATACAGATAGAGCTGGAATTAGATGGTATGAATTAAGAGAAAATAATGATGGAGTATGGTATATTCATCAAGAATCTACGTATTCTCCAGATAATTCAAATAGCCGTTGGATGGGAAGTATTGCTATGGATTGTCATGGAAATATAGGAATGGCATATTCTATTTCGGGGCCCGATACTTATCCAGGGCTAAATTTTACAGGACGTTTTGTTAATGACCCGTTAAATCAAATGACTGTTCAAGAACAAATTGGAGTAGTAGGTACAGGGTCACAACCAGTGAATGCTGCTATTCCTCAAGGGAATAGACGTTATGGTGATTATGCACAAATGACTATGGACCCAACAAATGACCAAGTGTTTTGGTATACTGGTGAGTATTTATCAAGTGGTGGTGCAATTAGAACACGAATATTTTCTTTTAGTGCTTGGAAAATGTTAGGTCAAGCAGAAAAAGAGGTGATTTTTCCAACCTTTAATGCATACCAACCTCACTACGGAACAATTCTTGTAGAATGGAATGATATACAAGATGACCAATTAGAACTGTCTATTTATGACTTAAACGGAAAATTAATTATTTCTGAAACTGTTAATGCAGTAGATAAATCTAAAACTTACAATAGTTCAGGATTTTCAAAAGGAATTTACTTAGTTAAGTTAACAGGTGATAAGACAAATAAGACAAAAAAATTATACATAAATTAAGATGAAAATATTACTTACAATTGCCCTTGCAATCGGAACGTTTGCTTGTGGGACAACCAAAGAAACTGCAAAAGAACAAACTCAAACTAAACCTGTGGAAACCGTTATAGAAACAATTGATGCTGTAAAGGGTACAATTAAAGATATGCGAAAAACAGATGGATGTGATTTTGTAATTTCTGTTGTAATGGATGGTAAAAATGTACTACTTGAACCATTAGGATTAGATGAAAAATTTAAGGTAGATGGTAAGTCAGTTACACTAATTTACACACCTTCTAGAAGACAATCAAAGTGTA
>Ga0256824_10001039_pt1 | contig 10732 bp, 13 predicted proteins | sample CV67metaG_FD_191570 | JGI IMG/M metagenome (GOLD analysis project Ga0256824, IMG submission 191570) | Hydrothermal vent microbial communities from East Pacific Rise, Pacific Ocean - CV67 | ecosystem: Environmental > Aquatic > Marine > Hydrothermal vents | place: Pacific Ocean: East Pacific Rise...
CTACTATATTTAAACCCAATTTTTCTAGGTTTCTAAATTTTAAATCTACAATCTTATGTTCTATATCTAACAAATCATTTAGAAAACTTATAAGTATAGCTTTATTCTCTTCTGTACCAAAAAGCCATTTAAAACCGAAGTCTGTAAATGGGTCTATATATTTGTCTTTTATTGTCATACACATTTTTCAATCCTTTTTTAACCTGTAATGTAAACTTTAAAAGTATCAGTTATTTTATATTTTGGGTATTTTATCTAAAATTAAAAAATAAATAATATGTTAAAAAGTCTATGAATTATTATGATACTCTCATATACCTGCTATACTAACTCTTCTATCTAAAAGCATATTTGTAAGCATAGTTAAAACTTGACTTCTGTTTGTATTATGCTCTTTTACATATAGGTCTAAACCTATAAGTTTATCTTTTGGTATGGTTATATTTATCTTTTTCTTACTGTAGATATTTTGGGGTTCTTTTATAATCTCTTTATTTTTTATACTAATCTTTACAAAACATTCAAAAGCTTTTTTAACATCATCTATTGCTTCATCTTTAGTTTCACCATCACCCATAACAGATGGTATATCTTTATAGTAAGCGAAGTAACCACCACCATCAGATTCATTTAAACTATCGACAATAATATCATAGTCTATATTTATATAGTAGTTTTTATCTTTTATCATTTTTACACTCCCAGTAGTTTAATTACTTTTTTTACATAAATAATTTTTATAGGTTTTTTGTATGGTATAGTAATAGATTCTTTGTTCTCTTTTCTAAATACCCAATGACTACCACCAGTATTTACACCTATGTATCCATTTTCTTCAAGTATCTTTTTTAATACTTTAAAATCAACATTTTTAGGGTTGTTTTTTAGTCTATTTACTAACTTATCATACTTACTCATTTATACCTACCTATATATACTTATAATTATATCACATATTTTAAAAGTAAAAATACTACAAAATAGATAAATCTATTTTTATTATAAATATTATTATATTAAGTACATTTTAACATCATCTAATCTATAATATAAACTAAATTTTATTTAAAGGAAAGATATATGAGAAAAGGTTTTACTCTTATTGAGTTAATTTTCGTTATCGTTATTATTGGTGTTCTTGCAGCTGTTGCAGTTCCAAAGTTTTCAAGCTTAAAGCAAAGTGCAGAGGCTTCAGGTACTATTAAAGTAGCTACGGATGCTTTTGCTTCTGTACCAGCAGCATATGTAAATAAAGTTGATATGGAAGGTAAAGATGCTAAGTTAAATAATCTTATTAGTCTTAGTGGTAAAGGTTGGAAATTAAATGAAAACAATGCTACATACACAGAAGACAATGGTTCAATTGTTACAATTGTATTAAATCCAGATGCTGATGATAGAAATGTAACTTTACTAATAGATTGTAGAAGATTCAAGGATACATTAACGCAGACTAAGTGTGCTAACCTTAATGAAAACAATACTACTGCTCAAGCACTTACTTTCTAAGTTCTAAACTATGAAAAAAGCTTTCACACTAATTGAACTAATTTTTGTAATTGTCATTATTGGTGTGTTAGCGTCTTACGCTATCCCTAAGTTCTCTGGACTTAGTGATAACGCTAAGATATCTGCTGAGTTATCTACTGCTTCATCTGTTCAAGTTGCTCTTGATTCTTGTCATGGTGAGTGGATTATAAACGAAGGTTCTTTTACTTGTGGTGGTTCTATTGAATCTTCAGACTTAAATGAATATGGTTATCCTAATAATGACGATATGAATGCTTCTTCTACAACAGCTCTTGATAAGATACTTAAAAATGCTAGTAATATTGGTTGGAAAAAAGATGGTAGTAAATACTATGGACCAGCATCAGATAGTTCTAAAGGAACTTCTAAATGTAAAGATGGAAAACCTTGTAAAGGTAAATATTGGGACTATAACTCTACATCTGGGAGTTTTACTTTAACAGATTAATAAACTATTTCTATGAAAGTCATTTGTTATAAATGACTTTGTTTTTTTATCTCTTCTATTTTAAATCTCATTTATTTTATTGACAATCCAAAGTGTAAATCCAAGTAGTAAAGACGATATTATAGCGATAGATATAGTTCCAGCTTCATGTTCCATTTTTAGTTATTTCCTTGTTTAGTTTTATTATCTTGATATTTGGGACTAAAGTCCCAGCCCCAAATTTTAAAGTCCTAGCCCAGAATTTTAGTTTTTTGTTTATACACCCATCGCATCAGCCATAGACCACATAGGTAAAAATATACCAAGAGCTAGAACTAAAACAAATCCAGCAATAGCAGCTATAAGAATAGGTTCTATCATAGAAGATACACTATCTATAATATGGTCATATTTATCATTATAGTATTTTGTTATCTTTTTTAACATTTTATTTAAAGCACCAGAATCTTCACCAGCTTTTAACATTTGAAGAATCATACTCTCAAAATATTGAGATGCTTCAAAGCCATCATAAAGTGAACGACCCTCTTCAATGGCTTTACCAATCTCTTGAAACTTTAGTTTCATATATTTGTTATCAACAACATCCACAGCAGCTTGAAGAGCATTTACAATTGGAATCCCAGCATCTACTAGAATATCAAAAATATAGATGAACCTTCCAATCATAGCATACTTGGTAACAGGTCCAATTATGTAAGTTTTTAAAAGTAATTGGTCTGTTTTTAGGGCAACTTTTTCATTGCTCTTATAAAGCCTAGTAAACATTACAGAAAGCATAATAGCAACTACAACAATATAAACACCATAAGTTGTTATGGCATGTTCTAGCCATATTAAAACAAGGGTAGGGAATGGTAATTCAGCTTTCATCTCAGCAAAAACACTTTGAAACTGTGGAACAACAAATGTAATAACAACAGTAAAGGCAATAGACATAGCAATTATAATTGTAATTGGGTATCTTGTTGCTTTTTTTAGTTTCATACGGTTGTCGTGAATCTTTTGTAAAATCTCTGCTAATCTTTCTATAGATTCTGCTAATGAACCAGATTGTTCACCGAGGTTTATCATAGAGATAGAAAGGTTACCTAATTGACGGGCATAAGGTCTAAAAGATTCTGTTAAACTTTGTCCACTCTCTATGTCATCAGATACACTTTTAAGTATAGCATTCATCATAGGCTCTTCAGTTGCTTTTAAAGTTTCTCTTAGGCATATATTGATTGGCATACCAGCATCGAGCATAACAGATAGTTGTCTAAGAGCAGATATAAAACTCTCTATATCTATTCTTTTGTCTTTTATTGGGCTTTTATAGTTATCTATTTTTTTCTGAAATTTGAGGTTTAGAGGTTCATTGACTTCTCTTATTTTTACAATAACACCAAGTTCCATATTTTGAAATTTTTTCATGGCATCCATTTTAGTTGGAGTTTCTAAAACAGTTTTACCTCTTTTTTTACCATAACGGTATATAATTTCAAAATATTTCATCTTTAACCTCTAGTAACTCTTGCTACCTCTTCAAGAGGGATAGTTCCATTTAGTGCTTTTTTAACACCATCTGTTATAATTGGGTTAAATAATCCCTCTTCTTTAGCAAGTTTAGCAATCTCAAATTTATTGGCATTGTTAGATATAAGTTGTGAAATTTTGTCATTTACTTTTAAAATTTCAACTAACATTATACGACCATCATAACCACTCATTCCACATCTTTGACACCCTTTACCTTTGTAAAAAATAGGATTTTCAGGTAGATACTCTTCAACATGAGATATAAGTTTGTTATGTGGTTTATACTCCTCTTTACAGTATTGGCAATTTTTTCTAACAAGTCTTTGAGCAACAATGGCTAGTAAAGAATCGGCAATTAAGTAAGGCTCTAGTCCCATTTGTACCATTCTACTTATAGCACTTGGGGCATCATTTGTATGTAGAGTAGAAAATACCATATGTCCTGTAAGTGAAGCTTGAACAGCAGAGTTTAGAGTTTCAATATCACGAATCTCCCCAACCATAATAACATCAGGGTCTTGTCTTAAAAATGATTTTAGAGCAGAGAAGAAAGTAAATCCAACTTTTTCATTTACTTGTACTTGTTGAACAAGTGGAAGTTGGTACTCAATAGGGTCTTCAACTGTTAAAACTTTGTTTTTAATACTTTTAATCTCATTTAGAGCAGCATAAAGAGTTGTTGTTTTACCACTACCTGTTGGACCAGTAATTAAAACAATTCCATAAGGTGAGTTAATAATATCTTCAAATAAAGATAGGTTTTCATCTGCTAAACCTAAGTCATTTAGTTTTAGTAGAATCTTTTGTTGGTCAAGAATCCTCATAACAATAGATTCCCCAAAAAATGTTGGTGTTGTAGATAAACGGAAATCATATTTTGAACTATTTAAATCCATAGAGAAACGACCATCTTGCGCTTTTCTTCTTTCTGAAATATCTAAGTTACCAAGAATCTTAATTCTTGAAGAGATAGCATTATAAACAGCTAAATCAAAAACAAAAATCTCTTGAAGAATACCGTCAATACGACATCGAACAGTTACCTCATGCCCATCAGGTTCAATGTGAACATCACTAGCCCCTCTAATAACAGCATCTTTTAAAATTGTAGTAATTAGACGAAGTACAGCACTCTCTTCGTTATCACTTTGGTAATTATCTTGAGATGTTTCTTTTATAACCTCTTGGGCAATACTTTTTGTACTTTGAATAATGTGAATACGCTGAAAGATATGGCGAACATCTTCATCTAAAGATAAATATAGTTTTATAGGTTTTGAGACAATAACATTTTCAAGAATTTCTAGTGCATCATTATTTAGTGGGTCTGATGTAGCAACATGGATATATTCTTCATCTTCTTTAAGTGGAATTGCTTCAGCATTTTGTAATATATGAGATGGGTATCTATCAATTAATTTAAAATCTAGTTCGTAACCAAAAATATCGATAAACTCTATTTTTAAAAGTTCAGATAGTTCTCTAGCTATCTCTTTATGAGTTGTATAACCCTCTTGAATAAGAATCTCACCAAGTTTTTTAGAGTAATCGGAAGCTTTTTGTAGAGAAAGAGCATTCATTAACTGCTCATTTGTAATAATACCTTTTTCAATTAAGTAGTCACCTAATCTAACTGTTTTTTTAATCATTATAAATACCTATGTTTTTTGATGTTATTGTTAGAATCTTTTACCTCTATGGTGATTCTTCCTCTATCTTTAGGGTTAATATAAACTTTATAGAGTTTATTGTCGGTAGTAAATTCAATTGTTTTTGGATACTCAGATATAATTTTAAAATTGTTGTCTCTAATAGCTACAAATGTTTTAGAGATAGGATGTTCACTAATTGGTAATGCAAGAGTTGAAATATCTGTGTTGTCATACATAAATTGGTAAATTAATCTCTTTTGTAATAGTAAAGATGAAAATATAACAGCATTTTGTCTGCTTTCTATTGTTTTTCTTTGTTTACTTTGTAGTGTCCCAAGTGTATTTATATAGTCAGCTTTCATACAGCTAAAGCCTATTAATGAGATTAACTCTTCATCTTTCTCATTGTTTTCAAAAATAATTTTACCTTTTATACAAGCATTACGGTAATCTTTATTTTTAAGATATTTAGAAAAATCTTTATAAGAATCAGCATTTAGTGATACTGTTACAATAAGTAGAGATAAAGATAGCTTTAAAATGTTCATCTATTTTCCTTGTGTCCATGTAATTAGTAGTGATTCACCCTCTTTAGAGTTAGCATTTGCTAAGTATAGGTTTAGAATCTCAATAGCTCTTTTGTAGTTACCTTTAGCATATTCAGATTTGGCATATAAAAGCCAAGCACCATCTGCTTTCCTATTTAAAATATTTGCTTTTTTTGTCCAAAGTAGGGCAGTGGAATATTTTTTAGAATCGTAGTATCTTTGAGCAATTTTAAGTGCTAAGTCATAATCATTTTCTTTATTATATAGAGTTATCATATCTTTAGTAGATTCTAGTTTTTTTGTAGATATAGAAAAGTTATTTGTAGTTTTTTTAGATATTTTAGTAGTTTTTGTTATTTGTAAAGGCTCAATTATTTTTTCTTTTTTCTTATTATTTTTTTTATATTTTGTATGAAAAATCTTTTTATTAGAGATAATATCATTATTTAATTGAATAGTATACTTAACATCCTTAATGATTCTTTTAGTTTTTTTTATAACTTTTATCTTTTTTATTTTAGGTATGTTTATATTTTTATCTATTGTTTCTTTTTCTTTTATAGTTTTTATTTTAGGATTTTTATGTTCAATTATTTTAACAGATTCTTTTTTAACTATAATTTGTTTCTCTTCTTTATTAAAAAACATACTAGAAACTAAGATTATTATAGATATAAAAAACATAGGGATTATAATTTTAAGTTTTTGTTTTAGATAGTAAAGTCTACATTTTTTTTCTAGTGTTTCAAAGTTATTATGCATCTATAATTCCTAGGTCAATTCCAGCCATTGTTATAACACAGTTGTTTGGAGTATCATACTTACTATGTCCATTTGTTCTAGCATAGTCAGCGATTAGAAAAGTATGTTTTAGTAGTTGTTTTATAATTCTAAAATTACCATTAGATAACTTTAAAAGTAGTTTTATTTGTTTATTTTTAAATTGAGAAGATATTTCACCTAAACTATGTTTAATTAGTTGAGAATTTATATATTTTTGTATCTCATTCATTTTTAATATACCGAGTATAACTACACGATGATTTCTGGAAAGAAAATGGCTTCTTTTTAAAATTTCTTCACCATCTTCTTTATGCATAGATAGTAAAAAATTAAAATGACCTGTATCTGAAAGTGTTCTAATAAATTCAAGAACTATATTGTTTAAAAGTTGGGCTTCGTCTATCATTATAATGTTATTATTATTTTTAAACTTTTCTATAGCTATATTTTTTAATTGAGAAATTGTTAAACTAATATCTACTTTATGGTCTTCTAAAAGAAAATGTAAAAAAGATTCTGGTGTTGAAAATGGTTCTGAAGTGAAGAGTACTTTTTTATCTGAAGATATTTCATCTTTTATAAGGTTTAACATATATGTTTTACCAACCCCTGGTTCTCCAAGTAAAAAGATTATAGGGGTATTGTTTGAGTTTATAGTTGTAAGAAGTGAACTCTTAGCATATTCAGAGCTAAGACTTTCAAAATAAAAGCTAGAATTAAAATTTGTATCAAAAACTTTATGTGCTTTTAAAAAGCTACTCATCTAATGAACCGTTAAGTGATTTTTCAACAGTATCAATAGATGGAAAAGTATCATTGTTAATAATAGTTGGTGTTATAACTATGATTAATTCTGTTTTATATACCTCTTTATCTTTGTTTTTAAATGCCCAACCAAGTATAGGTATATCTCCTAAACCTGTTACTTTATTTATAATATTTTGCTTCTTACTTGAGATAAGACCACCAACAATAATTCTATTTCCATCTTTAGCTTTTACTATAGAAGAGAGTTGTTTAATTCTAATATCTGGTGGCATACTACGAACACCACTACTATCTGTAACATCTCCAGAATTATCATCTAAATTTGCTTCAGCATCTAGTTGTTCACTTACAACAGGATTAATTTTTAAAATAATAAATCCATCATCTGTAATCTCTGGAACAATATTTAGTGTAAGACCAATAAATACAGACGCCATAGTGTATGTACTCGAAGCAGAAGTTGTTGTGTCTGATGTAGCAAAACTACCATCTTGGTAACGGTAATTAATTTGTTTACCAACATTAATTACTGCTGGTTGATTGTTTAAAGTTAGAATCTTTGGAGTAGATAAAACATTTACTGAACCATGCTTTTCAAGAAAATCCAATAAACCGTTTATAGATAAATCATAAGCCATTTTTTGTGTAGATACACCCTCTTTTAAAACATTATTCCAACTTCTTCCTAAATCTCCAGATAGATTAATATTAAACTTTGACCAATCTATACCTTTACTTTCCGTATCAGCATAAGTTAATTCAAGAAGTTTAGTTTCTAACATAACTTGTTTATGTAAACGATTTTTAATTTTTTTCAGGTAATTACTTATACGATTAATTTGGTTTTTAGTTCCTGTTATAGTTATAACACCTGTTTCTCTGTTTATAATAGATTTACTTTTAATTTTTGTTTTATCACCATCACGAGAAAGAATAGTGTCTATTTCATTGTTAAGTTTATCCCAAAAATGGAATTGAGATTTTGTTGTTACTGTTGTAGTATCTGAATTTCCTGAACTACCACCACTCCCATCACCACTAGTTGAAACTGCTCCAACTGTAATATTTTTTGTAGATTCTGTAGTATGTTCACTAAGGTTTACATAGTCAATTACAAATGAACGAGTTTCTAAGTAAGAGATAGATAAAACTTTATTTGTTTCATTGTATTTATAAAACATATTGTTTTGAGTAAGTAAAAAGTTAAAAACTTGTTCTAATGTATAATCTTTTATATGAACAATAAATAGCTCTTTATTTATAACATCACTAGCAATATCATCTTTTATTTTAACAGAAAATTCACATTTATCTGCTAGATTTTCAATAATATCTATGGTTTTTACATTTGATGATTTTAGTACATCAAATGTAAAAAGTGTGTTTTCACAATTTGAGTTAGCATTTAGAGTGTAAAAAGTTAAAAAGATAAATAGTATTAGTTTCATTGTGTAATTTCCTTAGTTGTAAATATGCTTTTTTTAGATTTTATAGTTATAAAAGTTTTTTTCTTATTTTTAAAAACTACAATATATTTTTGATGAATCTCTTTTATAAGACCATTTTGAACTATATCTCCAGTTTTATACCATTTATTGTTGATTAAAACTTTATGGTTTAAAATTGTTTGAACAATAATAGGAAGTACTATAATTGGTTCAATCTCTTTTATACCTTTTGCTTCACTTATAATAGGTTTTGCACTAGCAAATGGGTCATATATAGTATATTCTAATTTAGATGATATTTTTTTATCATTATTTAAAATATCTATTTTTCTAGATAATTTGTCTATATTTGTAGAACTAGCAAATAGCAATGGTGTTATAGTTAGTAAAATTAGTTTTTTCAAAACTCAACTCCATATAGTAAAATGTTAATTACAAAGCTTGTATCTCCAGCTTTATCTATACCGATTGTTATCTCTTTTACTCTAAGTAAAGTTTTAAAACTATCTATGTATTGGATTAGACTCATAATACTTTTAAATGAGCCTGTTCCTTTTATGGAGATTTTTTCTTTCTCTACAACATGAATATTAAAATCTATATGCTCTTTTTCTGATTCTATAAGACTAATATTTATACCATAATTTAGAGAACTTTTTAGTACTTTATCTAGTACAGTTGCTATACCAATTTGATTACAAAATATAAAGTCCATAGATTCTAATTTACTTCTTATATATTGGTCTTGGTATCTAGCTTCACTTAAAGATTCTTCTAAAACTAAAATCTCTTTTTTAGCTTTTTTTATATTTCTTTCTAAAGATTTTATACTATTTTTTTGTAGTTTTTTATCTAATGTCTGAATCTCTTCAATTTTAGAATCTATCTCTAAGTCTAAATCTTCACCAAAAAAATTCCAACTCGCAAAACTTAATGCCACTATAAGAAAAAGATAAACACCTATTCTTTTTACCATAGTCATCTCTTCTAATTGAAATTCTAATTGTTCAAGTTGTTCATTCATAGCTCAATCTCCACAAAACTTTCATAATAGTTTTCATTTCTCTCAACTTTTGCTGTTTGAACTTTTGAATAACCTTTAGCTAGTAACTCTTTTATAAACATAGCAATATCATCTCTAGCATCATATTTTGTAATAATTTGTATAGTTATCATTTTAGCATCACTAAAATGCATATTTTTAGATGATAGAGAGTACTTTTTCATTATACTATTTACATCTTTCATCATTTTTTGTCTATTTATAGTTTCTTGATTGAAATTTTCTAGTGTAGTTAACATTTGATTATATCCATCTAATTTAGTAATTATTTTAGATTTATCATTTTTAAGCTTATCTCTAGCACCTCTTTGTTTTTTTAGATTTATTTGTAACTTTTTAGTAATATGTTCTAGTTTAGTGACTTGTGATTCTAAATCATTTTTCTTTATCTCTAATTTATCTAATTCTAAAATAGCATAGATAGGGTACACACTAGCTATAAGTAAAGATAAAAGTAAAACCATAGTAAATTGACCACTATGAGTTTTAATAAATATAGGTTTTCTTTCATAAATAGTTTGATTTGCTATAATGTATTTTTCTTGAGCTACTCCAAGAGCATATAAAGCATTTATGGCAAAATGTTTCATCCCTATATCAATATTATCAAAAATATTTAATGTTTGTTTTATAGAATCTTCGTATCCATAAGAATTAAATAATGATAAAAGTTTAGGTATATCTTGAGCTTCAAAATCTAAGAAGATTCTATCTATATGCTCTAGTTTAAAAACACCTCTTTTATGTCCAACAGCATGTGAGATTCTTTCTATAATTTTAGAAAATTCCTCTTGAACATTACTCATTTGTAAAAATTCGCTATCTTCATAAAGTTCAGAATCTAGACCTTTAGTTACTAAAGTATTTTTCAATACTTCAAGTTCCATACCTAGTTTTGTTGCTAATTCATTTAGTGAAGGAATTGTTCTAGTGGCAATGTATTGACCATTTTTAAAGATAACAGCATAAGA
>Ga0256824_10001040_pt1 | contig 10731 bp, 10 predicted proteins | sample CV67metaG_FD_191570 | JGI IMG/M metagenome (GOLD analysis project Ga0256824, IMG submission 191570) | Hydrothermal vent microbial communities from East Pacific Rise, Pacific Ocean - CV67 | ecosystem: Environmental > Aquatic > Marine > Hydrothermal vents | place: Pacific Ocean: East Pacific Rise...
TTTGAGTTGTTCTTTAAATTTGTTAAGTTCTTCTTTGCTTAATGTAAGGGCTTCTTTTAATGTAATCACTAAATTTCCTATCTGTTTTATTATTGGAGTGATTATAGCAAAATGTATGTTTAAGGAGTATTAACAGCATATTATCTCTCAATGATTTTGCTATACTTCGCTTAAAAAAAGAGAAGTTTTTATGAAAAAAGAGTCCATTGTAGGTTTTGTAGTAGCTGCTGCGTTCATTGTGAGTTCCTTTGTAGTTTTAGAGCAGAACATCGCCATACGATTTTTAATAGGTCTTGCCTTTGGATTTTCGCTAGTTCGTGCATCCATAGGTTTTGCAGGAAGTGTAAATAAGCTCTATCGTGCTCACTCCTCAGAGGTTGCTAAAACTATAGTCTGGATATTTATCGTTACATCTTTCTTTGTAGCACTACTTATACATGGTGAGGAGAGTAGCTATAACCTTAGTATTTATCCTATTAACTTTGGACTTCTTGTAGGTGGGATGCTCTTTGGTTTTGGAATGGCAATGAGTAGCTGTTGTGCTACAGGCTCTTTAACTGACCTCTCAAGTGGTTTTTCTCGCGCTATTGTGACAATATTTTTCTTTGGAATGGGAGTTTTTTTAGGTTTTGATATACAATCAAATAGCTCTTTTGTGCGAGACTCTTTTTTCAGTTCGGCAACAGGTTGGACAATGAAGGGTGGTGTTTTCTTGCCTGATTATTTCAGATTTGATGGTTTTGATGGATATTTAGGTGCATTTATAGTAACACTTGTTTTTGGACTTATAGCTATAAAAGTGGCCAACAGTTTTGATAAGAATGATAGTTGTAATCAGCAAGAAGAACTTACACTGTTTGAAAAAACTTTTGTAAAACCTTGGAAAATATATATAAGTGTTTTAGCAATATCTTCAATATTTACTTTTTTACTCTACTACTCTCACAAAGGATGGGGAGCAAGTAGTGCTCTTGGCATCTGGTTTGGAAAGTTTCTAATGCTCTTTGGAGTAGAAGCCGAGTCTCTATCTCTATTTACCTCTAAAGATATAACTCTTTTTGTGGAACCCTTAACAATGCATACAACTTCAATGCAAAATATAGGTATAGTTTTAGGTTCTGTAACGGCATTACTAATAGCGGGGGTTTTTAAAGAGAAGTTTATAGCGGGGCTTAAAATAACTCCAAAAGGGCTTCTGACTTTCGCTTTAGGGGGTTTTTTAATGGGCATAGGAACACGGCTCTCAAACGGCTGTAACGTGGGAGCACTTTACACACCCATCGCAGAGTTTTCTCTCTCTGGATGGATTTACTTGGTCTTTGTAGTAGTGGGTGGAGTTTTAGGAAATATGTTTGTTCAGCGGTATATTTCAAAGAGTTGTAGTGTGGTTTAGTACTTTTCGTATTGCCTCTTTTTAATAGCTAAACTCTAGTTGCAAAAATATTTTAAATATTTTATACATAATTTACACTCCTGTGTTAGCATATAAATATGAAAGAAAAAATAAAACTACTTCGAGCAGAAATTTCTAAGCAGGTGATAGGGCACACCAATATGGTTGATGCTCTACTTATTGGTCTCTTGACTGATGGACATATTTTACTTGAAGGTGTACCTGGTCTTGCAAAGACAACTGCCGTCAATGCGATAGCTAAAGCACTGAGTTTAGAGTTTAAACGTGTACAATTTACTCCAGATCTTCTTCCCTCTGACATTATAGGTGCAGAGATATATGATGTAAAAAGTGGTAACTTTACTATAAAACATGGACCCCTCTTTACAAACCTTTTACTTGCTGATGAGATTAACCGTGCTCCAGCAAAAGTACAATCGGCACTACTTGAAGTGATGCAAGAGAGACAGATAACCATTGGTGATACTAGTTTTACTATAGAGGATCCTTTTTTAGTTCTAGCTACACAAAATCCTATTGAACAAGAGGGTGCCTATCAACTTCCAGAAGCACAACTTGATCGTTTTATGTTTAAGATTATAGTAGGTTACAACAGTGAAGTAGAAGAGTTTGAAATAGCAAAAAAAGCAGCAAATAACGACTTTGAACCTATCGATGCAGTTCTCACAAAAGTTGATCTTCTTGCAATAAAAAAAGAGGTCAAAGCTGTACATATTGAGGATGAATTAACAGCCTATATTGTAAAACTTGTATTTGCGACAAGGGAAAATGCCTATCTTGAATTTGGAGCAAGTCCACGTGCAACTATTGATATGCTTAAAGCTGTAAAAGCAAGAGCTTATCTACGAGGTAATAATTTTGTTTCACCTATTGACATAGCAATGTGTGCTAAAGATATCTTAAGACATCGTATTATTTTAAACTATAATGCTAGAGCAGAGGCTATAAGCTGTGAAAGAATTATAGAACAGGTACTTGAATCGGTAGATGTACCGTAATCTCAATGTTAAAAAAAATTCTCATTAAAGCACAAAAAAATGTTTTTAGCAAAACAATAGGAAGTAATGTAACGAAGCTCAAAGGAGATGGTTACAATTTTACAGAGCTTCGAGAGTACAGCAGTGGTGATGATATTCGCCATATTGACTGGATTATAAGTTCTAAACTCTCTAAACCTTATGTGAAGCTCTTTACACAAGAAAGAGAGCTTAATATTGTTATAGCACCATTTATAAGTGCCTCTCTCTTATTTGGAACAAAGCATCTTAAAAAAGATTTACAGAGTGAAATTTGTGCACTACTAAGCTACAGTTGTCTGCAACAAAACAATCCTTTTGAGAGTTATCTTTGTGCTCATGAAGTATTTATTGGCACATTAAGAAGTAAAAAGAGTGATGCAGTAAGTGATTTTATCTCAAAAGTTGATTCCTTTGACCTTATTGGAAAAGAGCTGAACTATCGAGTTGTATTGCAAGGTATCTATGAATATGTAAAACGACCCTCTATGATTTTTATGATAGGGGATTTTTTTGATACACAGAATCTTAACTTAAGTGCTTTAAATACTAAGCATGAAATTATTCTAATTATAGTTCGAGATAGATTTGAAGAGAATCCAGAAGTACTTGGCAGTGTTAATATACTAGATTTAACACTGCAAAAATCTGCAAGTGTGCTTTTTGATACTAAAAATATACAAGAGTATAAACAGGCACTACACGATCAGGATACAGATTTTGAAAATACTCTAAAAGAGATGGGTGTGAAATTTGTTAAGATATATACAGATGAAGATCCGTCTGAAAAAATTATCTCTTTAATGAGTAGATGATGAATGATATTTTTGTTCCTGTTGTAGTTGTAGATAATTCTCTTTATATCTTTTCTTTTTTACTTCTTTTATCTTTTATTATTTTGTATGTGATTTATCTTTTTTATAAACGAAGAAACAATTTTATTATAAAGGATGAAAAATATTATCTTGATTTATTGTTGTCTTTAGATACGAAAGATGTAAAATATAAAGCATACAGGTTTGAATACTACCTCAAAAATCTACCAAAAACTGCTAAACAGCAAAAATCTTTTGATGATATCATGCTTAGTCTTTGGGCTCAAAAGTACCAAAAAATAGCACCTCCAATTAGTGTAGCAATAGAGGAACAGATGAAAAAACTTTTATCTGAACTAAGGAGCTCTTATGCCTAATTATTTAGCATTTGAGCATCCATGGTTTTTACTTTTCTTAGTTCTCTTTGTTATTACTTCTTTGATATTTAAACACGAAAAATCAGCCTATTACATGCCTCATTTTTACAAAAAAATAAAAGAGAGTAAAGAGAATAGTAAAATTCTTATTTTTTTTAAGTGGCTTATAGTTGTCTCTGTTGTTACTGCTCTAAGTGATCCAATAGTGAAAAAAAGTATTCAAACCAATAAAAAAAACAGTATCGACATTGTACTTTCGTTAGACACTAGTGGTTCTATGAGTCTGAATGGTTTTAGTGAAAAAGATTATAATAAAACACGATTAGATGTAGTGCAAGAAGTGGTTACAGCATTTATTCATAGTCGTATAGATGATAGAATAGGGATAGTACTTTTTGGTACCAAAACAGTAATTGCCTCACCTTTGAGTTTTGATAAAGATGCACAAATAAATATTATTAATCAACTAAAAGTTGGTATCTTGGGAAAAAATACTGCATTGCTTGATTCTCTACTCTCTTCTATTGAACTACTAAAAAATTCTCAAAGTAAATCAAAACTTATAATACTTCTGAGTGATGGAGAAGATTCTGCTAGTCAAGTACCATTGGAATTTATCTTAAAGCTTGCTCAAAAACAGAAAATAAAAATTTATACCATTCAAATAGATAAAAGTGAAAATAATATGATGGAGCTTATTGCAAATAATAGCAAGGCAAAAAGTTTCTCTGCACTGAAAAAATCTGATTTAGAAAAAGTATATAGAACTATTGATAATTTAGAGAAGTTCAAAATAGCTTATAAAAGGATAGAAATAAAAGAACATATCTTTTTTTACCCTTTGAGTGTAGCTATTCTTGCCTCTTTTCTCTTTCTCTTTTTTAGTAAAAATAGGGAATTTATCTAATGCAATTTTTATCTCCCTATTTTCTTCTATTGTTATTTGTACCTTTTGGACTGTATATAAACTCATTGAGTAAAAAAGTTCTTAGCATTGAAAAACTATTTTCAAAAGAAATTTTAAACCAACTACGTTACAAAAAAGAGTTGTTAAATTCAACTTTTCGTTACAGACTTTTTTTATTGGCTTTAAGTTTTATGATTATTGGAGTAGCACACCCTGTAGTCGAGCAAAAAAACTTTTCTGTATCAAGTATACAAAATAGTATTATTATAGCCCTTGACATGTCAAAATCAATGCAAAAAACAGATATATATCCATCAAGAGAAGCTTTAGGAGAACAAAAATTACTAGAAATTCTCAAGCTAGCAGATGGACTAAATATTGGTATACTCTTTTATGCAAAAAATGCTTATGTTGTTTACCCACTAAGTAGGAATACAAATGTAATCTCAAGCTTGTTAAAAAATAGAAAAATAGAAAAGAAGTTCTCAGATAATACCAATCTTTTTGCAGCACTAGAGGGAAGTAAATATATGCTCAGAGGAGAGCATCAAAAAAATATAATTCTACTGAGTGATGGTGGTGAGGATATCTCAAGAGAAAAAGAACTCAACTATCTTCAAGAAGAGAAGATAAGGCTTTATACCCTCGCCCTTACAGAGAGAAAAAACTTATTTTTAAAAATTTTATCAGAAGAGAGCGGAGGAGATTACATAAAGTATAGCTGGGGCAGTAAAGATATAGAACAACTTTTGTATAAAATAAATTTACAAACAAAAACAAAAATCAAACAGACCTATCCAATTAAGCACTATAAAGAGTATTTTATTTATCCTCTTTTAATCGCACTATTTTTACTTTTAATTATTTATCAACCAAGTTTAAAACTACTTAAGTTTACAATTGTTTTTTGTATTTTTACTCTTAATTCTCATACTACTCTTAATGCAGCAGTCTTAGATTTTTGGCATATACATAAAGCAAAGGAGTTCTATAATAGTGCAAAGTACAAACTTTCAGCACAAGAGTATTCAAAAGTAGCTAGTAACCCAAGTGGATACTACAACTATGCTAATGCTCTTTATAAATCCAAAGAGTATCTTAAAGCTATACAAATGTATAAAAAAGCAGTGAGTGATGATAAGCTTTTAAATGCAAAAATTTACCATAATATTGCAAATGCAAATCTTCAAAGAGGAAAATTAGAGAGCGCAAAAATATATCTTATAAAGGCACTTAAGGAGCATAAATTTATGCAGACAGAGGAGAACTTAGCAGTTGTGTTAAAAGAGTTACAAAGAAGAAAAAAACTTTTATCTTCTAAGCAGATTAAAATAAGATTTAAAAATAGACTTAAACAGAACGAAGTTTATCCCATAACTAGTTCCACCTATTCTATTCAACTAGAAAAATTACTCTTAAATGAAGAGCAGAAGTGGATGCAGCTTATAAGTAAACGAAAAACACCACTCTTTTTGCAAAAGATTCCGACAAGAAGGAGTAGTGCCGATGCTAAAGTATCCTATTAATATTTTTGTACTCTTCGTCTTTTTTTATGGAGTAAATAGTTATGCAGAGTATATTCAACCCGAGTATCAACTGCAAATGAAACTCAACAAATCATCTGCTTTTTTAGGAGAAACTCTTTATTTATACTTGGAATTACACTACAAGGAATTAGAAGATTATACTGTTGTTAAACCTATTATAGAAGGAATGAAAGTAGAAGAGATTTCAGATGAAGAGCATAAAATTAAAGATGGAGTATGGCTAGATACGATTACTTACAAAATTACACCACAAAAAAGTGGTATTTTTAAAATAGTACCACAGAGTGCAGAAATAGAATTTTTGAGTAAAGGTTATAAAAATCTAAATAATCGCTATAAATATCTTCAAAAAAGGATGATAGAATCTAATAGCTTCGAGCTTAATATCAATGCATTGCCTATAGGTATAAGCATTATAGGTGATTATAAACTTAAAGCAGAGGTAGATACTAAAACTTTAAAAGCAGGAGAACCTCTAAACTATACTGTAAAAATAGAAGGTAGAGGTAATTTACAAAGTTTGAATAACTTAAATCTGGATATATCAGATGTTACTATCTATGAAAATGCATCTCTAAATCAAAAAAATATAATTGAAAAAAGTTTTAAGATAGTAGCCAACAAAAGTTTTATAATTCCCCCTCTATCTTTAAAATATTTTAATATAAAGAGCTCAAAAATAGACTATTTACTTACAAAAAGCTTTGAGATTATTGTAGATGGAATAGCACTAAGAAAAAAGAAAAAAGGATTAAGTATGTTAGAAAAAAGTAGCTATTTTGGAGGAGGTGTACTAAGTGTACTGCTATTTTTGTTTATTATAAAATTTATACTTCTTATAAAACAAAAAAAAGAGGATTCTCAAGTTATTAGAAATTTAAAAAAAATAAAAGAAAAAGAAATTTTTTTAAAAAAAGTTGTTCCTTATTTAAGTCGAGATAAGAGACTTGATTATCTTATATATAAACTTGAAACGGTTGCACCTACAGAGTTTAAAAAACTGAAGACGGAAATCTTACTTCTAGTTGCTAAGAACTGCAATGTGGTTTAGAAGGTTTGGTATGTTTACTTAAAAAAGAGTTGAGTTGGTTTGCAAACTCATGGGCATCTTTTGTACCAAAAGGTTTAGGACCTTTGGTTATCTCGCCACTTTCGCGGATTTTATCCATAAGGTCTCGCATGGCAAGGTACTGTTTGATGTTGTCAACACTGTAAAGCTCGCCTCTGTGGTCAATGGCATGAGCCTCTTTTGTGATGACTCTGTCTGCAAGGGGAATGTCTGCTGTAATTACCAAGTCACCACGTTGGAGCATCTCTACTATCTTGTGGTCAGCCTCGTCCGCACCTGCTTCAACGATAATGTAAGTGATAAACTTGCTTTTACCAATGTTGATTTTTTTGTTTGCAATCACAAAAGTTTGCAGTCCAAGTCTTTCAATAGAGCGTAAAATAATTGGCTTTAAAAGATTTGGAAAGGCATCGCCATCTATGTAGAGTTTAATCATATATTAAAATTTACTATTTGGAATAGGGTGGTTTTCAACTACAAAGTCTATGTCTTTGTCACCTCTACCGCTTAAGTTAATAAGTATTGTTTTATCTGCACCAAGTGTTTTAGCTAGTTTCATAGCATAGGCTACTGCATGAGCTGACTCTAAAGCGGGAATGATGCCTTCAAGTTGTGAAAGTTTATAAAAAGCATCTACAGCCTCTTCATCATTACAAAGACCAACTGTTGTACGACCTATATCTTTTAAGTAGGCATGTTCTGGTCCAACAGATGGGTAGTCTATACCACTTCCAATAGAGTAAACAGGAGCCGGTTCGCCATCTTTGTCTTTAAGCATGATGGAGTTAAAACCATGCATCACACCCTCCTCACCATAGGTAAGAGATGCGGCATGCTCACCAAGCTTCTCACCTCGTCCCATAGGTTCAACACCCGTAAGAACTACATCTTTATCGTCAATAAAACCTGAAAAGATTCCCATAGCATTACTACCACCACCAATACAAGCTACAACGTGGTCAGGTAGGGAGTTCTCCATCTCTAAAAATTGCTCTTTTGCTTCATGACCAACAATAGACTGAAAATCTCTTACCATAAGAGGAAATGGGTGAGGACCAACAACACTACCAATACAGTAAAGAGCAGTCTCAGCTTGTGGAACATATGCTTCAAAAGCACTATCTACTGCCTCTTTTAAAGTTTTAAGTCCATGAGTCGCAGGAATAACATTTGCACCAAGAATTTTCATACGAATTACATTTGGATGCTCTTTGATTATATCTACTTCACCCATATAAATTTCACACTCTAAACCAAAATAAGCTGCTGCTGTTGCAAGAGCAACACCGTGTTGTCCAGCACCAGTTTCAGCGATGACTTTAGTTTTACCTAATTTTTTTGCCAAGATTACTTCAGCCATACAGTGGTTGAGTTTATGTGCTCCCGTGTGGTTGAGGTCTTCACGTTTTAAAAATATTTTTGCACCACCACAATGCTCAGTTAAGTTTTTAGCATAAGAGATAGGAGTTGGGCGACCTTGGTAGTGCTTACGAACATATTTCAATTCAGCAATAAATTCAGGGTCATTCTTTAGTTTTACATACTCTTTAGTTATTTCAGCAAAAGGTTTTACAAGTGGCGGAGGTATAAAAGCTCCACCATATTTTCCAAAATAACCATTCTCATCGGGATGAAGTTCTAAGTAAGATTTAGCCATATTTATTCCTTGTTTGCATTTTAAGTATTATAGCAAAAACTATAAAACGATTCTTCCAATCATGTATCTGATTTTTAGGTTTTATATAAAGATAAGCATGGAGGGATAGAATACTATCTAATTAAAAAAACGAGGATAGTAAGTGAAAAAAATAGTAATAGCGGGAATGCTCACAATAGGAATGAGTTTATTTGCAGAAGTGAGTTTAAAAAATAGTGAAAATGTTGACAAACTTGGTTTCGCAATTTTATCGGAACATGTAGAAAAAGTTGATCATGCAAAAGCAGGTGGATGGTACTTGTATCACCTTGAAAGAAAGTTATATAAATCAGTTGTAAACAATGAGTTTGAAATTCAGGATGCGATTGCAAATGGATATAAAAAACTATTAGTAGAAGTTGAAAAAAATAAGCCATTATTAAATGATGAGTTTTATATTACAATGATTAAACAGTATGGAAAATATAACTTTGAAGAGCACTACTTCCCAATTAATGGAATGATGAAAGAGAGTTCAACTTGGAAAGTTGCTGGAGATAATGTTGTAGGTTGGAGTGCTGATAGTTTAATCATAAAGTTTGACAATACAGATGAAAACCTCAATAAGCTTCATCTGGAAAAAGATAAAGCAAAAGAGTTACTTAGTAAAGACAAAAACCGTAACCTTAAGTTAAAGTATGTTTTTAAAATCAAGTCAACCGATGTTGATTTTGCATCTAGAATAGAAGGGTGTTCTGATAAGTTTTCAAGATGTTCAAAAATCACTCCATCAGTTGTAGGTCATATTGTGAGAATTGAAGTGACAGACACTAATACAAAAAATCGAGCTCATATAGCTACAATAGTTTATAACAAAGAGAAGTAGATTTATTGAGTCGCTTGGTTTGAAAATGAACTAGAAATAAAAGAGAAGTAAAATATGAAAATTTTGTCAAAAAATGCAACAGCCGAAGAATCAATCCAGAAGATGCACACTGCCTTAGCAAGTGTGCCTTCAGCGATAAACTTAGGCAAACAATTACACCCTTTAACAAACTGCTACTCTGTAAATCTAAAATCACTTGATGCACCAAGCCATATATATACAAACGGAAAAGGGACAAATGAACTCGCTTGTGAGGCGAGTGCTCTTGGTGAATACATAGAGAGACTTCAAACAAATAACTTTTTTATAGAATTTTATATGCAAGACAAAGAGTTTTACCCAGACCAAAAAAAGTTTGATGATATAGAAGAGTGTTTAAATGATGAATTACATAAGTTTTATAATCCAAATGATGAACTTGTTTTAGAAGACTTTTTAGACTTTAATACAGATGAAGAAGAGAAAATAATTTGTCTGCCTTTTATAAATCAATCAAACAACAATGTGGTGTACTTTCCGACAAATATTATACACAACCTCTATGTGAGTAACGGACTAGCGACTGGAAACACACCAAATGAATCTAAAGTCCAAGCACTTAGTGAGATATTTGAAAGATATGTGAAAATAAAGATAATTAAAGAGGGCTACTCCTTACCTGAGATACCTCAAAACATAGTAAAGTCATTTCCTAAACTTTATGAAGATATAGAGTCTTTAGAAGAAAAAGGTTTTAAGTTGCAAGTTTTAGATGCTTCTTTAGGCGGAGAATTTCCCGTAGTTGCTATATCTCTAATAGACTCAAAGCACAATACTCTTTTTGTCTCTTTTGGCTCGCACCCTATCTTAGAAGTTTGTTTAGAGAGAACTATGACAGAGCTTATGCAAGGTCGTGGAGTAGAGGACTTAAACTCATTTGAGAAACCAAGTTTTAATGATGAGATTATAAATAACAGTTTTAACATAGAGTCTCACTTTATAAACTCTGATGGAAAAATGAGTTTCAAATTTTTGAACAAAAATAGCTCTTTTGCTTACACTCCTTGGAAATATGAGGGTAAAAA
>Ga0256824_10001041_pt1 | contig 10730 bp, 9 predicted proteins | sample CV67metaG_FD_191570 | JGI IMG/M metagenome (GOLD analysis project Ga0256824, IMG submission 191570) | Hydrothermal vent microbial communities from East Pacific Rise, Pacific Ocean - CV67 | ecosystem: Environmental > Aquatic > Marine > Hydrothermal vents | place: Pacific Ocean: East Pacific Rise...
AAGAAGAAAGTTCAAAAAAAGATATTGTAAATACTGTGAAATGAAAGTAGATTTCATTGACTATAAAGATTTAGGTCTATTAAAGTTCTCATTGAGCGAAAGATTTAAAATTATGCCAAGAAGACTAACTGGTAACTGTAAAAGACACCAAGAATTAGTAACAGTAGCAATTAAAAGAGCAAGACAAACTGCTCTTATTCCATACATTGTAGATAGAAAAAATGTAGTAGAAAATCCATTTGAGTTTGTTAGATAGATTCTAACAACTCCTCTTGGAGTTGGAGGCGCTTTAGCCCAATACCGTTGAATTAGAGACGGAAGTGGTGCTTTAGCTCCACCAAAAAGGTATGAGGCTAAAGCCACAGTTCCATTAAATGCCCTTAAATTCATTGGCATTGAACTTTAGCCCCGAACAAGACAAGGCATTGCCTTGTCTCTACTTTATATCAAATCATCCGATTTACTAGATTTAATACTATAACGCTTCAAAATTTCACTCTGAACACCCAGTGCTTTTGCTTTATTAATTACCACTTTAGCACCATCCTCATCTTCTAAAACAACATATTTATCTGTACTCTTCATAATCAATGAATAAAACTCTTTAAAATTTTTAAATGACTTACCATTAACCTTCTCAATGTACCATAAAGTAATCCCATAATCTCCTCGACTATGCTCTGCGGCTAATACCTTTAATAAAATAACCAGCTCTTGTCTCTTTTTTGTGGGAAATTTGGTTGCATTGTAGCGTAGATTTAAAACTGGACTCATTGAAGCATTCAAAAGATTTTGCGTTAGCGGAGAGAAGATGTACCCACCCAACATAAAATAGCTTGGCATCTTATCATACTCCAACTCTGAATAACTAGAGTACTCTGAACTAAAACTTTTGGGAAGAACAACATCTAGCTTAATCTTTTTTCCATTACGAATCACCATTAAAGATGCTTTATCTCCATATTGCAAAATATCTACAGCATATTTAAAATGTGTATATTGTTTGTCTCTAAACTCAACAGTACCATCATTTTCAATCTTATAACCATTAATAGAGGTGATAATATCCTCTTTTTTTAATACCTCTTTTAAAATCGAATTATAGACAATATCTACCACCAAGATTCCACCTTCATCTTTATGTAGATGATAGTACTCTTTGAGTGTTGGATTTTGAATCTTATCGGTCATAATCCCAAGTTTTGGATAACCATCATATTTTCCATCCGCAACATCTTTTAAAAAATGTTGGATAATATCAACAGGTACAATATATCCAATATTTTGAGACATCGTAATACCCTGCATAACCACACCAACAATTTTTCCATTGGAAAGGGCTGGGCCACCCGAGTTTCCAGGATTAATTGCAGCATCTATCTGAATTGATAAAAAGTGCTGAGAACTGTGAGCATAACGGTTATGTTCAATTCTTGAGACAATTCCTGTGCTAATACTTATAGTCTGCCCCCCCATAGGATAACCATAGACAGTTACTTTATCTTGCATCTGAGGAAGAACACCAAAAGTTAAAGGCAGTGTATCCTTAAAAAAATTCTTATCTGTTACCTCTAAAAGTGCCAAATCAGTATCATGAGAAACCTCTAAAACTTTAGCTTGATAGCGTTTGGTATCTCCATACTTCTTAACTTCAATAAAAGTTTCATTGGCAACAACATGTGCATTGGTTAAGATACGATTCCCAGAGATAATACTTCCTGAACCACTTGAACGACTTACTGAAGAGTTCCAAGGCTCCATATAATCTGTTGTTTTAGAAACTGTAAATATTTTTACAATAGAAGAATTAATGCTTTTTGCGTGTGAGAAAGAGAGTACTAGGCTTAATAGAGCCAATAGTTTTAATATTTTTTTCATTTAATACCTTTATTTAATTTTCATGAAAGCTTAACAGTAAATAGTAAACCATTAAACAATGTAATACTAATCAAAGGATATAATACCCAAAAAATTAGGAGTTGTATAGATGGCAATAATCTCAATGGGTGACCTTAAAAAAGGTGTACGGTTAGAATTAGATGGAAACCCTTATAGAGTCGTAGACTTTCAACATGTTAAGCCAGGAAAGGGTGCAGCGTTTGTACGTTGTAAAATTAAAAATTTATCTTCAGGTAAAGTAATTGAAAAGACCGTACATGCAGGTGATAAATTTGAAACTCCCGATTTAGAGCAAGCAACAATGCAGTACCTTTATGATGATGGTGAATTTTTACAGTTCATGGATACCACAACTTATGATCAAATTGGACTAACTCATGAACAGGTAGGAAAAGATACTTTTGATTATATGATTGATGGCATGGAAGCAGATATTCTTTTCCATAATGGTAAGGCTATCTCTGTGGAAATTGCACAAACAGCAACTTATACAGTTGTAGAGACTCCACCAAACTTCAAAGGTGATTCTCAGGGTGGTAAAAAGCCAGCAACATTAGATAGTGGTGCTGTAGTTCAAGTTCCTTTCTTTGTCTTAGAAGGACAAAAAATTGTGGTAGATACGGTAGAAGGTAAATACTTAGAAAAAGCAAAATAAAATAATAAAATAGTTTTTATTTTTTATCTCTTCGGTTGCTAAAATAATATGTTTTTAGCAACCACTTATATTTCTTTCTCTTTTTTTGCATCAAAATATTTTATTATGTTTATTTATATTTTTTATTTATATTTAAAAATAAATATTAATTTTTTCTGAATTATTCATCTTTTTTTAGGTTTTAAGGTGCTATAATTCCACAATTAATACACATATAGATTTTTTTGTCTAAAATTAAACTAAAGTAAAGTAAACCGTATGATTTTTTTTGAAAACCTTCAGACTCTTGTTAATATAAACTCCTATACCAAAAATAAAAATGGTGTCGATAAAATTTCGAAAATTATGTCCCAATGGCTCACCAATTTAGGCTTTGAAAAGCAGACTTTTCAACGAGAAAGTATTGGAAATCACAATCTCTACAAAAGTCCAAAAACAGAAGGTAGTAAAATTTTACTTTTAGGTCATAACGATACAGTTTTTCCAAAAGGAACATTTGAAAATTACTCAGAAGATGAAAAATGGGTCTATGGTCCAGGTGTATGTGACATGAAGGGGGGTAACATGATTGCTCTTCAAGCACTACGTAATATCTATCAAGAAAATGGCAAAATTGAAAATATTGACTTTTTACTGGTTTCAGATGAAGAGACTGGATCAGATGATAGTAAAAAGATTAGCTCCAAATTGGCAAAAGAGTATGAGTACTGCTTTGTATTTGAAGCCGCAGGAGAAAATTTAGAAGTGGTAACAGGACGTAAAGGTGTAGGAACTTTTACGATCGATATAGAAGGAAAAGCTTCCCATGCAGGTGTCAGATATGAGGCGGGGATTAATGCAAATTTGGAATCTGCTTATAAACTTATCGAACTTACAAAGTTGACCAATCTTGAAATTGGTACAACCGTAAATGTAGGAAAAATAACAGGTGGAATTGGAGCAAATACTATTTCACCTAATGCTCAACTACTTCTAGAACTTAGATATACACAAAATTCTGAACGAGACAGACTCTTGTCTGCGTTAGATAAAATCACAAATAGATCTTATGTGAAAGCTACAAAAGCTACACTTTCTGGGTTAATTCAGCGAGATGTTATGGAGGCGAATCAAAAACAGTTACTACTAATAAAACAGATGGAAGCAATATCAGGAGAAAAACTCCCAACAGAACAACGGGGGGGTGTTAGTGATGCTAATATTATAGCATCTGAAGGTGTTACAACACTTGATGGATTTGGTCCCTTTGGAGATGGAGATCATACCGTACATGAGAGAGCATTGAAAAGCTCATTTACTCAACGTATTGCGTTAATGACAAAAATACTAATACACCATCAAGCGTTTAAAAAGTTTAAATAGTCAATAAAGAGAAGGAATAAAAATGGCAGATAAACGAACAATCGGTATGTGGCTTTATAAAAATGGTGGTGGAGATGCCATTGGGAAAAAAATCATTAAAAAACTAAAAGAACGTAATATTAATGTATTAGATAATATTAATTTACGTCATGCAACGGCTAAAAATGCAAATATCATTCATAATCGGGTGAAGCTCAATAGATTGGATCTATTTTTCTCTTATAATGCAGGAGAACAGACCATTTATCAGACTTATATCTATCAAGCACTTAACCGCATGATTCCGATGATTAACTCGTATGACTCTTTTTCTTTAACAGAAGATAAATTTCACACCTCTTTTGTATTAAGAAATGCGGGTGTTAACACAGCAGATTATAGAGTTTATCATCGAGATGATACGGATCAGCTAAAGAAAACCATTCGCAAATGGGGAAAAATGGTCTATAAACCAACCGACGGATGGGGTGGTGTTGGTTTAACAAAGATCGAAAGCGAAGCAAACCTTGACATGCTAATGCCTTTTCTTAACCAGATGGATGTGCGACAAGTGTTTGTTGAAAAGTTTATAACATATGACAATACAGACTTTAGAGTAGATATTGTGGACGGTGAATTTGTAAGCTGTTACGGAAGAAAAGCAAGTGGTACAGATTGGCGAACCAATATTACAAGTGGAGGTTCAATATTTATGCGTGAATGCAATGATGAAATTGTAGATATAGCAAAAAGAGCAACCAAAGCTTGTGGTGCAGACATCGCTGGTGTTGATATTATTTATGACCAAGAAAAAGAGGAATATGTAGTACTTGAAGTAAATGGAATCCCAGCATTTGCAACACCAGAACAAGAGAAAATGGGATTAGACTTCAACGACAAAAAAATTGATTTAATCGTTGATTTAATTGATAGAAAAACAAATAAAAAATAAGAGAGTAAAACAATGGGTTTAAATAACAAAGAATTACCAAGATTAGGCTTTTTATACATGGATTATGTCCTAAGATTTTTTGACCACTCAAACTTTAAAGGTTGGCCAAATAAAATAGAAACCGTAATTTACCACTGGAAAAATGATAAAGATAGATTTATAAAAGAGGTAAAAGAGAAAAAAATTGATGTGCTTATTGGAAATATTCCTGCAACGGCGTATGAAACATTTAGAGAGATTGCTAGAGAACTTCCTGATGTTCGATTTATCCCGTCGTTGGATACTCAATTTTCAAATAAATCAAAAGAGAATGTAACCCGTTTTGCATGGAAATATGATTTACCAATTCCAAAGACATATATCTATTATAATAGAGAGAACGCACAAAAGTTCTTAAAGAAAACAGAATATCCAAAAATTGTTAAAAAATCTTATGGGCCATCTAACTATGGTGGATACTTTGTACATAAGGTTGACTCTTACAAAGAGGCTAAAGAGTTGTACGCAGAAAAAAAATATCATCCTATGTATTTTCAAGACTTTGTTCCAATGGAAGCAGATATTCGTGTTATGCTCATTGGTCACAAACCTGTATGTGCATTTTGGAGAAGAGCTCCTGAAGGAGAGTGGTTAACAAATACCAGCCAAGGTGGAGAAATGGACTATATGGATGTTCCAAAAAATGTTCTTGATCTTGCGGTAGAAGTGAGTAAAGCTGCAAATGCTGAATACTGGGCATGTGACGTTGCCTATGGAAAAGATGGAGAAGTAAGAATCCTTGAGTGTGCAACAGCATTTGCTGCCTTCCCATATATTCGTGACTGGATTGGTCAATATATTATGTGGAGTCTCAGCGAGGGTAGCTTTAGAAAGCCACATATTCCAATGTTCAACTGGGAAGAGCTAAGTAAAATCTCTCCTAATCTATTACGTACCATGAGACATATCACTTTTGGAGAGTATAAGCCTTCGTATGATGGTGCTTATTTTGGAACAAAGAAAAAAGTATATGGAGAGAGCGAAATCTATATTCATGAACTTGATTCTACCTATAAAATAACCGATGTAAAAGAGCGTACTTTTGAAGAGTGGCCAAGTGAAAAATGGAACTATCAAGATAGATTCCCTCTTAAAAGTTTAAAATCTATGAAAGTTCCCGCACTTAAAACAGAAGAAGCTCCTGAAGTATCAGCTGATGAGTCTAGTGCCAATATAGAGATTTCAGATCAAGATCTAGAAACGCTACTCCTGTCAATAAAAGGTCTTGGAGAGAAAAAGCTTAAAAAAATTCTAAAAAAATTCACACATGCAGAGCTTATTGCAACACTAGAAGTAGAACCACGAACATTAACAGATATTAAAAATATTAATAGTGATCTGGTAGAGAGCATTATTGCACGTTGGAGTAACTATAAATTATCTCAACAATCAAGCCTAGCCCAATAGGTTATTCTAGCCAAATACTACATTTAAATACGATATAATAACCCCCTATAAAAAACAAATATAGGGGTTGCAAAATGATTGATGCAAACAAAGAGTTAAGTAGTGAACAACACACCCTCTACACAGAAATAATAGCCGAACGAAGACGGGCTATAGACAAAGATAGATCTATCTATGAAATAACACCCAAATACAAACGCTATAGAGTTTATATCGGAAGATTCTTTGAACTAAAAAAAGGTCTTCATGCTGTTTTTAATGAATTACGAGAAGCCAAAGGAAATGACTACTTGGAGTTTATGATCAATTCAGGTGGAGGTTTTGTTCAAGAGGGGATGCAGTTTTATAATATTATTCAAGAAAAGTTTCATGGAAGAACAGTTGCCTATTTAGACAATTATGGTTATAGCATGGGGGCAATGCTATTTAGTATGGCTGATAAACGGGTAATATATCCCTATTCTGACTTTATGTATCATAACTATTCAGGAGGAGCATTTGGAAAAGGTGGAGAGTTAAAAGCTCGGGTTGATCACAACCATGAACGACTTAATGAATTTTTTCACAAAATGATTGTAGGACAAGGTTTCTTAAGTGAAAAAGAGTATCAGCAGATGCTAGTTGGTCAAGACTTTTGGATGGGCGCAAAAGAACTTTGTAAAAGAAAAATTGCCACGCATGTTATTGTCGAAGGAAAAGAGATAACAAGTAAAGAGTACCTACAGCTGTTGAAAAAAGAGAAAAAAGCAAAGAAAAAGAAGAAAAAATAGTTTAATGAAACTCAGAATATACTACGAAGATACCGATGCAGGGGGCATTGTCTATCATACAAACTATATCAAGTATTGTGAAAGAGCAAGATCCGAACTCTTCTTCGAACAAGGTCTACTCCCTAGCGATGGAGAAAATTCGGGCTTTGTTGTACATCATATTGATGCAAATTTCTTGGGAATGGCATCGTTAGGTGATATGATAGAGATAAAAAGTCAACTTATCAGAGAAAAACGTTCTTTAATTGTTTTGAAACAGTCTATTTTTAAAGAGTATACCAAAATATTTGAGATGGATATAACACTTGTTTTTATACGCAATGGAAAGCCAAAGCGTATCCCTCAATATTTACATGACATTATTACTCTTAAAATTTAAGTTTTTTGGTTCATTCGCTCAATGACGTTATCGATATGATGCTGTAAAGTGTGATACTCCCATTTAAAAGATAGAGGCACATCGGTTTTAGATCTAATCTCTCTTGCCAATGCCTCTAATGCCTTTTGTGCTATTTTCAACTCCTCTTCGTTAAAAGTTTCCCAGTTTTCACTAAGTTCATCTAGTTTTCTGTACCATCGATAGACTTTGGCACGAGAGCGCCAACGATAAAGAGGAATAAAACTCTTGAAAAGAGGTATCAAAAGTGTCAAAAGAGGAATGAGAAGAAACTTTAAACGGTCAATATTTGAAGCAATCCAATAGGGAAATATCTTCTCTAAAAAGCTATCTCCATGAAGCAGATACTTCTGAGATGCGGGATGAATAGGAATCTCTAAATAGTTATGGCTGGGAAAAAGATCACCCTCTCTACTGCTCTCTTTTATCTTTTTTGTGACCAAGCGAATCAATCTATTGTCTACTTGATTGTGTGTAACTAGAGTTGCTGTAGTTGCTAAAAGAGATATATCCTTGGAAGGAATATTCTCTTTTAGATCAAGAGAACCTTCATGAATAATATACGCTTTTAAAAAAGGGAAGTAGTGACTCAAAGCTTTGGCTCTTTTAAACTCAACAAGAGCCAATTTTTGATTGCAAAGCATCTCTTTCATAAGTTGTGATTCCCCAGAAAGTACTGTAAAAAAAGCATCAAGCTTATTATCTTGAAAATATTTATACGAACTGTTCACATCCAAATTAAAAAATGCTATATCATTTAAACTTCTATTGGTCTGAGCCAAAAGTTTTTGAGCTAATGCCACAGTTCCACTTCCAAGCTCCCCTATTGAGAGTCGCATACCTTTAAGCTGATTTAAATAACCTATCGGATGAGCTTCTGAAGCACGATAAAAGAGCCATAAAGGTTCAAAGTAGAGACTTGCAATCGAGTTTAATTCCACTTTATCTTTAAGGGTAGCTGTTCCACTCTGCACAAATCCGATATCTACTTTTTGTTCGTTTAAAAGCTTCAATGTCTCTATTGAACCAGCTGTTTTTACAATAGTAACACTAATACCCTCCTCTTCGAGAAGTTTTTGATAACGCAAAGCATACTTATAATAAACCCCTGATTCACGACCTGTAGCAATAGTCATTTTTTTAATTGGTGCAGGTTCAATTAACGTATAGAGATAGACCAAAAAGGTTATAAAAATAAGGAAAAAGATTCCCACTCTTAGAAAGAATTTCATAAACTATTATAGCCTTTATTTTTTTAAAATATACATAATAATCTAAAAAATATCAATTACGAGAACCTAACAACAATCTCCTCATCAACAATATCAAATAGTACAGATGAACCTTCTGTAATCTGCTCTTTCAAAATAAGTTCTGCCAATCGATCCTCTACCTCATCGTATAATGCTCTCTTAAGTGGTCTCGCTCCATAATCGGGATCAAATCCTACCTTGGCAATATAGGCTTTTGCTTCTTCTGTAAGCCTAATATCAATCTCTCGTCCTGCTAATTTTTTTTGAATAGATTTAAAAAGTATATCAACAATAGAAGTAATTGCTTCAAGACCCAAAGGATTAAAAGTTACAATCTCATCCAAACGGTTTAAAAACTCTGGTTTAAAATGTCGTTTCAATTCACTATTTACTGCTTTCTCTCGCTCTCTTTTCTCACTAAACTGCATAATTTTCTCAGAAGCAATATTAGAGGTCATAATAATAATAGTATTTTTAAAATCTATAGTTACTCCTTTATTATCCGTCAATCGACCATCATCTAGCACTTGTAAAAGTGTATTAAAAACATCTGGATGAGCCTTTTCTATCTCATCAAAAAGCACAACAGAATAGGGCTTACGTCGTACCGCTTCGGTCAATTGCCCCCCCTCATCATAACCAACATAACCTGGTGGTGCACCAACCAAGCGTGATGCCGAATGTTTCTCCATATACTCACTCATATCAATACGAATCAATGCTTTTTCCGAATCAAAAAGAAATTTAGCCAAGCTTTTTGCCACTTGTGTTTTACCCACACCTGTTGGTCCAAGGAACATAAACGAACCAATAGGTCGATTCAGATCACTTAATCCTGCTTTATTACGCTTAATAGCTCTGGCAACAGCTCTTAATGCCTCATCTTGACCAATAACCTCTCTATTCAAAATTTTCTCTACGTTAAGAATTTTCTCTTTCTCGCTCTGAAGCATCTTATTGACTGATATACCTGTCCAACGGCTCACAATTGTTGCGATCATATCTTCGTCCACAGAATTTTTAAGCAAGGTTCCTTCATCCATCATCTGTTTCCAACGCCACTCCAATGCAGTTAACTCTTGCTCCTTTGAAGGGATTGCACCATGAGTAATCTCCGCCACCTTAGAGAAGTCTCCTTCACGCTCAAAACCACTCGCTTTGGTTCGTAGTGACTCAATTTCACTCTTAACTTTTGCAATATCATTGAATACTGACTTTTCAGTTTCGAATTGACTCTGTAGAGATATCTTTTTCTCTTCCAGATCAGCCAACTCCTTTTCAATCTCTAACAATCTAGCACTATTTCGATCACTCTCTTCCATCAAAAGAGCCTCTTTTTCAACCAAAAGTGTCGCCAAAGCACGTTTTGTTTTTGCCAAGTCGGTTGGTTCGCTCTCAATCTGCATCTTTAACTCTGCCGCAGCTTCATCAATAAGATCAATCGCTTTGTCAGGTAAAAAACGATCTGTAATATAACGGTCACTTAGTTTTGCAGATGAAACCAATGCCGAATCAGTAATGGTTACATTGTGATGTGATTCAAGACGCTCTTTAATTCCTCTTAAAATCTGTAACGCCTCATTGATTGAGGGTTCTTCTACCTTTACTGGCTGAAAACGTCGTTGAAGTGCGGTATCTTTTTCAAAATATTTTCGATATTCCTTAAGTGTTGTTGCTCCAATCGTATGCAACTCTCCACGTGCCAAAGCAGGTTTGAGAATATTCGCAGCATCCATGCTCCCTTCGCTTGCACCTGCTCCTATAATGGTATGAATTTCATCAATAAAAAGAATTATATTGGCGTTGGCTTGAACCTCATCAATCACCGCTTTCAAACGCTCTTCAAACTCTCCACGGTACTTTGCACCTGCAATCAAACGACTCATATCCAGTGAGATCACACGCATTTTTTGCAAACTTAAAGGAACTTCTTTATTAACAATTCGTTGTGCTAATCCCTCCACAATAGCAGTTTTTCCTGTTCCTGGTTCACCAATTAAAATAGGATTGTTTTTGG
>Ga0256824_10001042_pt1 | contig 10718 bp, 9 predicted proteins | sample CV67metaG_FD_191570 | JGI IMG/M metagenome (GOLD analysis project Ga0256824, IMG submission 191570) | Hydrothermal vent microbial communities from East Pacific Rise, Pacific Ocean - CV67 | ecosystem: Environmental > Aquatic > Marine > Hydrothermal vents | place: Pacific Ocean: East Pacific Rise...
TATCAAATTTTAAATCCAATTCTAATGATTCATCTTCTATATCTAAGTTCAACTCTAAAGGTTCTATATTTTTATTATCATCAAGATTTAATTCTAATGGTTTATCTTCTTCAATATCTAAATTTAATTCTAAAGAATCTAACTCCGTATCATCATTATTATTTTCATCTAAATTTAAGTCTAACTCTAAGGATTCTATATTGTCAACACTATCTTCATTTAAATCTAAAGAATCTTCATTTTTTATGTTATTTTCTTCAAGATTTAAATCTAATTCTAATGTTTCTTCTTCATCTAAATTTAATTCTAAAGAATCATCTGAACTATGATTATCTTCATCTAAATTTAAAGTTAATTCAAGAGAATCTTCATTTGTAGTCTCCTCTTGAAAATCTAATTCTAAACTATTCTCTTCAATAGGTTCTTCCATCATAATTTCATCTTCAATCTCTTCACCATTCAACTTAGCTATTATTTTATATAAAACATCTAAATTATCTTGAATTTCAACAAAATCTTCAGAATGGTTAGCAGTAGTTAAGACTTCTAAAGCATCTTCAATTCTTAAGTTAGCTGCCACACCTTTTAGTTTATGAGATTGACTTTTAATAGTATCTAAATCTCTTTCAGCTATTGAACTATATAAACCATCTTTGAATTCTAATGCTTGAGCTACAAAATCTTCTATAAATTCTTCTATTAAATCAACTGGTAAGCCTAATTCATCAGATGCTAATTGTGGGTCAAATTTATATGTACTTTTAGCATATTCTTCTGCTACTTTACTCATTTTTTTAACAATAGGCTTCGGTTTAATTTTAATTTTAGCTTTTTGGATAGGTCTTTTAATCTGTTCTATTTTTTTCTCAATAGTTTTCTTTGGTTCTATAGTTTTTTCAACCTTAAGCTCTTCAACTTTTTTTACTGGTGTTAAATCTTCTTCAAGGTCAAGAGATAAATCTAAATCAAGGTCTAAGTCTAATTTATCTTCTAATATAATAGGTTTTAACTCTTTCTTTTCTATTACTTTTTTACTAAACATATCATCTAAATCAAGATTTATACTATCATCTAATTTTTCTTCTTTTGCTTCCATTAAAGGTTCTTCACTTTTAACATCTAAAAGTGGCTCAACTGTTTTTTGAGGCTTAGGTTTAACCTCTTTTTTAACAGGAATATTTGGTGTTTTAAATTTAGCACTATTTATCTTTTCATTTTCACCCATTTGACTAAGATTCTGAAGGTGAACTAAATATGTTTGTTCAGTAGGATTCTCTTTAAAGTAAGCTATCTCGACATCTAAAATACATGTATAATTTACATCTCGTATATTTATAATTGCTCTCGGTTTATCTGTTGGTTCAGCACATCTTACAAAGTCTATCCAACTAACATGAACAAAATTATGAACATGTCCTGGTGTTTTTACAAAACAGTCTGCAAAATCATCTACAAGCGCTTCCAACTGAGCCATGTTTTCTAAACCTAAAGAGTGTAAGTCACTTTCATTAATACCAATAAATTCTTTTTTATGATTATAGATAAGCATTATTTTTCCTATTCTTGGTCAAGAAGCATTTTCTCATAAAGCTCCTGACTCTCTTTTATATCTTTATGTGAAGCTTGTTTTCTTACAGAAATATAACCAGTAATATTATGTTCATCATCAATAATAGGTAATATTTCAGCATTTACCCAATAATACTGCCCATCACTTCTTAAATTTTTTATTATCCCATTCCATGTTTGACCAGAAGAGATTGTTTTCCATACTTTTTCAAAAACAATTTTTGGCATATCTGGATGTCTTAAAATATTATGCGGTTGCCCAATTAACTCATCATAAGAGTAACCAGATACTTCACAAAACAATCTATTGGCAAATGTTATAACACCAGAACCATCTGTTTGAGTTATTATAACTTTATCACCGAAACTATACTCTTCATCTATAGGCACTATCTTACTCATAAATTACCCTCATAAATAATAATATTTTTACAATATGAACAATATATCATAATTGACTAAATAAAAACTTATTTATAAGTAGATTTAATTACTTTTGCGTCTTTTTTACTTAATATAGAACTTATCTCCACTTCAGATAAATTTTTTATAGCTTCAAATGTTCCAAAATGGTTTAAAAGTTTTTTTATTTTTGCTTCAGAGATACCTTTTAAACTTAGTAAATTACTCTCTTTATCTAGTTTTAGTTTTGTTTTTTTATGAAAAGTTATGGCACATCTATGAGCTTCATCTCTTAGATTCTGAACAAGGTGTAACCTTTTATCACTATTTTTCAACCTAAAAATATCATCTTTTGTGTATAAAATATCGTTTGCTTTACCTTTTGCTCTATGAGTTTTAGCATCTATTTTCTCTTTGGATATTGCTATAATATCTAAAGAGATTCCATACGATTCTATTATCTCAATAGCTAACTTTAAAAGTGTACTTCCACCATCTATAACCCATAAATCTGGTGGTGAATTTTTACTAAAACTCTCAACCCTTCTCATCAAAGTTTCTCTCATTTGAGCATACTCATCTTTTGCTTCAAGATGGTAAGTTCTGTAACTTTTTTTATCAAATCTACCATTATCATAAACTGCCATAGCCCCAACAGTTGCCATACCTGATATGTGAGAGTTATCAAAAACTTCAACCCTATTTGGAATCTTTTCTAAAGATAAAAGCTCTTTTAACTCTTGGTTTATTTTATGATTAACATCTAGTTTATCTTTTTTTAACAACTCTTTAGCATTTAAAGAAGCTAACTCAATTAACTCTTTTTTCTTCCCTATTTTTGGAACTAAGATTTGAGCTTTTTTCTCAAATAAAACAGTTAAATGTTCACTCACTATCTCTATATCTCTAAACTCTTTCTTAACTAAAACAGGAGCTATAATTGGTGGTTTTTCAACACTATAAAACTCCATTAAAACCCGTTTATAAAGCTCATCTTCATCATAACCATCATTTAGCTGTATGTAGTTATGTGTAGAGGAAATTATTTTACCATCTCTCATAAACAACCTAACTACAACTGCTCTACTCTCACTATTTTCTAAAACAAAAATATCATAATTTTCACCCGTTGCGAAGTCAATAGCACTTTTTATCTCTGAACGGGAGATTCTCTCACACCTATCACGAATCTCCATAGCCTCTTCAAACCTCAACTCTTCAGAGTAGAACTCCATCTTTTCATATAAAATTTTTAAAAGTACCTTTTTATCTTTTATAAGTTTAGTAGCTAAATCAACCTCTTTTTTATACACTTCACTATCAACATTAAACTCACAAGGGGCTAAACATCTCTCCATTTGGTAGTATAAACAAGATTTTTTACCATTTAAGCAACTCTTTTTTTGAACCAACTTACAAACTTCATATATAGAATCTAGTATATCTCTAGCACCAACAGAGTATGGGCCAAAATATTTTATATTTGAATTTTTAAATGTTTTTCTTGTTATATCGAATCGTGGGTATTTTTGAGAACTATCAAAGTAGATATATGGATATGTTTTATCATCTCTAAGTAAAATATTATACTTTGGATTTAACTGCTTAATGAGTGAATTTTCTAAAATAAGAGCATCATGTTCAGAATTTACAACTATATACTTCATAAAAACAGTTTGCTCTATCATTTTTGTGATTCTTGTAGAAAGGTTTGAGTTTGCTTTAAATTTAGGTGTAAAATTAAAGTAACTTCTTACTCTATTTGAAAGATTCTTAGCTTTTCCAACATAAAGTAGATTACTATTTTTGTCAAAATATTGGTAGATTCCAGCACTACTAGGGAGTTGTTTAACCGTATCTTCTAATCTCATCACTACTAATTTATATATAGATTATTATTTTTATTTTCTAACGCTAAATCAGCCGATGGTTTAGGTAATCTTTTATACATTTTAATCGCATTCACAATTTTTTTGTGTAAAAGATTCGGGTCTTCATAGGTTACTTTAGATATTAACTCCCTACCCCCTATATGGTTCATAACCCATAGTTCCATTTCAGATGGATTAAATGTTTTTCTTATGTTAATTCTAGCCATTAAACTCATAAAATCTTCATCCATCTTCTCACTATCTTCAGATACTCTTTTATATATGGCATAGATTAGAGAAGCAATCTTTTCAGCATCATCACTAAAACTCTCTTTCTCATTTATAAGAGCTAAAAGTTTAGATAACCTTGTTAAGTATTTATACTCAGGTTTTAACCCCTCTAAAATCACATTTTTAGCATTTCCAAACTTATTTATAGCCTCTAAAGCATACTCAAAACTATCATCACTCATAGCAATTTGAAACTCTGTTAATACTGTTTTTGCTTGATTATACATCTTTTATAAATCCACCTTTTTTTAGTTCTGCTTTTATCTCTTCCTCACTAGCACCCCTTTTCTCCAATGCTCGTATAAGAATCTTAGCTTCTTGTGTAAACTCTATTGCCTCTTTTGAGTACATAGATTGATGTTCAAGAGTATTAAAATGTTGAATCAATTTTCCTATGTTCATTATATATTGTCTATGAAACTCTGCTTTTGGATTTGTAGAGAAAAGCCATCTAACAGCATCAAAAAACATCTTAGGTGTTCTTCCACTCTCAGCAATATGTAACCTCAACAAGTAAGCACCGTCCATATTTTTATACTCATTTCTAACATAATTAGGTTGAAGTTTTCTTCTCTCTTGGTCAAAGATTCTTACAACTCTGCTTATATCATCTTGAACATCTTCACTCATATCAATCTTAGTTTGAGAGATGACAATCTCTCTATTAAAATCTTTTTCATTTACAATCTCAGGAACTATTTTTTTTACTTCAATTAAATTAGTATGTTTTTTTATCTCTTTTATCTCAAAAAGATTCTCATATTTTTGAGCACTTTTCGATTCTATTAAAAAATATATATCTGTTACTTTTCGCCCTGTTTTAATCTCTTTATAACTCAAGTTTATATCTGTTAATTGAGTTATTTTTTTAGTAACTATTTCTAGTACTTTCTTTTTAAAATGGCTATAAACTAACAAAGAATTTTCAATTTTTAAATCTTTATGAAGTTTATCAAGAGGAATTACACAATTTCCAGTTTTTAAAAATTCTTTTATTATTAAGTATGCCCCAATTGAGTATCTATCACTTAATTTTAAAATATCCTCAAACTCATAACTTACAAAATTTGTTTTAAAATTAAAAAGGTAAGTAATAATTTCTTTAGGAACTATTAAATTTAAAAATTCATTTTTATACTCTATTGTTGAAACTAAATTTATTATCAAAAAATTATTATCATCTTTTTCTATCAATAATGTTTTAGCTAAAAAAGTTTGTAAAAAAGTTTTTAACTTTGAAAAGTCTATATTTTCAACACTATTTTTATTATATACTTCGAGGATTTTAATAGAGTAATTTTTAGTTTCTACATCATTTTTATCTATCTGTAATATTAACAAAACCAAAAGCTTTGCTTCATATTTAGTAAATTCTAAATCATAAATTAACTCTAAGAGTTTATCATTATCCATTAATTCTATCCTTTTACTTTACATTAAAACCATTTTAAAGCACTTTTAATATTTTGTATACTATTATCATCTATCAAATAAAGAGTTAAAATTGAGGTTTAATTTGAATAAATTTTTTAATTTAAAAAGTATTTTTAGTATGCTAATTATAGCAATGTTTTCGTTAAGTTTAAATGGATGTGGATATAAAGCTCCACCATACTATCAAGAAGATGTACCTAAGAGTGATAAAAATGTAGAGTTTATTATGAAAAAACCTACACAAGAAAATAATGAAGTAGAACAAAGCTGTGAAATATGATGTAATCATCATTGGTGCTGGTGTAGCTGGTCTTTACTCAGCTATAAATATACCAAATGATAAAAAAGTTCTTATTATCAATAAAAGAGAAACCTTTAAATGTAACACTTTTTATGCTCAAGGTGGTGTTGCCTTAGCTAGAGATAAAGATGATGTTAAACCACATATAGAAGATACACTAAATGCTGGTGATGGTTTATGTGATGAAAATGCTGTAAATATTTTAAGTGAAAATTCAAAAGAGATAATTGAAGACCTTATAAATCGTGGTTTTCAATTTGACTGTGATAAAGATGGAAATCTACTTTATACAAAAGAAGCAGCCCATTCAAATGAAAGAATTTTACACGCTGGTGGTGATGCTACTGGAAGATATATGCACTATTTTCTTTTAAAAGAGAACAATCACCCTATGCTTAGTCATGCTAGAGTTGTAGACCTTCTTATAAAAGATTCTCAATGTTTTGGTGTTACAGTGTTAGAACACAGAAAAACATATAATGTTTATGCTGACAATGTAATTATTGCTAGTGGTGGAGTTGGTTCACTTTATGAGTACCATACAAATGCTCCATGTATTAGTGCTGACATACAAGGTTTATCTGTTTTAAAAGGTATAGAACTAGAGAGAATGGAGATGATGCAGTTTCATCCAACTGTCTTTGTAGATAGTAACTATGCTCAAAAACTTTTACTAACAGAGGCTCTTCGTGGTGAGGGAGCGACCATTGAAGATGAAAATGGTAAAAGATTTTTATTTGATTATGATAGTCGTGGAGAGTTAGCTTCTCGTGATATTGTAAGTAAAGCTATTTATGATTATTCTAAAAAAACAGGTAATCAAGTATATTTATCATTTAAAAATTTTGAATATCTTTACTTTACAAAAAGGTTTCCAAACATCTTTAAGAATCTTCAAGATATAGGTTACAATGTACCATCTCAAAGAGTACCAATATCACCGGCTTTTCACTATGCTATTGGTGGAATTAAAAGTAATTTAGATGGAGCTGTTCCAAATATTAAAAATCTTTATGCTGTTGGTGAAGTTGCTTCAACTAAAGTTCATGGAGCAAATAGACTCGCTTCAAATTCACTTCTTGAGGGTTTAGTTTTCGCAAAAAGAGCAGTAAAACAGATTCTATTATCTTCAAATAGTAACAAAATCACAACATTCAATATAACTGATGAAACTATGAGTTTAAAAGATGATAAATCTAAAAAAAATAGACTTCGTCAAATAATGTGGGAAAATGTTTCTATTGTCAGAACAAAAAGTGGATTATTAAGTGCTTTAGATGAAATTAATGCTCTTTTAAATGAAAATATTGGTAGACTGTTGAAATTTCGTTTACTTACAGCAAAAGAGATTATCTTAGCTAGTTTAGCTAGAGAAGAATCTGTTGGAGTTCACACAATAATTGAGGAGAACTAATGGAACATGAAGCAATAAATCTTGCGACAACATGGGTTGGATGGCTAAGTTTAGCTATTTTTGTAGTAGCTTACTATTTTATAGCTACGGAAGATAAATATGAGATAAACAAAGCTAAACCTGCTCTATTCGCAGGTACTTTTATGTTTATGCTAATTGGTGTTTACTATGCTATAAATGGGATGAATCCAGACCCTTTACATGATGAGTTAGAGCATTTAATTTTAGAAATTGCTGAAATATTTTTCTTCTTATTAGTTGCTATGACATATATTGAAACACTAATAGAAAGAGGTGTTTTTGATTTAATGAAATATAAATTAGTATCAAAAGGCTATACATATAAAAAGCTTTTTTGGTTAACTGGTATTTTAGCTTTTTTCATCTCACCAGTTGCGGATAACTTAACAACTGCTCTTATCCTTTCAACTGTACTTTTTACAATTGATAAGAAAAATATTAATTTTTTAGTACCAGGTGCGATTAACATTGTTGTAGCAGCAAATGCTGGTGGGGCTTGGTCTCCATTTGGTGATATTACAACACTTATGGCTTGGACTGCTAATAAAGCTGAATTTGTTGATTTTCTTTTCCTTTTTCCAGCTTCTGTTCTTGGTTGGGGTGTTACTGCTTACCTTTTATCTATGTCAGTACCAGATGGTCAACCACCATTTGATGCTAGTACAGAAAAACAACCTAAGGTTTTAGATGGTGGTATGGGTGTCGCTTACCTTGGTGTTGCTACAATTATTATGGCTGTTTTAGGTCACCAATTTTTCCATTTTCCAGCTATGTGGGGTATGATGTTTGGTATGGCTATACTTAAACTTTATGCTATCCATTTACATAAATCTGGTCAAAATGGTTTCAATATATATATAAATATGCAAAAAGTTGAAAATGATACTTTATTATTTTTCTTTGGTATCCTTTCTGCTGTTGGAGCATTACACTTTTTAGGTTTCCTACACTATATTCATAACTTATATGTTTTAGTTGGACCAACTGCTGCCAATGTTGGTGTTGGTTTTTTATCTGCTATTGTAGATAATGTACCTGTTATGAGTGCTATCTTAAAATCATCTCCAGAGATGGGTGTTGACCAATGGTTACTTGTTACACTAACTGCTGGTGTTGGTGGAAGTTTAATTAGTTTCGGTTCTGCTGCTGGTGTTGGTGTTATGGGTCGTTTACATGGTATATATACATTTTCAAGCCATATGAAACATGCTTGGACTATCTTAGTTGGGTATATAGTATCTATAGCTATTTGGTATGTTCAATTTGAAATTATGGGACTTTATTAGTCTTTAAAACTAGATATTTAAGAGAGTAGTTCTACTCTCTTAATCTCCACTTTAAACAAAATATACCTGTATCAGTCTTCTATTATTATACTTTCTGTATAATCTACACAATTAATTTAACAAGGAATTTTTTAAAATGAGTTTTTTAAAAGAATACGATAGCGAAATATTTGATTTATGTGAAAAAGAGTTAGAGCGTCAAACTGACCATTTAGAGATGATTGCTTCTGAAAACTTTACACTTCCAGCGGTTATGGAAGCTATGGGTTCAGTTTTTACAAACAAATATGCTGAGGGTTATCCAGCAAAAAGATATTATGGTGGTTGTGAATATGCTGATGGTGTTGAACAATTAGCAATAGACAGAGCTTGTGAACTTTTTGGATGTAAATTTGCCAATGTTCAACCACACTCTGGAAGTCAAGCAAATGGTGCTGTTTATGCTGCTCTTTTAAAAGCTGGTGATAAACTTTTAGGTATGGATTTATCTCATGGTGGTCATTTAACTCATGGTTCTAAACCATCATTTTCTGGTAAAAACTACTCTAGTTTTACTTATGGTGTTGAGCTTGATGGTCGTATTAACTACGATAGAGTTTTAGATATAGCTAAAATTGTTCAACCAAAAATTATTGTTTGTGGTGCTTCTGCTTATGCTCGTGAAATTGATTTCAAAAAATTCCGTGAGATAGCTGATGAAGTTGGAGCAATCCTTTTTGCTGATATCGCTCACATTGCTGGTTTAGTATGTGCTGGTGAACACCCTAGCCCATTCCCTTATGCTGATGTTGTTACAACAACTACTCATAAAACACTTGCTGGTCCTCGTGGTGGTATGATTATGACTAACAATGAAGATATAGCTAAGAAAATTAACTCTGCTATTTTCCCTGCTCTTCAAGGTGGTCCACTTGTTCATGTTATCGCTGCTAAAGCTGTTGGTTTCAAGTACAACCTTTCTCCAGAATGGAAAGAGTATGCTAAACAAGTAAAAGCAAACGCTAAAGTTCTTGGTGAAGTTATGATGAAAAGAGGTTATGATGTAGTTTCTGGTGGAACTGACAATCACCTTATCTTAGTATCTTTTGTAGGTAAAGAGATTAGTGGTAAAGATGCTGATGCTGCTTTAGGTAATGCTGGTATCACTATTAACAAAAACACTGTTCCAGGTGAAACTAGAAGCCCTTTTGTTACTTCAGGTATTAGAGTTGGTTCTCCAGCATTAACAAGCCGTGGTATGAAAGAAAAAGAGTTTGAATTTATAGCTAACAAAATGGCAGATGTTCTTGATGATATTAACAACACTGAACTTCAAGCTAGTATAAAAGAAGAGTTAAAAGCTTTAGCTCAAAACTTTGTAATCTATAACCAATCAACTTACTAAGGGTAAACTATGACTTCAATGGACTTAAAACTTATTAAAATGGTAAGTGACCACTATTGGGTGAAAAAAGATACTGTTGTAGATAAACTTTCATTCAAAGGTAGAACCTTCTACAATAAATTTGAAAAAGTTAATGCTCCATTGAATCAGTCAATTATCAATAAACACATTAAGGGTGAGATTACAGTTGCTCACTCTATTGTGAACAAACATGGTAAAGTTGAAAATATAGTTATAGACTATAATGGTCGTGACCCTGAAAGATTTTACCATAAAGCTCAACTTCTTCTTCGTGAAGAGGGCTATATAAACTTTACTGCTTACAAAACAAAAACAGATGGACATCTTCATCTTTATATCCATAAAGGTCATACAACTCTACAAGAGGCTATTCAACTTGGTAAAATGATTAGTATGAAACTATCAGCTAAACAACCTAAGCAGTGGCGAATGTTTCCAAATGCAGATATGCCAAATGAATACAATATACTAACCCTACCTTATGAAGTATATGCTAAAGAAAGAGGTGCTTCTTGGTCGAAGCACATGTAATCTAAAAAAGTTAAAAGGAATTTTATTATGCAAGAACAAAACGAATTAAATGACATCATCTTAAAAAAAGGTGGTTCAGCTAACAAAAACAAAAAAATAATCTTGGCTGTTGTTACATTAGGCGTTGTCTTAATTATAGTTGTTATGCTTATGAATACCTTAACATCAAATGGTACAGACAATCTCCCACAAG
>Ga0256824_10001043_pt1 | contig 10710 bp, 8 predicted proteins | sample CV67metaG_FD_191570 | JGI IMG/M metagenome (GOLD analysis project Ga0256824, IMG submission 191570) | Hydrothermal vent microbial communities from East Pacific Rise, Pacific Ocean - CV67 | ecosystem: Environmental > Aquatic > Marine > Hydrothermal vents | place: Pacific Ocean: East Pacific Rise...
TTTGTTGTTCCTATTACGGTTGGAACAGTTGTGAAGAAGCCTCTTGCAACCAATGTTCAAAAAGCTTCTAACAATGAGTTGTTGTCTGTTTCTAAAGCAGAAGAGACGATTAAATAGAGATTTTTTCTCACTCTTAGTAACTCCTAAACTTTTTTAGGAGTTTTAGGATAATCTATTCCTTTATCAACATTTCATAAAGGTTTAAAGCTTGAAATTCATAAAAAAAATCACTATTCTCTTTTCTATCCTTCTGATTCTATTTTTTTCTCTAAACTACCTCTATCCATTAAATATAGAAAGGTTAAATAAACCCTCTTCAACACTTATCTATGATAAGAATCATCATCTATTAAGTGTTAAACTCAGTTCTGATGGCTTTTTACGAATTCCTATTAAAAATTTAAATAAAAATTCTAATATTAAAAAAATTGTTCTAGCCTATGAAGATCAATACTTTGAAAATCATTTTGGAGTTAATCCTTTATCTATTATTCGAGCCTTATGGTTCAATTTTACCAACCAACGAAAGATAGGAGCTTCCACCATAACCATGCAAGTGGCTCGTATGATGCACCATCAATCCCGTACTTTTACTCAAAAACTTATAGAGATGTTTAATGCATTACAACTAGAACTTCAATATTCTAAAGAAGAGATTTTACTCTTCTATTTGAACAATGCACCTTATGGGGGAAATGTGGAAGGATTTTCATCTGCTTCATTTCGCTATTTTAATGTTGAGCCTTCCTCTTTATCTCTTTCTCAAATAGCCTATTTAAGTGCTATTCCCAAAAACCCAAATGCCAATCGTCCCAAACAATCTAGAGACATTAATGGTATTAAAAATAGATTACTCAAAAGAGTATACAGTTTAGGTCTATTGGATAAAGTTGATTACCAACGAGCAAGAGAAGAGAGAATTACGGTGGAGATTAAAAATCTGCCTCATAAAATACCTCATCTTTCATCTAAAATTAAAATGCAAGGAGAGATATATACAACCATTGATTCGATTATTCAATATGAAATTGAAGAGATTCTCTCAAAAGAGATAGAGAAGATTAAAAATTTTGGAGTTTATAACAGTTCTGCTATTGTTATTGATAATAAGAGCATGGAAATTTTGGCATATATTGGTTCAAATAACTTTTATGATAATCAGCATGGTGGTCAGAATGATGGTCTATTGGCATTACACTCTCCTGCTTCAACACTCAAACCTTTTGTTTATGCCAAGGCATTGGAGAAGGGATTGATTACTCCATTAAAAAAACTTTATGATGTTCCTCTTTTTATAAAAGGCTACAAACCCACCAACTATGCCAAAGAGTATCTTGGAGAAGTGACTGCCACAGAAGCGTTGCAACTCTCTTTAAATATTCCTGCTGTGGAGTTGGATAGACTTTTAAAAGAGGAGAGTCTCTATTATCTTTTAAAAGAGGCAAATATTCGCTCTTTAACACATCCAAAAGAGTATTATGGAGCATCTCTAACCCTAGGAGGGTTTGGACTTTCACTCAAAAATAATGCAGAGCTTTTTGCAATGTTGGCAAACAAAGGAGAATATGAAAAAGCACACTTTTTAAAAAATGCTCAGAGAGAAAAAAGAAAGATACTTAGAGAAGAGTCAACCTATCTTATCTCTAATATTTTACGTAATGCACCAAGACTCTCTTTCTCCTCTTCATGGGAGCATATGAAAAGCATGAGAGAGATAGCATTCAAAACAGGCACATCTGCCCACGCAAAAGATATGTTGACTGTTGGTTATACTCCTAAATATACAGTGGGAGTTTGGTATGGAAATTTTTCGGGAAAAAGCTCAAAAAAGTTTAACAACAGTTATGCCACAGGCTTAAAAGTGGCTTCTCCCACACTCTTTAAAATTTTTCAACTCTTGAAAGAGGATAGTTGGTTCAATAAGCCTAAAGGGGTAGAAAAAAGAATTATCTGTCAAGATGCCATAGAGATAAATCGGTGTAGAGAGTTGATAGAAGATACTGTAATTAAAGATGTAAAGATAGAGAGTTCTTGCCAATCAATGAGAGCTGAAGTTTTGGCTTATCTCTTTAAACATCAAATTATAAAAAATATAAAAGAACTCTCTAAACACAAATGTTATAAACGTTGGAGAAACTATAAACCACTCATTACAAATCCTATCCATGATAAAACGTATATTCATAATAGAATGCTTCCAAACGAGCTTAAAAAGACAATGTTACAGTGTTACTCTTTTGAACAAAACAGTACCATCTATTGGTTGATTGATAATAATGAACCAATTGTTTCAAAATCAGGAGAGAGTATTTATAGATATTTAAGCCCCAAAAAACATAATATCTCATGTTTGGATGAGGGGGCAAAGATAAAGAGTATCGCCATTATAAATGAAGAGTTATAATGGGTTAAATCGTTTGAACAACGCTACTTGTTCCATCTCCTTTAGGAATAACCTTTATCTGTTTGGATATTCTCTCTTTTAACGCTTCCACATGGGAGATAACCCCAATCATCTTTCCTTGGCTTTGGAGCATACTGAGAGCATTTAGTGCCATATCCAGACTATCTTCATCTAGACTACCAAACCCTTCATCTAGAAAAAGAGAGTCTATCGATATCTTTTGACTTGCCAAAGAGGATAATCCCAATGCTAAAGCAAGACTAACAAGAAAGCTCTCCCCACCAGATAATGTATTTACAGAACGAACAACATTCCCCTGAAATCCATCTTTAACAACAATTTCTAAGAGTTGATTATCACTACTACTTCTACAGAGTTCATAACGATTGTTTAAAGATTCAAGCTGTCTATTTGCAAGATAAATTAACTGGTCAAGTGTAATTCCTTGTGCAAACTTAGAAAACTTATTCCCATCAGCTGAACCTACCATCTCATTGAGTTTTATCCAAATTTTAAAGGCTTCCTTTTTTTTGTTTAAAAGCTTAATTTTTGTCTTATATTTCTCTTGATTATGGGCATCGATTTCAAGCTCTTTCTCTTGGCTTCCTATCTCTTTTTGTATTTTATCGACAATCAACTCTAATGCCTTTAGATTCTCCTCTACCTCTCCAATAAAACTCTTTGAAGAACCTGATGTTTTATGTATTTTAACCCTTTTTTTTGTCTCAATATAGAGTATTTCATTTTCTCTATATGCTCTCTCAATATCGTTACAAAATCGAAACAGTTCAATCCTCTTATTTTTCTCTAATGTTGCTTTAATGAAATTTTTTTCACTCTTGAAACCGTTTATGTGAAGTTCTGATTTAAACTTTTTTTCTAAAATCTTTAAAGCTTTTCTCTTTTCAACCAAGTCTCTATCCAACTCATGTTGTTGTTTCCTCAATGACTCTTCTGTAATGAGTAACTCCCCATACTTTTTCTCTTGTTGATGGAATTTTTCTTTTATGGTTTGATAGTGGGTAGTTGACTCCTGTTCATATTTATCTACACTAAGAACATTTAGGGTGGTTATTGCCTGTTTTTTTAATGAAATAATCTCATCTCTAAGTTCTCTCTCTTGAGAAAATTTCTTTGTTAAAGCTTTTTTTATAGAGTCAAATTTTGTCTCAAACTCCTTAACTTTTATCTCCTCTTGATGGAAATCTTGAGCCATCTTTTTGTATAGTGATTCCGACTCTTTTTTGGCTTCAAGCAACTCTATTTTCTCTTTTCGTCGCTCCACAATATTTTTTAGCGTATCTTCTAAGAACTTTTTCTCCTCTTTTAGTTCAGAAAGAGAAGCTTTCTCAAGACTCTTTTTTAGAAGAGTACATTTCTTCTCAATTCTCTCAAAAGCCAAGCTGTCTAACTCTATTTTTGTAACCACCTCAATATGCTCTTTTTCAAGGCTCTTTAGTTCTAAATTGGTATGTTTCAGACGTTTTTCAAGCTCTTTTATTTTTGATGTTGTGGCATCAATATCAACTTTTGGTTCATGTTCAATAAACGGATGTGTTGTTGAACCACAAAGAAAACATGATTCTCCTTTTGATAAAGAGGCTCTATCCTTCTCATAATTCACAATCAAAATCTCTCGCTCTTTGCTCAATAGTACGCTTTTGAGATGTGCTTCAATCTCATGGCTTAACTGCTCTTTGTCCAATACTTTTGCTTTTAATTGAAGACGATATTTTTTTAACATACTGGATGCTCTTGTTATCTCTTTTTGTTCATCAATCATCTCTTGATAAGTTTTAGACTGCTCTATTAGCTCATGGAGATGTTTGGCTCTTACACTTAAAGGATACTCTTTTTGGTTGTCTTCAAAAGTAATTTTATCCATCTTCAAATATCGTTCTTCATAGGAATCATTTTGAAGCGTAAATTTTTGATATCTCTCTTTCAACTTTTCAAATAAAAGAGTAGAGTTCTCCAAATTTTTAATCAGAACTTTAGATTCACTATTTTGATTATCTATAATGTTTAAAAGCTCTTTTAAATGTTTCTCTTTTAACGACTGTTCAAGAAGAATGGCTCGAAGAATCTTTACTTTTTTATTTTTTTGAAGATACTCTTCTTCGGAATTAACCAGCATTTTCTTTGATACTTCCAATCCTAAACTCTTATTTAAAAGATGTACTTTTAAATCTTTTAACTCTGTGTTTATTTTTTTCAGAGTTGTATCATTTTTATTAACATCCTCTAGAACTGTTGCTCTTTTAGAGTAAAGGGACTCTATATTTAATGCTTTTTGAGCCAAATCTAACTTAAGAAAAGAGTCTTTATACTTCTCTTTTTTCTCTTTAATTTGTTGAAATGCTCTCTCTGTATTTGTATAATCATTCTCCAATTGAGAGAGCTTTTTTAACCATAAATGCTCTTCTTGAAGCTCATGATATCGTTTACTTGCAAAAATTTTTTCTTGACTCTTCTCTTTGAGAAGCTCTTTTTTATTCTTTCTCTCTTCGGTGCTTAAGAGTTCAATAACACCCAATGCATTCTCTTCTAAAGCTATCTCTTTTTTGAGTTTATCATAGTTGATATAAATCTCTTTGGAGACTTCTGCATAGATTTGTGTTCCTGTTATTTTCTCCAATAGAAGGGATCGTTCTTTCTCATTTGCTTTTAAAAAAGCGTCAAATCCACCTTGTGCTAAGACCATTGACTGTTTAAACTTTAGAAAATCTAAGCCTGAAAGTTGTTCTATATACTCCACAACATCTGTTTTTTTAGATTTAAGAATTTTTCCACTCTTAATACTCGATAACTCCATTTTTATAGGTTGAAGATTTCCAGAGGCTTTATCTTTTGCTCGTCTCAAAGTCCAAGAAGAGCGATAAGCTTCTCCTTTTACCTCAAACTCTACTTCACAAAAACAGTTTCCTGTATGTTGTGTCATTAAGCTTTCAGGATTATTAAGTCGAGGTGTTCGCCCGTATAACGCACAAGTAATAATGTCCAAAATAGTGCTTTTCCCTGAGCCCGTTGGACCTGTAATAGCAAAGAGTCCCTCTTCTCTTAAAAACTCTTCAAAGTTTATCTCAATGTTACCTTTTAAAGAGTTAATATTAAGGGCTTTTATTTTTAGTATCTTCATCGATTTTCCACTTTTTCTACAACCTCTCTAAATTTAAGAAGAAGCTCTTTTTTCAAATCTTCACTCTCTAAGTTTTCTAATTCCAATCGTTTTTTAAAAACTTCATTAACCGTTAAATCATCCAAATACAACACTTTAAAATCTTTAGAATGAAGCTCTTGTTCACTCTTATTAATTTTAACAGCTAAAAGAGTCAATTCCAAAGATATCGCTAACTCTCTAATCATCTGATTGGCGTAAAAAGGGTTATCGTCTTTGATTTGTACTTCTATCCATGTTTTTTTATTGGTTACTTTTTTTAGTTCATCTTTAATATGAGTTAAACCACCTTTTAATAGTAGTAAAGGTCGATAGAGTGGAATATTCAATATATTAATATCTACTTTATGCCTATTAATATTAACAATATTGACTTTTTTAATACTTTGAGCTTCTGCAAAACTCAGTGGAAGAGGAGAACCACTGTATCGCACATGATTAACACCTACTTTTTGATTCTTATGTAGATGACCTAAAGCGACATAATTAAACATTTTTCCCAAAAAATCACTGCCGATGTCCAATGTCCCACCAATATAAATATCTCGTTCAGATTCACTACTTTTACTACCAAGTGTTGTTAAGTGTCCTGTGGCAACAATAGGAATATTTTGATTCCTAGCCAAAAGCAGAGCCTTTTTATGAATATTCATATAGTGTTGTTTGATTCCACGGTTTAATAAGGTCTCTTTTTCTGTTAGGGACTCTGCACTCATTGACTTTCGAATAACAGTATCACGCAAGAAAGGAACAGCACAAATAATGGCTTGGAGTCTATTTTTTTTATAAATAGGAATCAATTGATTTTCATCTTTGTCTCCTGTTGTAATCATATGAATATTTAAAGCTTTAAGTAGTTGCTTTGGTGCGTTTAATGTTGTCACAGAATCATGATTACCAGCAGTAAGAATAGTGGTCAAGGAAGAGATGCTAGAGAGTTTTTTTAGAAAATTAAAATAGAGTTCTAATGCATAGTTAGGAGGTGTTCCTGTGTCAAAAATATCTCCTGCCACAATCAGTACATCTATATATTGTTCTTTAATTTGCTCTAAAAGCCAAGAAAAAAAAGCCTTATGCTCTTCTTCTCTACTCTGTCCCATAAAATTTTGACCTAAATGCCAGTCAGATGTGTGTAAAATTTTCATAAAAGAAGGGTAACAGCTTTATACTTTAAAAGGGTATATTATGAGAGGGAAATAGATATTTAAAGTGTAAATAAGGTGGTACACCCAACAGGATTCGAACCTGTGACCTTCGGTACCGCAAACCGATGCTCTATCCAGCTGAGCTATGAGTGCAACTAATGTTGAAAGGCTGAAATTATATCTGATTTTTATGAGAAAAACAAGAGGTAAAAGGGAAAGGAATAAAACTTATAAAGAGAGGGTATTAAACGCCATCAAAAAGATGGCTTTATATTATTTGAATGCACTGGGAAACTCATCTCTCACAAAAAAAGCACCTAAAAGTGATGTTAAAATTAATACTATCATCACACTCATTCCTCCAAAAGAGTCCAAAGAGACCTCTACCTCTTCAGAGCTTCCTATACTTTTTAACGCTGTTCTTTCATTGATTAATTCACTGTTTGTATAACTACTTTCACTGATAGATGTTATATCTGCCAATAATATTGTTTGAAAAAACAGTATAAGTATTGCTATTTTTAAAATTATATTCTTATGTTGTATTAAACCGTTCATCTTCTGTTCCTTAATAGTTCTATATCTTCATATTATATAAAATATAAAATATTTCTTCTATTAAAAAAGTAAATAAAAATTTTTAAATTATTATTTTGTGATACAAAAAAGCACTATTTAAAATAGATTAAATATTAGACTTCACTAAAAAACATAAAAGCATGATAATATAATTAAAATGTTTTAAAATATTTTAATTGTTCTCTTCAAGAAAGAATTCATCATAGCCTCCCTCTTCTAAAATATTTGCTAAACCTTTTGATGTTTCCAACCCAAGATACTCTTTTGCATCATTTAGTTCAGAGTAGTAACGTAGTGTATTCAACTTTTTTCCATTGACCCAACTGGAGACTAAAAAGTGATTTTTTCGATGTTTATCAAGTATGGAATATGCTCCATTTTTAGTAAATGTGTTTGCAAACATATAGAGCCGTCTATTTTCTACCAAATAGTTGGCTTCTGTCATCTTCATGTCTCCAATAACTGGTTGATAGACCACCATATGATTTCCAAAACTTACTTTAATTAATAAGTCTGGGCTACTTTTAGTCGATTTGTATGCCAAATAATAGTGCTTACCACTCAGCATCTTTTTACTAAAATTTTTAGACTTTTTCTCTTCTTCAAAAACATGGTTTAAAACTCTAGGTGCTGTACGAGGAGGGCTTACTTCTGTAGAGAATGATTGAATCGGTCTATGTAATGTATTGTCTTCTTCTGATATGGCAACATTTTGATAGTATGGGATTCTTGTTGGTCTATAGACAATAGGTGGTGTTCTAGCTCGATTATAATGTTGTATATATTGTTTTATTTTAGAGTAGTTTCTTACCACAGGGTGGTGTAACATAACAGAAGAGTGATTAATGTGTGCATCAGGAAAATATCGTTTAAATTTAGGAAGATAGGCGTAAAGAGTTCGTTTATATTTTACATAAAATGCAAAAGGGACATACCAAGAGTTTGCACGTACAATAACAACGTGAGAACGTAGACTTTTTGGTAAATGGTTGATACTTCTCTCTAAACCTTTTAAATTTTTAAAACTTCCCAATTTTATATAATAACGCTCAGAGTTGGCATAAGCAATATTCATCATAAGTAGTAATGCTAAAATAAGTTGACGCATATAATTTCCTTTTTTCAAACCATAATAGCATAAGAAACATCTAAGAATCGTGTATCCATAGTGCTTAGATATAATATTTTAATTTTTAACTTCTTCTTATTCTATTTTCTATAGATTAAAATAAAATTGTTGATTTTTTTATTAAATTTCATTTATTTTTATTTCTCTTGACATTTATGTACTACTTAGTCTATAATGGCACATGCATAAAACAAGAGGACGACCTAAAGCGTTTGATGAGAACGAAGCACTGGCATTAGCAATGAACTATTTTTGGGAACATGGATATACGAATGCTTCATTGGATAACCTATTAATCGCTATGGGTATAAAAAAAAGTAGCTTCTATCACACTTTTCGTAGCAAAGAGAAGCTATTTTCTCGATGTTTGGGTCTCTATAGGAGAGAGATGTTGTCACAATTAACGATGCTTAAAAAAGATATTGGACCAAAAGAGACGCTCCTAATGTTGACACACATGACAATTAAAGAGCTTAGAGAGACAGGTAAGGTTAAAGGTTGCTTACTTATTAATTCTGGTCAAGAGTGTTACAATAAATATAATGATTTAAGCCATCAAATCAAAATAGAGTTTAGCTTTATGCAAGAGCTATTTGAAGGCTTTATTGAAGAGGCTCAAGAGATAAAAGAGATAAAAAGTAAAAAAGAAGCTAAAATTTTATCTGGGCGTTATATCAACAGTTTAAATGGTTTAATTGTTACCATTCAAGCAGGTGCGTCTGATGAGTTGATAGATGATATTGTAGAGAGCCTACAAGAGATATTAGAATAGAATGTACCTCTAAGAGTCAAAAAGTGATTTTTAGAGGTACTTTTTTATTTGGCTATTTTTGTACCAATAGGTACAATTTTTTTAAAGCTACCAGTTAACCTAAAAAGCAATGTACATTTTTGTACCAATTAATATATATTAAATAAAAGGAAAAATATGAATTCATTCAACAAAGCAACCACTATTTTAGCATTAACATTAAGCTTAACACTCTCTAGCATGGCAACCGAACCAAAAACACCTGCTTCACTTATTGGTTTTACTGATACTAAAGAGGCAAAAAATGATGTAAAAGCAGTCTATGAAGAGATTACAAAAGCGTGGGGGTTTGTTCCTGTTATCATTAAACAGTATAGTCTCAATCCAAAACTACTTAGAACCCAATGGGAACTCTACAAAACATTGGCTCAAAATAAAAACTTTGACCAAAAGATGTTGGCAATGATGCGTATGATTTTAGGAGAGTCTCAAGACTGTGCTTACTGTGTGGGCTTAAATAAAGGAATGCTTGTAAACATGTTTAAAGTGCCTATGGATGAGGTTGTTAAACTGAGCAAAGATGCAAACTCGGCTAAATTGGATAAAAAACAAAAAGCGATGCTTCTTTTTATTATCAAAGCAGTTAAAACCCCTCATAAAACAACATCTGAAGATATTACTCAACTTAAAAAACTGGGATGGAGTGATGCTGATATCTTTGAAGGTGTAAAATCTGGTACAAATGTTATTTCAGCTACCACATTAATTGATGCATTAAAGCTACAAAAAGATTATTAATTTATAAGAGCGTAATTGTGTCATCTTTTATCACTTTTTTTGAATTTGTATAGAGTTAAATTATTAAAAGAGTATACTATGAATTGATAAAATTTAGAAAAGGAAATAAGATGACAAAAATGATAACAACCACGTTATTACTTAGCTCAGTGCTGTTTGGGAGTGGCATATTTAAATGGAAAATTGGGGGAATGTCGTGTGCTGTTTGTGTGGTAGATTTAACTGATGAACTCAAAGAGAAGTATCCCATGTATAAAGTTGATTTAAACTATAAAGATAAAATTTTAGTTTTAGATGGGAAGGGGATTGAGATTAATTCAACCACCATTGAAAGAATTGTAGACATGAAAGGGTATAAAGCCACCAGACTTCACTAATACCCCATTTGCATATTATCCACATCATCCCATGACATACTCTTTTTTTGGCTTCTATTTTGTAAAATATGGTCAATGTATCGTGCAAAAACATCGGTTTCGATATTGAGCTTTGTTCCCTCCACATAGTTACACATTAGCGTCTCTCTTAGGGTATGAGGAATAATTGTTAATCTAAAAGAGTTCTTATTTACATCATTGACAGTCAAAGAGATACCATCAATAGTAATAGAACCTTTTGGGATAATATGAGTAATATATTTCTCTTCAACTTTCACAATGAAATCGGTTGCATTCTCCAAAACTCTTATACTCTCAACCACCCCCACACAATCCACATGACCTTGAA
>Ga0256824_10001044_pt1 | contig 10699 bp, 12 predicted proteins | sample CV67metaG_FD_191570 | JGI IMG/M metagenome (GOLD analysis project Ga0256824, IMG submission 191570) | Hydrothermal vent microbial communities from East Pacific Rise, Pacific Ocean - CV67 | ecosystem: Environmental > Aquatic > Marine > Hydrothermal vents | place: Pacific Ocean: East Pacific Rise...
CCTCAAGTTTTCTTGAGGGATATGACACTTTTTAAGAAACATCTACTTTTATCTCTCCATTTTGCACATCAAAACTCACAGAAGAACCTTCAACCACTTTATCTTCCAAAATAAGCTCTGCAAGTCTGTCTTCTACTACTTCGTACAATGCACGTTTGAGTGGTCTAGCACCATAGACTGGGTCAAATCCTGCTTCAGCTATGTATGCTTTGGCATTGTCTGTAAGTATGATACGAATGTCACGCTCTGAGAGCTTTTTCTGAATATCTTTAAACATAATATCCACGATACTCGTAATAGCCTCTAAATCTAATGGATTAAAGATGACTTGCTCATCTAATCTGTTTAAAAACTCTGGCTTGAAGTTACGTTTGAGTTCTTCATTTACAGCCACTCTTCTCTCTTCTTTGTCAGTTATGTTCATTATCTTGTCTGATGCGATATTAGATGTCATGATGATAATGGTATTTTTAAAATCTACCGTTACCCCTTTGTTATCGGTCAAGCGTCCATCATCTAATACTTGTAGAAGTGTGTTAAATACATCGGGATGTGCTTTTTCTATCTCATCAAAAAGTACTACGGAGTAAGGCTTACGTCTTACCGCTTCTGTGAGTTGTCCACCCTCATCGTAGCCTACATAGCCTGGAGGAGCTCCGACTAAACGAGAGGCAGCATGTTTTTCCATGTACTCCGACATATCTATGCGTATGAGTGCCTTTTCAGAGTCAAAGAGGAATTTGGCTAAGGTTTTAGCTACTTGCGTTTTACCCACACCTGTAGGGCCTAGGAACATAAAGCTACCTATTGGTCTGTTCAAGTCACTTAACCCTGCTTTATTACGCTTGATAGCACGTGCCACTGCTTTTAGTGCTTCATCTTGACCTACGACTTCTTCTTTAAGTATGCTCTCGATGGCTAAGATTTTCTCTTTATCACCTTGAAGCATTTTAGATACGCTTATACCCGTCCAACGGCTCACGATGCTTGCTATCATCTCTTCATCTACAGAGTTTTTCAGTAGTGTTCCCTCAGACATCATCTGCGTCCATTTGTTTTCTAGTTCTTCAAGCTTTTGTTGCTCTACAGGTATCTGTCCGTGTTCTATCTCTGCTACTTTTGAGAACTCTCCTTCTCTTTTGGCATGGTCTGCCTCAGTTCTGAGTGAGTCTACTTTGGCTTTTATCTCTGCTATGTCGTTAAAGACTTGTTTTTCGTTGTCAAACTGGCTTTGCAAAGTCGTTTTATGCTCTTCCACATCAGCCAACTCTTTTTCTATCTCTTCTAATCGAGAACTGTTTTTATCTGATATTTCCATCTTTAAGGCTTCTTTTTCTACAAGGAGCGTGCTTATCTCACGTTTTGCCTTAGCCAAGTCCGTAGGCTCAGACTCTATTTGCATCTTAAGTTCAGCCGCTGCTTCGTCTATGAGGTCTATGGCTTTGTCTGGTAAAAATCTATCGGTGATGTACCTGTCAGATAACTTTGCAGATGCTATGAGTGCTGCGTCCGTGATATTTACGTTATGGTGGGCTTCTAGCTTGTCTTTTATACCTCTAAGGATCTGTAAGGCTTCGTTGATACTAGGCTCGTCTACTTTAACAGCCAAGAAACGACGTTGTAAAGCAGTGTCTTTTTCAAAGTACTTTCTGTACTCTTTAAGTGTCGTTGCCCCTATGGTATGTAACTCTCCACGAGCAAGAGCAGGTTTGAGTATATTTGCCGCGTCATTACCACCCTCAGATGCTCCTGCCCCTACGATGGTATGTATCTCATCTATAAACAAGATGATGTTCGCAGACGCTTTTACCTCGTCTATGACGGCTTTGAGTCTGTCTTCAAACTCTCCTCTGTACTTCGCTCCTGCGATGAGTGCGTTCATATCTAAGCTCATCACACGCATGTTTTGAAGGCTCAAAGGCACTTCTTTGTTTACGATGCGTTGAGCTAGCCCTTCCACTATGGCAGTTTTACCCGTACCAGGTTCGCCTATAAGTATGGGGTTATTTTTGGTTTTACGTATAAGTATTTGCATCATACGCTGTACTTCTTCGTCACGCCCTATGACTGGGTCTAGCTTACCATCTAGTGCTTTTTGGTTTAAGTCATCTGCATACTTTGCCAAAGCTTCTAAGGTTTCATCGCCAGACTGTGAGTCTATCTGCTTGCCACCTCTTATGCTCTCTAAAGTCTTTTTATATTCATTCATATCAACATATTTACCAAGTGTCTCTACCATGAAACTCTCAGTAGTATTTGCCATAAGCCACGCATCTACTGCTAAGTACTGGTCGCCGTTCGCAGCCATGACACCCTCTGCATTTTGCAAAGTCCGTACTAAGTTTTGCCCTAGTTTTATACTCTCTTTTGTGACACTTGAAACGCTAGGCAATTTGTTAGCCACAGACTTAGTCTCTAACTCAATGGCCGCCTTGTCTACATTCATCTTGTTAAGTGCTTGGTGCAAGATGCTCCCACTGTTCGTAAGCAATGCCCACATAAGGTGTATAGGGTCTACTTCTTGGTTTTTGTTATGTAAAGCCAGTGACACAGCAGACTCAATAGTCCCTTGCATTTGATTGGTTAATTTTTCTAATATATTCATAGTTATCCTTGTACATCCGTAGGTTCGATGCAATCGAACATAAATTAAAATCATATATAAGTGTTCGATAAAATCGAACCTACGCGTATTTATTTAAAATCATTATACAACCTTTAGTCACTTGTTGTCAAGTTTAGTGAATAATTTTATGAATAGTTATCATTTAAAATGGTTAACCTAAGTCTATTATAGTGTTAGCTATTATTTAAAAGCAACCTCTTAGTCGTTTTTCAATAAAATTATAAATCAATTATCTATCAGATGGAGATATCACATACATGATTAAAAAAAGTAAAAAAATCATATTCGCAGGACTAACGTCAACCGTAGCTGCTGCTTACCTCTTTGGTTCATTTGCCTATGCAAAAGAAAACCCCACTAAAACATATGTAAAGTCTACAGCAAAGCAAAAGCTGGAAGCATACATAAAATTTACGCAAATACTTAATGTGATTGAGAGCCAGTATGTAGATGATGTAAATACAACAGACCTTGTAGATAAAGCACTCAAAGGGCTTATGGCAAATCTTGATGCCCACTCTACGTTTATGGATACGAAGTCATATAAAGATTTATCGGTACAAACCAAAGGTGAATTTGGTGGACTTGGTATTTCTATAGGTATGAAAGACGGGGCACTTACTGTCATTGCTCCACTGGATGGTACTCCTGCCTTTAAAGCGGGAGTTAAATCGGGTGATATTATATTAAAGATAGATGACCAAGCAACGATTGGTATGAATATTGATGAATCTGTGAAACTTATGAGAGGTAAACCAAAAACTTCTTTGGTACTTACTATTATTAGAAAAAAAGAACTAAAGCCTCTTAAAATAAAGATTACTAGAGATATTATCAAGATTCAATCTGTTTATGCAAAAACGATAGATGAAAACGTACTTTATTTACATGTAACATCGTTTGACCAAAAAGTGGTTGAAGGTGTAAAAAAAGCTATGAATGAGCATAATGTAACCAAAGGTATTATTTTGGATCTTAGAAATAATCCTGGAGGCTTACTAGATCAAGCTGTAGGGCTCGTAGATCTTTTTGTTGAAAAAGGGGCGATTGTAAGTCAAAAAGGTAAAGCAAAAGCTGAAAACCTAGACTATAATGCACATAAGGCAGGAACAGATACAGATACACCTATTGTTGTACTTGTTAATGGTGGCTCTGCCTCAGCTTCAGAGATTGTTTCTGGTGCATTGCAAGACTTTAATCGTTCTATTATAGTGGGTGAAAAAACATTTGGTAAAGGTTCCGTACAAGTAGTTATGCCTATAGGTGAAACCGAAGCACTTAAACTGACTGTTGCTCGATACTATCTGCCTTCAGGACGTACCATACAAGCTGTTGGGGTAACGCCAGACATTATTGTACATTTAGGTAAGATTGAGTTTAGAGAAGACCCTATTTTATTAAAAGAGAGAGATCTTAAAAAGCACCTAGAGGGTGAACTTGCGAAAATAGATGCGAATGTTACAAAACCTAAAGATGTAAATACTACAGATAATAATGAAACCATTGTAGATGATACAATTATCACAGAAGAACAACTTTATAAAGATGCACAGCTTAAATCAGCAGTAGACATTTTAAAAGCGTTAATCATTACAAATAAAGGAAAGTATTAATATGGAAAAGACAACACTTCTTTATGAAGGAAAAGCAAAGAAAATTTGGGAAACAGCAGATGAAAATTTACTCATCTCTGAGTTTAAAGACAGTCTCACAGCATTTAATGGCGAGAAAAAGTCAAGTGCAGAGGGAAAAGGTGCTTTAAACAATCAAATTTCAACTGAACTTTTTAAGTATTTAGAAGAAAAAGGTATTCCTACACATTATGTAGACATGATTGATAATAACAATATGTTGCATAAGCGTGCTGATGTTATTTACATAGAAGTCATTGTAAGAAATATTGCAACGGGAAGTCTTAGTAAAAATCTTGGTATTGCAGATAAAACAGTACTTCCTTTTACCCTTGTTGAGTTTGACTACAAAAACGATGAGCTGGGTGACCCGAAACTAAACGACCAACATTGTCTTATTTTGAACCTTGTGAACAACACAGATGAACTAGACTACATCAGATTTATGGCTAGACGTATCAATACCCTACTCTCAGAGTTTTATGCAGATTTAGACATCAAGGTAGTAGACTTCAAACTAGAGTTTGGTAGAGACAAAGATGGTAATATTATCTTGATTGATGAATTAAGTCCAGACAACTTTAGACTTTGGGATGCTAACACAGATGAAAAACTTGATAAAGACAGATTTAGACAAGGTCTTGGTGGACTTACTGAAGCATACAAACAAGTATTAGATAGAATTCAAAATAGAAACAAATAAGGAATAACAATGACAGCAGTAGTAAACGTATTTTTAAAAGATGGTGTCCTTGATCCTCAAGGAAAAGCAGCACACCATGCACTAGACTCTTTGGGGTTTGATGGCGTGAGTGATGTACGTATTGGTAAGCAAATTATTATCAAACTTGATACATCAGACAAAACTAAGGCAGAAGCAGAAGTCAAAGAGATGTGTGAAACACTTCTTGCGAATACAGTCATAGAAGATTACACTATAGAGATAGACTAACATGAAAGTAGCAGTATTAAGATTTCCTGGTACAAATTGTGAATTTGATACCCAGTATGCATTTGAAAAGTTAGGTCATACAACTGAGCTTGTATGGCATGAGAATGAGAAATTACCAGAAAACATAGACTTGGTTGTGGTGCCTGGTGGATTTTCTTATGGAGACTACTTACGTTCAGGTTCTATCGCACGTTTCTCTCCCGTGATGAAAGCAGTGATAAATTATGCAAATAATGGTGGAAAAGTACTTGGTATCTGTAATGGTTTTCAAATCTTAACAGAAGCAGGACTACTTCCTGGTGCATTGAAGCGTAATAACGACTTACACTTCATCTCTAAACATCAAAACCTCTGTGTCATCAACAATGACAATGCATTTTTAAATAAATGTACTAAAGGTGAAGTACTTAATATTCCTATTGCTCATGCCGATGGAAACTATTACATTGATGATGCAGGATTTAAAAAACTTGAAGAGAATGAACAAGTTTTACTTCGATACTCAGATGCTGAGGGTAACCCTGTTATAGTAAATGGTTCTGTGACTTCTATCGCTGGAGTATGTAATGAAGCTAAGAATGTCTTTGGTCTTATGCCTCACCCTGAACGTGCCTTAGAAGCAATACTTGGCTCAGTTGATGGTGTACGTATGTTAAAAGGTTTTGACGCCTAATGTCAGCGCTTCGCTCTGTTTGGCTCTTTTTAGTGCTTATGCTTAGTTTGCCTATGTTTCTAAATGCACAGAGTGAATATAAATATAGCTATATGCCTAAAAAAGTCTATGAGAATCAACTTTTCCCTGTAACCATAGTGAGTTCAGATGCTTTGACCACACTTACTTTCGATGCAAGCAGTCCAACACAACCCTTATTTAAAGAGCCTCTACGCGTTAGAAATGGAAATGATACTTTTTATACTTTCTATTTTAAAGCAGCAAAAATAGATGTACGTATTCCAAGGCTATTTATCACATCTGATACAGGAGAATTTTCTCTAGATGAACACCGTATATCTTTAAATTTTCTTACACCTGCAAAACATTTTTCAGGTGTATTAGCTGCAGATTTGAAGCTTAAGGGACAGCAAGTATCAAACTATGATGGTAAAAACCATATTGTAACACTCTCCCTAGAAGCCTATGAAGCCAATATAGAAGATATGGGTCTAAAAAATATTAGTGAATTTGGGGTAGAACATCTTAAACGAGACAATGCTAAAGTAACTGCTGAGTTTTATGCTGTTTTACCTCGTGAACAAAAAACGTTAGAATTTTGTTATTTTAATACTATTAAAAAACGATACATTACACTCAAAATTCCTGTAGAGGTGGCAAATGCTTCAGTTACAACACAGTCTGACCTCAATCCTAAAGTAGATGCATTTGAAAGACTGAAACGTTATGCACTCATCACTTTTTCTGTATTTTTTCTTATTATGTTTATATGGAAAAGAGATTATTTCTATTTGGTTCTAGGGGTTATTTCTATCATAACACTTTTAACATTTTATATTCCACATAAAAAAATCTGCATAAAACAAGGTGCGCCACTTTACATTATACCTACAGATACAAGTACAATAGGTACAAGAATAGAGAATCAGTTAGATACAATGTTATTAAGTACTCGAGGAGAATACAACAAAGTTGAATATAGAAAAGGAATCATAGGATGGATCAAAAATGAAGATATTTGCGACAATTAGATTTTATTGGGGTGCTTTTGTCATCACTTTTAATACCGCAGTCTTGATGATACCGGCTTTAATGATTTTTGGTAAATATAAAAGTACTATTGTGCATCATATTAACTCTTTAACACTTTGGATGATGGGTGGCATAGCCCTTAAAAAAGGAAAACTTGATAAAAGTGCCAATATGTATGTCATGAACCATCAAGGGATTGTAGACATCATAGGACTTGAAGCAGTACAAAATAATCACATGCGCTGGGCAGCGAAAAAAGAACTGTTTGATACGTTATGGTTTGGTAACCTTCTTAAACATGCAGAACAAATTTCTATTGATAGAGGAGGTAAGTCTTCTTTACGTAAATTTATCTCTGATGTAGAAGAGTCAAGAGATGTTTATAAACGCCCAGTAGCTATATTTCCTGAGGGAACAAGAACAGATGGACAAGAGCTTCTTTCTTTTAAAGGGGGAACAAAGCTCATCGCCGAGAAACTTGGTTTAAAAATCCAACCCATCGTCATCACAGGAAGTAAAAAGCTACTCAATGAACATAATAGAACGGCTCACTCCGCTATTGTACATTATCATTTTCTTCCTACGGTTGATGTAAGTACCGCTGATAAAAACTGGTACATAACCCTTAGAGAAGATATGCAAAAGGTAATAGATGATGAACTCACTAACAATAATCGCCGTCGCTAGTGGTGGTGCCATAGGGGCTACACTAAGACTTCTCATCAATACGGCTGTCAATAAAAGCTTTGTACATGCCCTGCCGTTAGGTACTTTAGCAGTAAACCTTTTGGGTTCACTGCTCATAGGTATGCTTTTTGCGTACTTTCACTTTAACACGATGCTCTCGCCTCATGTAAAAACCTTTATGGTGACAGGTATCTTAGGTGCATTAACCACCTACTCTACCTTTGCCATAGAGAGTTTCTTTTTACTTGAAGCAGGACATTATGCACATGCTTTTGCCAACATGGCATTAAACGTATTTGGTACTATCCTCTTTGCAGGTATAGGCTATTTAATCATTTTAAAATTAGGAAATTAATTGTTAACACTTAGCACAGAAATAGAAAAACACATCAAAAAACTAGTCAATCCTCTCAAAGATGAGGATGCACTAAAAGAAGCTCTAAAACTTAAACTTACAAAAAAAGAGTTGAAGTTACTCAAAGCATGGTCAGAAGGTACAGACATAGCACAAGTCCAAAAAGATTTAAATCTTGATGAAGAACGTTATGGAGAACTTTCGGGTAAACTCATAAAAAAGCTTAACCAAGAGAAGACGAAACAGGCTATTTGTCTCTAAACTAGCGTTTTGTTAACTCATACGCCAACTTCTCACTCTGTGCTAACACTCTGTCGGCTTGCATTCTAGCAACGTCAGGTGGGTAGCCGTACTTCATGAGTATCTTTTTTACCATGAGTCGTAGTTTGGCTTTTACGTCATCTCTTTTGTCCCAGTCTACGGTGGCATTTTTTTCATTAAGTCGGTTATTATAACAAATATTTTAAAAACTTATTCTCTTTCTTCTGTTTGCATCCGTAGGTTCGATGAAATCGAACGTTTTCTCCATAGACAGATTGAGTGTTCGATTCCATCGAACCTACGACACCCGAAGCTCTCCACTCATAAGCTTTGGCAAAAGGGTGTCTCTTGTTTTTTGTTAGTAGAGATATTTTAGACAAATTCATGTTACATTGAGCATGGTATCTTCACTATCTCTAAGGCATACTTTGTTACATTAAGAGAAAAAAGGTCTCATGATGGAAATCACCCACTTTTTTGAAGCTTTATGGCAACTGAGTATTGCTATGGCTCCCTATATCTTGTTTGGGTTACTCTTCGCAGGGATACTCCATGAATTAGTACCAGACAGCATCGTGACCAAACACTTAGGAAAAGACAATGTCTCTTCAGTAGTCAAGTCAACAGTGTTTGGTATCCCTCTTCCTGTCTGTTCTTGTGGGGTTATACCCCTAGCTACGTCCATTAAAAAGTCAGGTGCAAGTAAAGGTGCTACACTTTCTTTTCTCATCTCTACTCCCATTACGGGTATAGACTCCATCATGGCTACGTATGGTATCTTTGGTTGGATTTTTACTGTGTATCGTGCCATTACCTCTATGATTATTGCTATGGTGGCAGGGGTGTTGACAAACATCTTCGACAAAGAGACAACAGTGAGGGTAGATATGGAATCTACCCCTGCGACATCATTTTCTACATTAACACCCGTAGGGGCAGATTCTATATCTGCCCTTAACACAAAAGAAGAATCATGTGGCACAGGTATAGATACTTGCTGTAACACAAACGATAATACAAAAAAGAAGTTCTCTTTTAAAGCAGCCATGCAATATGCATTTGTCACACTCTTAGGTGACATCGCCAAGCCACTCTTTTGGGGTCTACTTTTAGGGGCACTCATCACCGTTGCCATACCTGAAAACTTAGCAGAGCTACTCAAAGACAAAGCATGGCTTTCTTACCTCATAGTCATTATCATCGCTGTACCGATGTACGTTTGTGCCACAGCGTCACTACCCATAGCAGCAGGACTTATGCTAAGTGGTGTGAGTGCTGGAGCAGCCTTCGTCTTCCTCTCTGCAGGACCTGCTACAAATACGGTGACTATAGGTGTGGTTAAAAAGATGTTAGGCACAAAGTCTTTGGTTATTTATTTGGGAAGTATTATTATAGGAAGTATACTCTTTGGTTTAGGACTTGACTATATCTTTGACGCTTCATCCATAGATCCTGCCTCACTCATACACTTACACGAAGAAGCAGGTATTATTTCTACTATTTCATCTGTTCTCTTATGGGGACTTATAGTCTGGTTTATGGTCAAGCCTTATTTTGAGAAAAAAGATGATTGTAGTGGTGGGTCTTGTTGTGGCTCATAAAAGCTTCATCCCCTCTATATATTTAAAGTCCTTCACGTTATACGTTAAAAGTGTCGCATCATTTTCTAATACAGTAGAAGCTATCAGGCTATCTGGTATGTCAAGGTTATGACTTTTGGCGTAATGCTTTATGAGTTTTGTAGAAGATTTTGAGATATTTTCGTTTAGATGGATGATATTAAATAGTGAAACAAATTTTTCTAACTTATTTAACTCTACTTTGTTTAACGCACCATAGTAAAGTTCCATTACGGAGATAGAAGAAATGCTCAAAGAATCTGTCAATGATTCTACTTTTTTTATAGTTTCATCATTGCCTTTGAGTATCTCTATAAGAATATTAGTATCTAGGACTATCATTTCCAAGCTTTGTTTCTAAGTGACTCTTGAGTGAGATCTCTGTCTTCCCACATACCTGAAAAATTAGATAAATCCACAGAGGATGGTTTTTTTTTCTTTTCTTCCATATCTTTTTTAAGTGTTTCTCGTATATATGCAGAAAGAGAAATACCTAGTGTATTGGCTTGACGTTTGAGTTCTTCAAAAAATGGCTCTTCAAAATATATCTGTGTTCTATGCATGTTTAGCCTTTATACATCATTTTTATACATTACTATATCTAAATTATATGAAGATGTAAAGGCTCACTACACTTTTGCATGTTGCGTATGATTTATAAATTAATGTATATTCAGATACACTAAACAAAATAAAGGCAAAAGCATTGAAAAAGAAATTCATACACTTAGTATTGTTATGTTCTCTCTTTTTCAACATTGCCCATGCAACAGTCATCGCTCTTGAAGACGATTGTCACCATGAAACGACAAGCGAGTATGTTTTAGATGCCCATGTCGATGATGACTGTGGTGACTTGTGTG
>Ga0256824_10001045_pt1 | contig 10699 bp, 8 predicted proteins | sample CV67metaG_FD_191570 | JGI IMG/M metagenome (GOLD analysis project Ga0256824, IMG submission 191570) | Hydrothermal vent microbial communities from East Pacific Rise, Pacific Ocean - CV67 | ecosystem: Environmental > Aquatic > Marine > Hydrothermal vents | place: Pacific Ocean: East Pacific Rise...
CGTACGTAATCGTGTATGTGCCAGCCGTAGTAGTATCAACACTTCCTGACGTTTGAATGTTTGCAGTAATATTCCCATCCACATTGTCATTTGCAGTTGCACCTGCGTCTGAGTAAGTATCACCTACCGTAAGTGTTACATTTCCTCCATTGAGTGTAATGACAGGTGCTGTTGTATCAGGTGCTTGTTGAACCGTAACCGTTCTAGTCACAGTATCTGCAGCATTGCCAGCAGCATCAGAGACAGCGTACGTAATCGTGTATGTGCCAGCCGTAGTAGTATCAACACTTCCTGACGTTTGAATGTTTGCAGTAATATTCCCATCCACATTGTCATTTGCAGTTGCACCTGCGTCTGAGTAAGTATCACCTACAGTAAGTGTTACATTTCCTCCATTGAGTGTAATGACAGGTGCTGTTGTATCTACTGGGGTTGTTGTGGTAGTACGAATAGTGACTGTCACACCAGAAGTTGTAATTGAATAGTCACTTTTTAGTCTAGCAGTAATTGTTGAACCATCTACAGTAAACTCTTCATTGATACTTCCTGAAACTTTTTTTATCTCGTTTCCTTGTGTATCATAGATATAAATGAAGTCATAGCTATTTTCCGTTGTACCGACTATAGAGACTGTAAGTCCTGTAGCATTAGGAATAGAAAGTTGTTGTCTGATATCTTGATTGTTTTGATATCTTCCTGTTGTCCATGTTGTAGTACTAGGAGGAGGTGTATTAGCCTCCCTCACGGTAACAGTTACCCCAGAATGTGTAATTGAGTAATCACTTCTCAATCTTGCTGTAATAGTAGAACCCCTGATAGTGAATTCTTCATTAATTGTGCCTGAGAATTGTTTAATCCTGCGTCCACGGCTATCATAAATATAGATGAAGTCATAATTATTTTCGGTAATACCTACTACAGAGACTATTAGTCTTGTAGCATTTGGAATAGATAATTCTTGTCTTGTATCTTGATTATTGGCATAAGTACCTGTTGTCCAAGTAGTTTCTGCGTGCAGGATTGTGCTAAGAAATATGAGTATTCGTAGTAGCATTTTAGACGTTTTCATAATTACCCCTCTTGTAATAAGTATTTGACTAGAGAGAATGGTTAAAATTTTTATTAAAGAAGTAATAAAAAGACAGCCAATCCCATAGTAGATTTAAATATAGTAAATCTGTATCTATGCAACTTGGCTATCTTTTGAAGAGGTAAAGGTTAACATACCAATAAAAGACCCATAGCTTTCTGTACCTACTTTATGAGTAGTTTTAGCTTTTTAGATAAAAAATTATAACATAGTATTACCTAAGTATTACCTGAGTTTAGAATAAATTAAAATCTATCATTGGGATTAAACCCAAATCCTTCACCAAAGTTTGGTGTCCCAAAACTCTGCGTAGCAAAACTAGGATCAGAGTATCCATGTGTTACAGAGTCTCCTCGTAACATGGTAATGTCCATTTTAGGGTCTATACCTTTTGGACATACTGCTGTACAACTCTCCACATAAAGTACAGCCCCAAACACCATGGTTTGGATGTTATCTATGATGGCTTTTGGGTTACCCTCACGTTTGTCAGATCTGAAAATCACACACAATGTCTATAAAAAAGCACCTAACTTTCTTTATGCTAAAAGTATGATAGATGGTTTGATAGTAAATAAGTTACGATATTATTTTGATGAAAGTGTAGCTTTGGAGTTTGTTAAAAGTCATTAGGAAGGATGGTAGGAATGAGAAAATATAGATATACATTTAAAGTTCGAAAAGAGGATATAGATTTTAATGGGCATGTCTCTAATATTACTTACCTATATTGGATGATAGACGCAGCAACAAAACACTCTGAATCTGTAGGCTTTGGTTATAAAGAGTGTCTCCAACTTGGAGGGACTTGGGTAGCCAAGTCTCACAACATAGAATACAAAAAACCCTCTTTTGAAAATGATGAATTACAAATGGAAACATGGGTAGAAGAGATAGGTAAGATACTCTCTATTCGTCGCTATGTCCTTACTCGTGCACTAGATAATGCACTTATATGTGAAGGCAAAACAGAGTGGGTTTTTGTGGATGCAAAAAAGATGAGACCGATGAAGATACCGAATGAAATAGTCATAGGATTTAAAACGGCACAGGGTGACTAAAACCCTGCATTGGGATTAAATCCAAAGTCTGGTGTCCCAAAACTCTGTGTTGCAAAACTTGGGTCAGAGTAGCCATGAGTTATGGAATCCCCTCGTAACATAGTAATGTCCATTTTAGGGTCTATCCCTTTTGGACACACTGCCGTACACTCCCCACATAAAGTACAATCCCATACACCATTAGTTTGTATGTTGTCTATAATGGCTTTTGGGTTACCCTCACGTTTGTCAGTGCTGTAACGGTACGCACGAGTGAGTGCAAAAGGGCCTAAAAAGTCTGGGTTTACTGCATATACAGGACACGCAGAGTAACATGAATCACAAAGTATACAGTCTGTTTGGGTCTCTGTGAGTTTTTCATCTTTATGAGTGAGTGAAGCCTCTTGAAAATCTTGTAACCATGCAGTACTTTTAAGTAGTGTTTCTTTGGCTTTATTTTTGTCTACTTTTAGGTCACGTAAGATGGGGTGATACTGTAAAGGCTCTACCACGTCCCCATCTTTTATTTTGTAAGCACAGGCTAACTCTTCCCTGCCATTAACTCTTACCGAACAAGTCCCACAGACAGAAGCACGACACCCCGCAGTGAAAGTAAGCGTGGCATCTTCTGTATTCTTAATGTGTGTAAGTGCATTAAGAAGTGTGGTTTCTTTGTCTTCAAGTGTGTAGGTTTGATGATTGTTTGTTTCACTTCGTAATATTTTGATTTGCATATTAATCCTTCCACTGCAACACAATGTGTTGTTTAAACTTTTCATCATTTTGTGTTTCAAAGCCTACTTTATAATGTGCCCCACGACTTTCATCACGGGCGATAGCAGCTGAGATGATAGTAGGGGCTAAGAGTAGGGCATTTTGAAACTCTAGATAGTCTATGAGATTGGTATTGTTAGTAGAACTTTTATCACTTAAGCCCATCTTTTTAGCCATCACTTGCATAGTAATGACTTCCTCCATGGCTTTTGTTAGCTGGGCATTGTCTCTGACGATGCCCACTTTCTCATAAAAGAGTTTGCCTAAAGCTTCACGCTGTGTATAAAAGTTTAGACTATTCTCTTTTGTGTAGAGTACTTCTATCTCTTTTTTATCACGTTGGAGTTGTGTCTCATCTGCTTCTTTGTTACTCGCATAGACGGCTTGCTTGTAGGCATTTTCTCCTGCAAACTTACCAAAGGCAGTGATTTCTAGTAGTGAGTTTCCTCCAAGGCGGTTGGCACCATGTACTTTAGCATTGGAGCATTCACCTACAGCAAAACAGCCTTTGATGCCATTTACTTCAAGGGCATAGTCTACATCTATTCCACCCATACTGTAGTGAGCCACAGGTTTAATGGGGATGCGTTCTTTGGATGGGTCTACATGTTCATGGAGTTTGCAAAGTGCTACCTCTTGAGGGAGTAGTTCCATGAGCTTTTCAACGCCAATATGACGTACGTCTAAAAATACTTCTTTGTCATTTTGAAACTGTTCAAAAATAGCACGTGCCACCTCGTCACGAGGTTTAAGTTCATCAACAAATCTTTCCCCATCAGAGTTCACTAAGTAACCACCTTCCCCTCTAGCACTCTCAGAGATGAGAATGCTTGAGCCTTTCAGTGCGGTAGGGTGAAACTGTATAAACTCCATATCGCTCACAGCACCTCCTGCACGAAGTACTGCCGCCACACCGTCACCAGTACTTCCGTAAGCATTGGTTGTATAGCCATGGTAGAGGCTACCATAGCCACCAGTTGCAAGTATAACAGACTTGGCATTGATTTGTTTGACTTTACCTGTGCGTATGTCAAGAAAGGTAGCACCTTTAATGATGGTATCGGTAGAGGTTTTTTCAGTAATGAGATTGAGCAGATAATGTTCATCTAAAAAGTCTATATTTTCTTTGAGACAAGTATCGTAAAGGGTATGGAGTATTTTTAGTCCTGTGTAGTCTTGGGCATAGCAGGCTCGTTTGGCAGAAGCTCCTCCCATTTGACGTTGGGCTACAGTCTCTACTCCTGATTTGCCATTGTCAAGTCTTGAAAAAGGTACGCCAATACTCTCTAACCATTGTATAGTTTTGGGTGCATCGGCACACATTTGGCGTACCATGTCTTCATCGCATAGCCCTCTTGCCGACTTGATAGTGTCAGCGATGTGTGAGCTGATGTGGTCTTCACCCACATTCCCAAGAGTAGCGTTCATGCCTCCTTGCGCCATAGAAGTTTGTGAGTTAGTCGGGTAGGCTTTTCCTACGACGAGTATAGAGGCATTTCCTTGTCCCACACCTTCTACTGTAGACATCTCTTTAGCTGCCAAGGCAGCAGTAAGCCCAGCACCACCACTTCCGATGATAAGTACATCTAACATTTAGTTCCTTATGTTACTTTTGTAAAAAGTCTTTAATATTTTTCACTATGCCATCAAGAAGCTTCTTTCTTGCTTCTATACTTGTCCAGGCGATGTGAGGAGTGATGAGTAAGCGTTCAGTATGTTTAACTTCATTAAGTCTGTTAGTCAGTGTAATAGGCTCTTTCTCTAACACATCTAATCCTGCATATATCTCACGTCTATCAAGTTCAAAGGCTAAGTCTGTTTCATTAATGATGCCACCACGACCAAGGTTAAGTAAAATGGCATTGTCTTTGAGGTAGGGTAGGTTACTTTCATTGATGAGATCATAGGTGTCATCATTAAGTGGGGCATGAATGGAGATGATGTCACAATCTTTTAAAAGAAACTCTAGAGTTTGATGAGGGTAGGCAGACTTTAGGTTTTTCCCGCTTGTGGAATAGTAGTTTACTTCTGCACCAAAAGCTTCTGCTATTTTAGCAACCTCTTGTCCGATGGCGCCAAGTCCTATGATGCCCCATTTCTTTCCAGAGATTTCATAAAAAGGGTGGCTTACATCGGTAAAAAGCCCTGAGGTACTCCATGCATAATTTTTAACAACTGCATCGTAGTACGCCATTTTTTCTAAAAGGTAAAGTGCCATTGCAAAAGTGTGTTGCACCACAGACTTTGTAGAGTACCCTGCGACATTTTTAACTACAATATTTTTAAATTTTGCCGCCTTTAAGTCTACATTGTTTATACCCGTTGCTGCAATGCAGATGAGTTTGAGTCTAGGTGCTTGTTCGATCATATTTGCAGTGATGACTACTTTGTTAGTGATGACAATATCGGCTATCTCTATGCGTTCTACAGTTTCTTCTTCTGATGTTGTTTTGTAAGAAGTAAGTGTCCCGAACTGTTCTAGCGTAGAGAGGTCTAAGTCATTGCCTAGGGTTTTTGCGTCAAGTATTACGATGTGCATGTTATTTCCTTAGTGCGTAGTGTTGTCATCTGCACAAGCAGGTGTCTCAGTGATCGTAATGGCACAGCCAGGCTCAGAAGTAGCAGAGAAAATGTCAGAAGGTAATCCCAATGCAGAGCTTTGTTCTAAGGGCACAGCCGTTTCTACAGCTTCACTAACAGTTGCACCTTTGTGTTGCTTTTCAAAATGTGCGATGATATCTTTATCTCCATTGATAAGTGTTATGCCTGTTGGTTTTTTCATCACAGCTACAGGGATGCTAGAAATATTGACAAACTTTAAAAAACTTCTAGCACTGGCTTCGTTTACAGAGATAGAAATGTAGCTGATGTTGTGTTCTTCAAAATACTTTTTAACATGTTTACAGTGTCCACAAGTGTTTGACTGTATGAGGTAGAGTCCATCTGCAGTAGCATAGGCTTTGTTTTTCCCTATGGCTAAAGTACTGAGCCCTAAAAAGACAGAAAGTACCACAGCCAAGACAGCAGCAAAGCGCTTGCTATGACTAAGTAATGCTATGAGTAATAAAGAAGAGAAAATTCCTAAACAAAACACACATGGCTCAGGATTGGCGATGAACTGATAGCTAATGATAGTTGTTTCAAAAGCGATGGCAGAGTAGAGGACTATAAAAAAAAGCCGTTCTATGATTTTACTTTTAAGAGAGAAATACCCAAGAAATATTAAAAAGAAAACGGAAGCTAAACCTAAGTAGTTTAAATACAGAGGATTAAATCTAAGTAGTTCTCCTGCAAGTTTGCACCCTGTGGCATCACAAAGTGAAGTATGGTTGAGTTTTAAATATGTCTCTACTGCGATGTAGATAAATAAAAATAGGGGTAAAAGTACACGGCTAAAAAAATGCATTTAATGTCCTTTGGTACAGTTTATTTGTCTGATATCTGATTGACTATCTCAGTAGCTCTTGTTTTAGCTGCTTCAACATCGCTGTCTAGTACAAGACTCACAGCCATACGTCTACCTATATGTGACTCTGGTTTTCCAAAAACTCTTACAAATGAGTTTTCTGTAAAAGCATTATCTGGTATTTCCAGTACGGGGTTATGGCTCTCATTTTTGGCTTTGTATGCACCACAAGCACCTGCGTTGTAAGTGGTGTATGCAAGTGGTAGTCCAAGTACAGCTCTTACATGCAGGGCAAACTGACTTTGACTCTGGGTGATGAGTGTCACCATCCCTGTGTCATGTGGACGAGGGCTAAGTTCAGAGAAGTATACTTCTTCACCTTTAACAAAGAACTCCACACCAAAGATACCTCTACCACCAAGTCCATCTGTGACTGCTTTTGCGATGTCTTTTGCTTTTTGAAGCGCAGCATCACTCATGTTCATAGGTTGCCATGACAAGATGAAGTCTCCATCTTTTTGTACATGCCCAATGGCATCACAAAAGACTGTCCCAGTTTCATTACGCACGGTAAGAAGCGTAATCTCATAATCAAAAGGCACAAACTCTTCTACGATGAGTTCAGATGCATCACCTCTAGCTTCTTTGGCTATTTCCCATGATTTTTCTATGTCATCAGGTGTTTTAGCGATACTTTGTCCATGACCAGAACTAGACATAACAGGTTTGATGACACAAGGGAACTTGATGCGTTCAGCTGCTGCTTTTAGACCTTCTAATGTAGTTACAAACTCATAGTTAGAAGTTGTAAGTCCTAGCTGTTGGGCTGCAAAGACACGTATGTTCTTACGGTTCATGGTTTTGTTTACTGCTTCAGCGTTAGGGATGACATGAAAACCACGTTTCTCTGCCTCAAACAGTGCAGAGATGCTGATAGCTTCTACCTCTGGCAAGATAAAGCTAGGCTTCTCTTTTTCTATCACTTCAAGAACAGCTGCTTCATCTTGCATGTCTATAGCATAGCTTCTGTTTGCTACTAAGTGTGCAGGTGCATTTTCATACTTGTCTACGGCTATGACTTCTATGCCAAGACGTTGTGCTTCTATAGCTACTTCTTTACCCAGCTCACCAGAACCAAGGAGCATAATTTTGATAGCATCTTTTTGTAATGTTGTTGTAAATGTCATAGAGAAAACCTTTGGAAAATAATTGGTATTATTTTAGCGAAAAGTTGACTAAGGTGTAATGAGTTGTGCTAAAATAAATTAAAATATTTTTTGGAGAAAAAATTATTGATGATAAAAAAATTAAATGATACATTAGCAAACCCTAAAACAAAAGAATTAGCAAAAAATATAGCATGGTATAAAAAACTATTTAACTCTACTATCAATCCTCTTAATGGTGTGATTGCATTACTTATAACTCTAATTATTGTTGAAATATCTGGAATAGTAGGGTATGAAAAATTTGTAGCTCACTTACGAGAGATAGAAACATCTGAAATACTTATATCAATCTTAGACATTTTTTTTAACGAGTGGAGTATTCCATTTTTGAGTATTTTAATCATATTCCTTGTCTTAGTATTTGCTATACGTTTAAAAGAGATAAAGGGTGTTTTGCCCATGATTGTGATGATACTACTTGTGGTATTTATGGCTTTTGTATCTACAAGTGCTTATAGAGAAATAGCAAAGCACGAGAAAAAAACTATAGAAGCATCAAATACTGTAAGTTATCTTATTAAAGAAAATGAAAGAAAGAATAAAGAAATAGATGTTTTACGCAGCAGATTAGCAAATAGTTCCTCTCCTGATGAAGCTTTAAGACTTTCTCAAAAGATAGAAAAACTTCTAAAAGAGAAAAAAGAATTTGAGGAAAAATATAAAGTTCTAGAAAAAAGATTACAAACATATAGTACTCTGGAAATAGCCAAAGAGGTAAAACAGATACTTAATAAAAATGGTATTGATGAAGCTTTAAGTTATTTGGAGGGTATTGATTTTCAAATAGATGAGAAAAAAAATATAGAAAATGCAAAAGCACTTTTAATTCAAGCGGATTTATATAATCTTAAAAATGAGCATAAAAAAGCAAAAGCTTCCTACTTAAAGGCGATGAGGTTTCATAGGAATTTTTCAAATTCTTTGGATTATGTACATTATTTATTAAAACAAAATCACAATATTGAGGCTATAAAACAGTTAAAAATTATGGAATTAGAATTAAGTTTTAGTGAAAATGAAAGACGTGATTTTTTAGGAACTTTAGCATATCTTTATAGTAAACAAAATAGACTTAAAGAAGCAGAAATGATATATAGTGAGCTTCTAAAACTAGAAAGAAGAGAAGCTAAAATAAATCCAAATACCTATAACTCTTATATAGCTATAATACTCAATAATTTAGCTAGTTTATATAGTGATAGTAATAGATATAGAGAGGCAGAAATAGCATCAAATGAAGCATTGAAGATATATAGATTATTAGCTAAGATAAATCCTAGGGCACATAACCCTAGTGTTGCAATGGTACTCAATAATTTAGCTAGTTTATATAGTGATGGCAATAGATATAAAGAGGCAGAAATAGCATATAAGGAATCACTAAAACTATATAAAATGGTAGCTATTAAAAACCCAAAAGAGTATAACTCTTTTGTTGCAACGATACTCAATAATTTAGCTAGTTTATATAGTGATAGTAATAGATACAGAGAGGCAGAAGTAGCATATAATGAAGCATTGAAGCTATATAGATTCTTGGCTAAGATAAATCCTAGTGCATATATTCCTTCTGTAGCTATGATACTTAATAATCTAGGTATTATATACAGTGATAGTAATAGACTTAAAGAAGCAGAAATGATGTATAATGAGGCTCTAAGACTACGTAGAGTATTGGTTAAGACAAATCCAAATGCGAGTAACCCTTATTTGGCTATGACACTCAACAATCTAGCTGTTTTATTATATAAAAGTAATAGATTGAAAGAAGCAGAAGTAGCATATACTGAGGCATTAAAATTACGAAGAGTGCTATCTAAGACAAATCCAAATGTATATAACTCTGATGTATCAGCAACACTTACTAATTTAGCTAATTTATATAGAATTACTAATAGACTAAAAGAAGCAGAAATACTATATTATGAAGCATTGAAACTTTATAGAGCATTAGCCCAAACTAACCCAAATATATATAGTCCAGAAATAGCAACAATACTGAATAATTTAGCTGTTTTATACACTACTTCTCATAAACCAAAAGAAGCAGAAATAGCATGCTCTAAGGCGTTAAAACTACGAAAATTACTAGCTCAAACAAATCCAAATGTATATAATCCTGATCTAGCTATGACACTTACTAATTTAGCTAATTTATATAGTGAAAGCAATAGATTGAAAGAGGCAGAAGTATCATATAGTGAGGCATTAAAACTATATAGAGTACTAGCTCAAACAAATCCTAATGTATACAATTCTGATGTAGCTATGACACTTACTAATTTAGCTAATTTATATAGAGAAAGCAATAGATTGAAAGAAGCAGAAGTAGTATATAGTGAGGCATTAAAACTATATAGAATATTGGTCAAAATAAATTCAAGTGCATTTGGAATGGATTATGCGAATATGCTTGTAATGGGAGTTGACTTGTTAAGCAAACCTAATAGTTATTTAGCTGAAGCTGAGGAATTATTGAAAATTTACAATGGTGTGGATAGGGCAGATAAATTGATAGAAGTTATTAAAAAAATTAGAGAGAAAAATAATGAATAGTTTAAATTAAGTGACAGAGCAAAAGCTCTGCTTTAGACTTATTACAGTCTAGACTCGTATCTTCTAAGCATGAAGAGAATTGTCAAATGTTGTGTAGGGAGTGTAATAGGCGAAAGTCGGGAAAATAAAAATATGTCAATTTAGCATATTTTTACATTTTCATATAAAATAGTGATATGATTACCTTATGAAAAAACTAACCATAAAAGACGAACTAACAGAGTTTCTCCTCTACACCACACCCAATGCAGAAATAAAAGTAGAAACATACTTATATGATGAGTCGTTATGGCTTTCTCAAAAGCGAATGGCAGAACTTTTTGGTGTGGATATTTCTACTATTAATGAACATTTAAAAAATATTTATAAAAGTAATGAGCTAGAAGAAAGTGCAACTATTGGGAAATTCCCAATAGTTCAAATAGAAGGTAGTAGAGAAGTAAAAAGAGAAGTTAATTTTTATAATTTAGATGCCATCCTCTCAGTAGGCTACAGAGTTAACTCAGCACAAGCAACACAGTTTCGAATTTGGGCTACTAAAATCCTCAAAGAGTACATCATCAAAGGGTTCGTGCTGGATGATGATAAGCTTAAAAATGGGCAG
>Ga0256824_10001046_pt1 | contig 10699 bp, 6 predicted proteins | sample CV67metaG_FD_191570 | JGI IMG/M metagenome (GOLD analysis project Ga0256824, IMG submission 191570) | Hydrothermal vent microbial communities from East Pacific Rise, Pacific Ocean - CV67 | ecosystem: Environmental > Aquatic > Marine > Hydrothermal vents | place: Pacific Ocean: East Pacific Rise...
ACTTGGAACTGTCTAAAAACAACCTCCGTTCTGCTATTACAAAACAGGACATTGGTATTGGTAATCAGAGTGATATCTATCGTTGGGAAAGTAAAATTGCCAATGACAAAAAAGATGTTCTCTTTACACATGCAACCATTCAAAAAACGCAGTTTACACTCAATGCCCTACTTAACTTACCACAGAAATTACCTCTAAACTTTGAGAAAGTGACCATGGAGGACCCAGTTTTCCTTACCCATGACAAAAAAATCCGTGATTACTTTGAAAATCCAGCAGGCTTTGCTGTTTTTGAAGAGTTTCTCGTTCAAGAAGGTCGTGAAAATTCACCTCAACTTAAACAGTTTGCCGCACTAGAGAAAGCCAAGGCACTTATGTCAGACACGGCAGATGCCGCACTTTACAGTCCTGATGTCGTTTTTAATGCTGGCTATCGCTATAAGTTTTTAGATAATGATCCTTACTTTGATAAGATGACAACTATACAAAAACAGGTTGCTACTGGACTTGAATCCTTTGGACAGAGTGAATATGAAGTCGGTATAAAAGCAACAATTCCCCTTTACACAGGTGGATACCAAACAGCGAATAAGGAGGCCGCTCAAGCTGCTCTACTCACTGCTAAAGCGCAGCAACGCGATGTCGATAACAATGTAGAACGTGACATTAGAAACGCCCTTTATCAAGCAAAAGCAGCCTATCTTTCTATTGATCTTTCTCATGACTCATACATTGCAGCAAACAAAAATCTTGAATTCATGACTGCCGTTTACCAACAAGGAAATGGAAGTATAATCAACCTTCTCGATGCTCAGAACAACACACTTAAGGCAGCATTGGTAGAAAACAACACCCGTTACGGTTTTATGTCAGACCTTATTCGTTTACAGCGTAATATTGGTCAGGTTAATTTCAACATTAGTGAAGAAGAGCGTGAAAAATGGGGCGATAAAGTCCAAGAATTTGAAGATGGAGTATATGAATAATGACAATCAACAGACTAATTACAACAACACTAATTGCAGCAACAATTGCACTAAGCTTTAGTGCTTGTTCTGATGAAAAAAAAGAACAACAACTACGTCCCGTAAGGACGATGGTTCTTAAAGCATCTAATGCTATCTCTTCTCATACTTTTAACGGTATTGCCCGCTCTGACGTTGCAGCACGTCTAAGTTTCAACGTCTCTGGCCGCTTAAAATCAGTCAAGGTTAAACCTGGACAGTTTGTTAAAAAAGGCTCTCTTGTTGCCGAAATTGACGATGCTTACTTTAAACTCAAAGTTGCTGAAGTTCGTGCATCACTCAAGCAAACTGCTTCTGAGCTTGAACACTCTAAAGCACGCTATAAGCGTGTACAAAAACTCTATGTTAACCGTAGTTCATCTCTTAGTGATTTGGACAGTGCGAGAACTGCATACGATTCTGCAAAAGCAAACCGCCGTGCAATGTATACCCGTCTCGAACAGGCTCAGCTTGAGCTTAGCTATACTAAACTCAAGGCACCACTAAACGGTTCAGTCTCAGAAATTCACGTTCGTAAAGGTGAAAATGTTACTGCAGCAACGAGCATTGCAACCATCTCCTCTACTAAGAATATTGAAGTTCCCATCTCTGTACCTGGTTCTATGATTGATGCTATTAAAGTAGGCCAACGCACAAAGGTAACCTTTGATGACATTAAAAACAAAAGTTTTAATGCACGTATTACTGAAGTAAGTCATACCTCTAGTATGCGTACAACAACATTCCCTATTACTGTCCGTATTATCAAACCCACTAAAAAGATTCACCCAGGTATGGCGGCATCAGTAACCTTTGCCATCGGTAAAGAGAACAAGACAAAAAGCTTTGTTATACCGGTACACGCACTCATGGAAGATGAAGAGTCATTTTACATCTACGTCATTGAAAATCTCAACGAAGACATTGGAATTATTCGACGTCAAAATGTCTCACGTGGCTCTCTAACCGGTAGTGGCATTATCTTGACTGAAGGGGCTAAAGAGGACATGAAGGTTCTTACCGCAGGAATGAGTCGTGTTCACGTCAACCAAAAAGTTAGAGTACGATAGTGAAAAATTGTATTACCGAAACGGCGATTAGCAAAAACCGTATCAGTGTTGCACTGATACTCTTTTTCTTTATCGGCGGTATCTTTGCCTACTTTGATATGCCCCGTGCAAAAGACCCCTCTTTTGTCATTAGAACAGCTGTTGTTGTCACGCAATTTCCTGGTGCCACGCCAGAACGAATAGAGTCACTTGTCACCATACCGCTTGAGCGTAAAATTCGTCAAATAGAGCAGATCGACCATATTGAGTCTGTCTCTAAAAATGGTATTAGTACCATCTATGTCTATATTCAAGAGCGTTACAAAAACATGACCCCTATCTGGGATGAGATCCGCAAAAAGATCGACCAAGTACAACTCCCTCAAGAAGCAGCCAAACCTTTTTTAAATGACAGCTATAGTGAGACTTTCGGAACCCTTGTTACCATTGTTGGTGAGGGTTATAGCTACTCTGAGTTAGAGATCATTGCGAACCAAGTTAAAGAAGAGATGCTTGGTATTAAAAGTATTGGTCAAGTTGACATCTTAGGAAAACAAAAAGAGTACATCTACATCGAGTTTTCTAATGCAAAACTGGCCGAAGTGGGTATCTCTCCCGAAGAGTTAGGTGAGATTATTCGCAAGCGTAACATTATCACCCCGGGTGGTTCTGTGACCATTGGACCGCAACGACTGATACTTGAGCCTACCGGTAACCTTAACTCCCTCAAAGAGTTAGGTAAAACTATCGTTCCAATTAAAGGTAAAAAGAGTGTTCTCTACCTCGAGGACATTGTTAACATTCGACCAGGGTACACAGAACCTTCTGATGCTATGACCCGTGCAAACGGTGAAGAATCCCTTGTTCTTGCTATCTCACTAAGTGAAGGTAGTAACATCATTGAACTGGGAGAAGCAGTTAAAAAGAAGATAGAGTATCTGGAAAGTGAATACCCCATTGGTGTTGAGTTTCGACTTGCCTTTAATGAGCCAAAACTTGTTGAGACCATTATCAGTGACTTTATGAATTCACTTATTATGTCTATCCTTATCGTTATCGGTGTTATGTTTGCAACACTGGGTTGGCGTACGGGTCTTATTGTTGCGACCCTCATTCCAACCACAATCGCAACCTCATTTTTCTTTATGTGGCAGTTTAATATTGGTCTTAATCAGGTCTCCCTTGCAGCACTTATCATTTCACTGGGACTCTTGGTGGACAACGCCATTGTCATTAGTGAGTCGGTTATTGTTAAAATGGACGAAGGAGCCTCACCACTTGATGCTTCTATCGGTGCAGTTAACGAGCTTCGTATTTCACTGCTTACCTCTTCACTGACCACAGCTGCTGCCTTTTTACCAATCTACTTAGCCGAGTCAACAGCCAGTGAGTACACCAGTGCACTGTTTGAAGTTGTTACTATTACGCTGATTAGTTCATGGATACTTTCACTCACACTAACACCTATGATGACATACCTATTTTTACGTCGTGGGAATGAGCCTAAATTTACTTATAATAATCCACTATGCAACAGCTTCAAAGGTCTACTGACCCTTTCACTAAAATATCGTGCCGCTTCAGTATTAGGTATTGGTGGTATCTTTATCGCGGCACTTGTACTTTTTAACTATATTCCTAAGATCTTCTTCCCACCTGCAGATCAACCAACACTACTTGTTAGGATTACACTGCCATTGGGAAGTGACATCGAAGAAACACGTAAAACTGTGAACGAGATGGAGCTCTATCTTGAACAAAAGACACCAGACCTCATCGATAACTATACTTCGTTTATCGGTAAGGGTAGTCCACGTTTCTGGATTAACAATACACCGGTTGGAGATGCACCTGAATACGCGGAAATCCTCATTAATGCGACATCAATTGATGCCTACCTTGAGCTGCAGCCACAGATAGAGGAATTTGGATTTAACCACTTCTCTACTGCTGATGTTAGTGTTAGAAAACTGGACAATGGACCTCCTGTAACCACTCCTATACAGATCCGTATTAGTGGCCATGACAACAAAATCTTACGTGAACGTGCAGATGCCCTCAAAGTTGCGTTAAGTGAGATCTACGGTACGAAGTCTATTAGTGATGACTGGAATAAGTGGAGTGAAAAGTTAGTGGTCAACATTAATCCTGCCCTTGCCCATCATGCAGGTGTTAGCTATAGTGACATCGCCAACTCGCTGCAAACTGCACTTAGTGGCCGTGAGATTACTCAGTATCGTACTGATAATAAAGTCATCCCTATCGTTTTACGCTCCAACCACGACCTTACGTCTGACCTTGCAATGCTTGAGAGTACACTAGTCTTTATACCGCAAACAGGTAAGTCAGTGCCACTAACTCAGGTCGCAGACATCGACATCTTGTGGAAGCCACCTAAGATTATTCGCCGTGATGGACTTCATACCATTACCGTCAGTTCTGAACTGCTTGCAGGTGTTACGGCCTTTGACATTAAAGAGAAACTGGATCCTTTCATCAACAAAGAAAATACGACCTTAGGCTATAGCTATGCCTATGGTGGAGAGATAGAGAGTTCGGACCTTGCACAAAGTGCCGTGTCGGCTAAGTTCCCTATTGCCGCAATGGTGATCTTGATCTTGCTAATGACGCAGTTTAATTCACTGCGTCGTACAGGACTCATCCTTATGACTATTCCATTAGCGATTATTGGTGTTGTATTTGGCCTGTTGGTCACGCAGTCATACTTCGGCTTTATGACGTACCTTGGTGTTATCTCTCTAACCGGTATTGTTATTAACAACGCCATTATTCTCATAGAGCGGATAGAGTACGAACTAGATATTACTAAACTTACTCCTCAAGATGCCATCATAGAAGCGGCACAGCGCCGTATGCGTCCAATTATGCTTACTACGATGACAACCATCGGTGGTCTTTTACCACTATGGTTTGCCGGTGGTGCGCTTTGGCAACCTATGGCTATCGCTATTATCTTTGGACTTGGATTTGCTACGGTGCTCACCCTCGGTATCGTACCAATCTTCTACTCTATTTTGTTCAAGATAAAGTACCCTAAAGATTATGAGTTTATCTACCTTGAACAGTGTGTTCTTGATCGACCAGATATTAAATTAGAGAAGTCCTAAAAACAAGGCTGTGAAAATCAGCCTCTCGACTTCTACATACACCACTTCATTAACATTGACTTAACACCAAACTACTACCATACCTATACACAACACCTAAAGGTTATTAATGAAAAAGTTACTACTAATATTACCACTTCTCTTGACATCACTCTTTGCTGACGTGGATACAACTAAACCACTAACACCTCTTGTCCTCAAAGGTGACAATGGTGGCTCTTTTGATGGAAGTAGCTGGAGTTCTGACGTCTTAAAAGGCAAGACTACAATGCTTATGTACGTTGATCCTGATGAGAAGAATAAAGGTGAGGTTTTCAAACCAACGATAGAAGCTTTCGAAAAAGACCTTGATTTCTCTAAGTTTCAGATTTTAGTCATCATCAACCTCAACGCAACTTGGAAGCCTGATGCTATTATTAAGAAGATGATGAAAAGTAAGGTAGACACCTATCCAAAACGCACTTATATCCTTGATGCACAGTCTGTTTTAGTCAAAGGGTGGAACTTACCTGATGATGAGTACAACACCCTTATAATAGACCAAAACGCTAAGGTTATCTTCCAGCATGCTGGCGATTGGGATGAAGCGCAGATGCAAGAGGTTAACACCCTAGTACGTTCTGAAGTAAAATAATCAAAATATTAACATTCTCTTAACAGAGAGAGACTACTATACAGATACTACATATATGAAGGAACATACTATGAAATCACTTTTACCCCTACTTTTTTTAGGAACGTCACTTTTTGCGGTGGATGGCTATGATATCTACAAAAACAACTGTGCAGCCTGTCATGTTGAAATGATCTCTAAGGCCGAGACACTTAAAACATTTAACAAGCTCAAAGCACCACCGATGGTAGAAGTTTCTCGCCAACTTAAAGACACCATTATCATTAAAGGTGACGATGAAGAGGTCCACCGTTTTGTAACCATCGCATTTATTAAAGAGTACATCAAGAACCCTTCTTTAGAGTACTTCATGTGTAATGCTGGCGCAGTCGATCACTTTGGTGTTATGCCATCACAATCACACCTAAGCGATGCAGAACGTCAAGCTGTTGGTGAATGGATTTATGATCGTTATGAAGGTGTTGCGTTCAAGTAAGGGCATGCCATTAAACTAACATCTTAGGAGGCGATGATTCAGCTTCTTCAAATATTTGGATGAAGCTAAAGCATCACTTCCAAAAGAAAAACCCTTAACTTTACGGCATTAAAGAGCTCTTCTGAAAATTATTTTTTCAGAATTTGCATCATTTTGATGTAAATTTCTTCTTTTCCACACTATTTCCACACTTTAATTTTTTATACTGTTATTACGAAAGCAAGAAAGAGATTCACTCCCTCTTTTAGCCCTTTCCTTCATTTTTAGCGGCTTTGTAACCCGCGACACTCCTTAGAATTCCTTATCTTTTTCATTCATTTTCAGATAAGGTCTCGACACCTCACAATCTCCTTCTAGTTATTCAAAAGAGACTCTATTGTATATTAACGTCATGACTATTTTGCAAAATACTTTTTTAACAATATTAATTCTATTGTCTTCTACATACCTGCATGCTGATACTAAAGAAGATGTGGCCACAGCTGGTGATATTATGGTGTTACTCTTACCCGCTGCAACCATAAGTAAAGTTGCATATGAGCGTGATGGAGTGGGCGCACTTGAGTTCACTGCTTCTATAGCAACAACTATGGCTGCTACCTTTATACTAAAGTACTCTATCGATGCAGAACGCCCTAATGGTGAGAACAACCGCTCGTTCCCCTCTGGCCACACCTCCTCTGCTTTCTCATCAGCCACATTTTTACAATTACGTTATGGTTGGGAGTATGGTGTGCCCGCCTACGCTGCAGCTACATTTGTAGCATGGAGTCGTGTCTACTCTGATCACCACTATACCCGTGATGTTATTGCAGGTGCTGCACTTGGTGTTGTCGGTAGTTACATCTTTACAACCGCCTATGAAGGGGATGTGAGTATAACCCCTATTGTTGACAATGGTATTTACGGGGTCCAGATTAGCAGTCGCTTTAGCTCTTTTTAACCGCAAAGGTTAGCTAAAACACATGTAGTCTCATGTTTCTCATAATTTGTACTTTTCCACACTTTATTCTTTTATTACGAACGGAAGAGACTCATTCCCCCTCAAACCTTGTCTTTCTTTTACGACTCAGTATTTCATGATAAGCCATTTGCTAGCTTTCTGTATGGAGCTATAGCTCTGTAAATACTTCCCTATATTATGCTATTGGCGTTTACCATTGTGGCTTCGTAACCTACAAACACTTCTGTTTAGAATTGGTGTCATTTTTTTCATTTCTTGACAAGAATCTTCCCAATCACTTCATATTAACATTGCCCTAACAGACTCTGTGTACTATTACACTATATATTTGCACACTACATACTAAGGAGAATTATGAAAAGAGCAACAAAAGCCGTTGACAACTGGCTCTACAAAGTTGGAGAAGGTATCAGTGAGTACAAGTACCTTGTACTTGTAGCCATGATCGCTATTTTGATGGCGATGATTGTGAATGTCCCTAAAATCACGTTAGACACGACTACTGAAGGTTTTTTACGAGAGGACGATCCTGTTCGTATTCGCTATGATCAGTTTCAAAACCAATTTGGTCATGACGAGAAGATTGTTGTTGCTATTAAGAGTGATGGCATCTTTGAACTTCAAAACCTCACAAAGCTTCAAGAACTTCATAACGCACTAAAGACTGAGGTACCTTACCTCAACGACATCACTTCACTCATCAATGCACGTAACACTACGGGTGATGAAGACTCGCTTTTAGTTGAAGACCTCTTTGAGACCTTCCCTCAGACCCAAGAAGCGCTTGATAGCAAAAAAGCCCTTGCCTTTGCTAATCCTATGTACCAAAACCTTCTTCTCAACAGTGATGGCACTTTTACTGTCATTATTTTAGAAGCGAACACCTTTACTTCCATAGGTGTTGAAGAGTCTACAGACGAACTTGATGGCTTTGATGACATGGACGAGAGCAGTGAAAGTACTGAAGAACAAGAGTTTATCTCAGACCAAGAGATGGCGGAGATGGTTCACAAGGTACGTGACATTGTTGATAAGTACAACAGTGACACCTTCCAGATCCAGATTGCAGGTAGTCCTAGTGTGACTGAAACACTTAAAAGCTCAATGCAACATGACATTAAGAAGTTTAATGGTCTAATTATCTTAACGATTATCGTCTTGTTAAGCCTTCTTTTCAAACGTGCTTCTGGTGTTATCTTCCCACTACTCGCCGTTATCTTGTCTGTTTTAAGTACGGTTGGTCTTATGGCATTTTTCGGGACACCGATTAAGATCCCAACACAGATCTTACCTTCGTTTATCTTGGCAGTGGGTGTGGGTACCTCCATCCACATTATGGCGATCTTTTTTCACCACTACGACAAGTATGGTAATAAAAAAGAGTCTATCGCTTACACCCTACACCACTCAGGTCTTGCCATCATCATGACCTCACTCACCACTGCTGCAGGTATTGGTTCGTTTGCTGTCTCTAAGGTAGCACCGGTTTCTGACTTGGGTATCTATGGCGCAGCTGGTGTGATTATTGCGCTTGTAGTTAGTATGATCTTACTCCCTGTTCTTATTGCTATCTTTCCTATAAAGCGTAAAGCTTTTGTGAGTGAAGACCATGAGGATTACCTGCACCGCCTTTTAGAGAAGATAGCCGTTTTCTCTCAGAACTATGCAAAGCCAATCGTTGTCAGTTCACTGGTTTTAATGGCCATCATGATAGGACTTGCAACACAAGTACGCTATTCACACAACCCATTAACATGGTTACCACAAGACAATGAAGCCCGTATGGCAACAGAGCAGATCGACCAAGAAATGCGAGGAACCATCTCTCTTGAGCTGATCATCGACACCAAAAAAGAGAATGGTCTTTATGACTATGACCTTCTCAAGAGTATAGAAGAGACTTCAAAATATGCGGAGACTATCTCAACTGACACTTATTTTGTAGGTAAAGTCGTAAGTATTGTTGATGTGATGAAAGAGATCCATAAAGCTCTTCATGCCAATAATCCTGAGTATTACGACATCCCAAAAGACCCTAATCTCATTGCACAAGAGATCTTGCTCTTTGAGAACAGTGGTAGTGACGACTTAGAGGACTTTGTAGACTCACAGTTCTCTAAAGCACGTATCACTATGAAAATGCCATGGGTAGACTCTGTGGAGTACCACGGTATGCTGGAAGACCTTAAAGTACATCTCGAGAAGACACTACCTGCTGGTGTTGATGTCCAGCTAACAGGTATGATCCCACTACTTGCTGACACTATTACAGCTGCTATTACCAGTGCTGGTGAGAGTTATGTTATAGCTATTATACTCATTGGTATTATGATGATGATGTTGCTTGGAAATGTCAAACTGGGACTTATTAGTATGATTCCTAACCTTTTCCCGGTCTTCTTTGTTATCGGATTTATGGTCATCTTTAGTATACCGTTCGATCTCTTTACCATGTTGGTTGGAACCATTGTTCTAGGACTTGCAGTAGATGACAACGTTCACTTCATGCACAACTTTAGACGTTACTATGATGAAGGTAAATGTGTAGATGAAGCCGTACGTCTTACACTCACCGGAAGTGGACGGGCAATGATCATCACGACTATCGTTCTAAGTATTGGTTTTTACGTCTATCTATTCGCCTCAATGGCCAACCTCTTTAACTTCGGTCTATTGGCTGGAACTGCCATTATTGTTGCGCTCATAGCAGACCTTGTTCTTGCTCCAGCGCTAATGAAACTACTTTATAAAGGTCACAAGGAGACATTATGATTTTAAAAAAACTACTACTAATTGCATTAACACAAGCCGCACTCTTCGCAGGCATGAGTGTCAACGAGATCGTCAAGCAAGTCGACATCCGTGATGATGGTGACAATGGTGTTGCTACCATGAAGATGATCCTCATCGACAAACATGGCGCCAAACGTGTACGTTCAATGAAGAAGTACGCTAAAGACAAGGGTGAAGACATCTACAGTGCTATCTTCTTCTTAAGTCCAAGTGATGTTAAAAACACTGCTTTTTTAACGTATGACTATGATGACAGTGCGAGAGATGATGACCAGTGGCTTTATCTTCCAGCCTTAAAAAAGACCAAGCGTATTGCTTCGAGTGATAAAAGTGCGTCATTTATGGGTTCTGACTTTAGTTACTCTGACATGACAAGCCGTAATATCGAAGACTATAGCTACAAACTTGCTAAAGAGTCTAAAGTTGGTCAACATAAGGTATGGATCATCGAGTCTAAGCCTAAAACACAGAAGACTATTGACGAGACAGACTACACCAAGTCTTATATGTTTGTACGTCAAGACAACTTTGTCGTTATCCGTGCCCTACACTTTTTAACTGATGGCAAGAAAAAATACATGGATGTTAAAAAGCTTGAGAAGATCGATGGTATCTGGGTAGCAACTGAAATCGAAATGAAGACTAAAAAAGG
>Ga0256824_10001048_pt1 | contig 10691 bp, 12 predicted proteins | sample CV67metaG_FD_191570 | JGI IMG/M metagenome (GOLD analysis project Ga0256824, IMG submission 191570) | Hydrothermal vent microbial communities from East Pacific Rise, Pacific Ocean - CV67 | ecosystem: Environmental > Aquatic > Marine > Hydrothermal vents | place: Pacific Ocean: East Pacific Rise...
AGCTATGGCAACTGAGTCACTGAAAAAGAGTGACCCTGAAGTGATAGCCCTGTGTGATAAAAATGGAGATAAGAAGATTAAAGGGAAAGATGAGGGGCTTTGTTACTTGGATTTGAAAAAGAAGAAGATTGTTAAAGAAAGAAAGGAAATTGCTGAAGATATAAAGAAACTACAGAAAATAAAAGAACTATTAGGCAATAAATAACCCATGCAACACTACATCATAGGAGACGTACATGGAGACTACAATACGCTTATGAAGCTTGTTGCCAAACTGCTCAGTGATGCCAAGATCATCTTTGTGGGTGACCTGATAGACAGAGGCTCTCGGAGTGCAGAGGTGGTGAAGTTTGTACGTGAGGGTGGTCATGGCTGTGTGATGGGGAACCATGAGGAGATGATGGTTCAGTATGGTACTAGCTTCATGGCTACCTACCCACGCAATGCATCTACTTCCTTTTTATCTATGTGGTATGGTAATGGTGGCATAGAGACGCTTATTTCTTATGGACTGGTTAAGAAGAAAGAGGGTGCTTTACTCTGTGTCACGGATGATAATGCTCTGAAACAGTTTAAAAATGACCTAGAATGGATGAAAACCTTGCCTTTATATCTTGAACTAGATATCAAACATATTTCAGACAAGCCTGTAGTCATTTCACATGCCTGCATAGGAAGTGTATGGCACTTCCATGATGACCCTAACAATCAAGAAACATTTAGTGAATATGCACTATGGAACAGAAAAAAACCACCCCAAGAGATGCCTATCTTTAACATCTTTGGGCATACACCAGTAGAGTTTGGTGTAGTCATAGAAGAGAGCTATGTCAATGTTGATACTGGATGTTATATGAATGAGTATGGCTATGGAGAGCTTAGTGCTTACTGTGTAGAGACTGGGGAGGTAGTGAAAGTGAATAGACGTTTGGAAGAGTTGAAACAAGGAAGTAAATAAATGAAAAATATCCATAAAATAATTGTCATACTATTGTCTGCATATATCTCTATGGTTTTAGTAAAGAGCATTATGAATCATACAGATGCAGGCATAGGGCCTGCTGCGTTTGTCATGTTGTTTATGTTTGCTGTTTTGTATATGGTATTGTATTGGATGCCGCACAAGGTGTATACCATGGTCTTTTCTAAAAAGCATAATGCAGAGAAACCTATACAGGTATTTTTTAAAGAGCATGTGAGTGGAGATACTGTCTCAAATAGTGATGATTTTGATACTCTTGAAGAGGCTGTTGACTTTATGAAGTCAAGCTTACATGTTGAAATGACTAACATCAAAAAGTATAGAAATATCTCTAGTGCGAAAGAGGCTATTGAGTACTGGAAGCAGTATGGTATGGACTACTATATCTTTCAAGATAATGAAGCTTTTTCTTCTTTGGCGTATGTAACGAAACAGGCTTATGAGCTATGGGAGAATAATGAGTATGGACAAATGCAGATTATATTTAGAGACCTCTTCAGACAAGACCTCACCCAAGAGGAAGTAGCCCATAAACAAGGTGGAATGATAGGGGATGAAGCGCTGCCTTTGGGGAAGTATGTGTGGGCTAAAGATAACAGGGGAGAGTGCATAGAGTACTATGTCAGCTGGATACCTCATGCCAGAGGAGACAGTAATGGCAAGATATATAAAGATGGTACACATGAGCATCTGCCAACCCTTCCACAGATTGGTGAAGTGACACAATGGGAGCTTGACTTAAGAGAGGAGTTACGGAAGAAAGGGCTTTATCCGTATTGAAAATAGAGTGAAACAGATGGTTCATACTAAGGATATAATGAAATGAAACTTTCTAAATGCTGCAACACAGACAAGCTTGCAAAGCTTAAAGAACTCTATCTGTCAAATGTAGATGAATTTACTCTTATGCAGTGTCCAGATTGTCAAAAACATTGGCTTTACAGAAAGCTAGAGACAAAGTGGATGGACAATCTGCGTTTTGATGAGAACGAATATGAAGCATGGTATATCTGTATCCCCGATGCGTATTTGGAGAAAGTGTATGCCTTGGAATTTAATGAAGTGCTGATGTATTGTGGGTATGTGCATATTAGCACCATGGATGAAGCGGAGTCTAAGAGGTGGAAGCAGATAATTGAATGATAAATAAAGGACAAAAATGAGCTTAAAAAACCTTATACTAAAATACACCCAATTTTACCCCATCTACCAAAAAGAAAAGAACAATGCTTCTCATACAGATGCTATAGCCAATGCCTGTAAAGAGCTTATACTGGATGATGCGAATATAGATATGTCACAAACCTTTTACTACTTAAAGCTCACACAAAAAGAGCGTATATGGCAGAGCAGTTTATGCTTCTCTTATGGTGAAGCGATGGCACGTAAGACACGGCATACTCATATACGATATACTACAAAAGGCTATCTTCTTGAACTTGATACTCCCATAGAAGCGGAAATAGTAGAGATAAGTCTGCAAGAGATTTTAGAAAATGAAGAACATTTAACTAGTTTTATACGGAGAATGTCCTACCTCGTACCTTTTGATGAAAATGAGATACGTCAAATGCCTGAGGACTATAGCTTGGTGATGCTGTGGAACTTTGAACACCATGGGGAGGCAGAGTTTCTTTTTTATGATGGAAAAGAGTTTTTACACTCCACCCATGAAGATGCCCGCATTCCATCAAGTATGAACTATGGGTACAATACTGTCATAGATGATGAGGGAAAGTATGGCATCATACATAACAAAACCATACTTCTTAGTGGAGAGCCTGACTTTGAGTGGATATTTCCATGTGCGTATTATTACATAAACATAGAGGATGGTTTGGCAGAAGTGCAGAGAGAAAAGCCTAAACAGAGTGATGACTTTATAGACTACCTTTGTGATATAGTTGACTTAGAGACTAAACAGGTGTACGCAAGCAATGTTCTATGTGGTTCTTTAAGGTACGATAATGACTTCATCACAGTAGATAAAAAAGGCTTACTTAAACTAATCAAGGTAGATACAGAAGATAAGAAAATAGTGTCTGAAAGTCAAGCTTACATCTACATCATCAACCAAGGGGCTTTTGACCCAAGTCCTGTGCAGGATGTTACTACAAAACTATGGGGCTACATAGACAAAGCGTATCAAGAGATCATCTCTCCCCAGTATGATGATTGGAATTTTTTTAATCATGGATATACAGTTGTGCAAAAAGAGGGGAAAGATGTTGCTATAGATGAAGAGGGAAGCGTGGTCATACTTCCTTGCTATCAGAGCATAGAACATCATCAAGATGCTTACTTCTTTGTTCAGAACGATGCAGGGGAGTGGGCTGTTTTTGAAAAGAACAAGATATATGTAGACTTTATAGACATCTCTCATATCAATACCTTACCTAAACATCATAATTTCCCGTATGATGACTACCATGAAGTGACCTATGAGAGTGTTCTTAAAATAGCTATAAAAGAGAAAAAGAAAGCACTTCAAAGTCAGAGGTATACTCTGCCATTGAAAGAATATGTCAAACTTTTTGGTACATTGACTTCACATGGTCATTTGGAAGAAGCAGGACTCTGGTGGCATCCTGTAAAAGTAAAAAAGATACCTACACACTATGAGGACATCATCAAAAAAGAAGACACTTACATCATAGGATGGAGCTACCCTGCAAGTGCTAGTATATTTGACATGTCTGTAGAGTTACCTGTGATGTTTACTAAAGTAGATGGGAGTAGTTTAGGACTTGGGATTACTTTGGAGGATTTGGAACTTGTTACATAAATGTATAAATAAGTTGACATAATAGCTAATAAATGTTAATATTGTAAACTAATTTATATATAAAGGCAATAGAATGGTCGATATTTATCTCAAAGATATACCTGTAGCATCATTTACACAAGACAAGCGTAGCTACCTTATAGACTATCAAAACCTAGAGATACAAAATTCCATAGCCCTATCATTGCCAAATACCAAAAAGTTTTATACTTATGACTATAGATTCCCACCTTTTTTTGAGACTTTTTTACCCGAGGGGTATTTGTATGAGATATTTAAAAAATTGCTTACTAAAGAGTATGGGTATATAGATGATTATCTTATCTTCTCAAAGTTGGCACCAAACATTCAAAGTAGGGTAGCTTTCAAAAGTAACTTTTCTAAGCTTGACTTTGATTTTTTAGATATAGAAAACATTGTAGAGAATGACTCTAGCGATACCTTTAGAAAACTACTCGATACCTTTTTAAATAAAAATGCCATCTCTGGAGTGCAGCCTAAAACAGTGGCACTTTTGAAAGATAAAGAAACACTACATATCAAAGAGTACATCATCAAAACATGGGGAGAAGAGTACCCCTATTTGGCTGAAAATGAATACTTTTGTCTGAAAGCTTGTGAAAGAACAGGTATAAAGATACCCCATATTACGCTCTCTAAAAATAAAAAGTTTCTCATTGTGGAGAACTTCATCTTCGAGGAGGGGCAAACCTTGGGCTTTGAAGAGATACTCTCTTTGCAAGATAAAAACCGAAATGAGAAGTATGATGGAAGTTATGAACAAGTAGCCAAAAGCATTTACCAGTTTACTACACAGAAAAAAGAGTCTTTAACTGCTTACTACAAAACTGTAGTGATGAACTACCTACTTAAAAACGGAGATGCCCATCTAAAGAACTTTGGACTACTCTTTAGTGATGACTTTAGCCGCATTTGGTTTAGTCCTACCTATGATGTGGTCAATACTACAAGCTACATCTACCAAGACAAACCAGCTCTCATGATGCAAGGTAAAAAGGTATGGTTTAACAAGGAGACTTTAGTAGACTTTGGTATGAAGCATTGTCTGCTTACAGACAAAGAGGCAGATAATTTTTATGTGGAGTGTGAAAATGCTCTAAAAGAGACTATTGTAGAGATAGGATGCTACATTGTAGAAAATCCACATTTTGCAACCATAGGCAAACGTATGATAGAGAGTTTTAAAATCTCCCTTCAAAACAAAACCATAAAGGAGTTACCTCTTGAACTTACTAGAACTTGGTAGTACTGTTAAAAAACTTAGAAAAGAAAGAGGGCTTACACAAGAGATGTTAGCCAAAAAAGCAGACATCTCACGTGCAACACTCTCTAAGCTCGAAAATGGACACATCGCTCAGGTTTCTATAGTAACCCTCAATGATATACTCAATCATCTGGGATATGAGCTTGATGTGAAGGTTTTGAATCCGTTTGTGGGGTAAATCCCATCTAAAGATTAATCACAATATCATTTGGCAGCATCACCTAAACTTTTCCAATGATGTGCTGCTATATCTGTAAATCCACACCCTTGTGCCCTAAATAAAAGTAACTTAGATTCCGCCTTATATTACCTTAGGAAGAGAAATGAAATGGATGGGTTGTGAGTTTAGTAATTTTTGTAAGCATAGTTTAGTGAATACTTTGAATATGTATCTGCATTCCCACTTAGGAAAGTGGGAACGAAATAAATGGAATATTGAACTCATCGTGAGAATACCGGATTGCATAGAGGTACTGTTTCTAAGCATTTAAAAAAGTATTGAAGTTATTTATTTTTTATATACTTTATTAGTTCATGATAGTCAGATGGATGTGCATCAGAATAATCTCTACTATGTTTCTTTATTTTTCCATCACTCATTGTAGTAACAATAATTTCACACTCAGGCACAAGAGTCGTCAAAATAATTCCTCCAAAGTAACTCGCAGGAATTATAAGAAGTCCTAAAAATAGATTCATCCAGTTCTGTTCAAACAGAGCAACAATAACAGCTAATATCCCCATAGCAAAACAAAAAAAAGCTATCCCAACTACTATTTTAAGCATTATGGGAGTATTCTTCTCTACCCTTCTAATTTCTGTTGACTCCAACTCGAATTCTCCAATTTTTATCTTTGCCATCTAGTTATTAACCTTTCTAAGTATTTCAGTCTTTAACAGTTCTGCATCCTCTATACTTAGCTTATCACTTTTAAAAGTATTACCGTTCCTAAGAGTGATTTCAACAACACGTCCAGCTGCAAATAAATTATGTATATACATTGACCCAATAATAATACCCATTATAATTACATAAAACTTTACTCCAGCATCTTCTTGAATACCTAGAATAACCATCCCTATAAAAGCGATAATTATTATAATTGTATAAATAGTGCTTCCTATACTAAAGAACCTTGTGTGCCTTGTATTAGTTGAAGAGATGTCCTCTGTAACAATACTTTTACCATAAAATTCAAATGTCTTTCTCATAATCACTCCTGATCTAAAAATTTATATGATTTCAATGCCCAAATAAGTGAAAATATCCAACCAATAATTGTCCACCCTAACAAGACATTAAGCACAGTGATAGATAAAACGTTAGGCTGTCCAATAACCCATGCTGTTATTGATGGTGATATATATGCATAAAATAATAATACAATAACCTGTGTATTTTCAATATTTGCTGTAGTGATATTATTTCCTGTAAATGTATTGAGTATAAATGAAGGGACGGTAACAAATATTAGAAATAAAAATAGTACTACTAAAATGCTAAAAGATATTACTATCCACCATTTATACCATTTCCCATGTAACTTATCAAATAATGCTGACCTATCACCATAATTCATTTTTTCTCCTATTTTAAGATTAATTCTACCCCCACCCATTTAAAACAACCTTAAAACCCAAAACTTTAAATAAAAACACGATACACTATCAAAGCTCAAAAGGATTTTTTGAAGCTCCAGTGTCATAGGGATAGACCCATAGATGACTAACTATTATACACACTAAGGAGTTTAGTGATGAGATACGATTATCTTATATTTATAGGCAGATTTCAGCCTTTTCACCTCGGACATGAAAGCATTGTTACACATGCACTTACACAAACAGACAAAATCATCATACTTGTAGGCTCGCCTTATCAGCCTCGTACGGTTCGTAACCCTTGGGACTATAACGAACGAGAACGTTTCATAAGAGCCAACTTCTCAGAAGATGAGAACAGACGCATCTTGGTGTTGCCACTTATGGACAACATCTACAACGAAACTGCATGGATACGCTCGGTACAGCAGATAGTCTCTGGGGTAGTACATGCCACCATAGGAGCAGAACCTACCATAGGACTCATAGGCTACCAAAAAGATGAAAGCTCTTACTACCTAAACCAGTTCCCACAGTGGGAGAGGGTAGAGGTAAGTAACTATGAAGACTTATCTTCTACAAACATACGTGATGCGTATTTCTCAGATGATGAAGAGAGTGAAGAGATAGTCCAAAGCCTTTCTGTTCCTGTAGCCATGGCACTTGAAGCCTTTAAACAGACGAAAGGATATGCACAAGTGGCAGAAGAACAGCGTTTTGTAAAAGCATACAAAAAAGGCTGGGAGTCTGCTCCATATGAGCCTACATTTGTGACGGTAGATGCTTTAGTCGTACAGTCTGGACACATCTTGCTTGTAGAGCGTAAAGCCCAACCAGGACGTGGGCTTATGGCTCTTCCTGGTGGATTTGTAAACCCTAAAGAGAAACTAGAAGATGCCGTTATCCGTGAACTTAGAGAAGAGACACGCATCAAAGTGCCTGCACCTGTACTTAAAGGCAGCATCTCTAAAACAGAAGTGTTTGATGACCCTTACCGTTCTGCTAGAGGTCGCACTATTACCCATGCGTACCTCATAGAGTTACACGATGGTAAATTGCCTAAAGTCAAAGGCGGCGATGATGCTGCTAAGGCATTTTGGGTACCTTTTGCAGAGGTACGACCTGAGATGATGTTTGAAGACCACTACCACATCATACAGGCAATGTTAGGATAAACACACAAGAACCGAAAGACGGTTCGACACATACATAAAAGGATTTTTTATGAAAAACATACTACTAAACACAGACAGCTACAAGTCAAGCCACTACTTACAGTACCCACCAAAGAGCCAATACGTCTCTTCTTACATTGAAGCACGTAGACCTTTAGGGGAACGTACACTTTTCTTTGGACTTCAAGCATTCATCAAAGCCTATTTGCTTACACCATTTAGCAGAGAAGATTTAGATGAAGCTAATGTCATCTTGACAGCACACGGTTTGCCTTTTAACTACACTGACTGGGAGTACATCTTAGAGAAGTATGATGGGTACTTGCCTTTAGAGATAAGTGCCGTGGAAGAGGGGATGTTAGTACCCACTTCTAGCCCACTTGTTCAAGTGGTCAATACCGATGAGAGATTGCCTTGGCTGACTTCTTATATAGAGACGGCGTTGCTTAGGGCTGTCTGGTACCCAACTACGGTGGCTACCATCTCATACAACATCAAGCAGACTATTAGGCGTTACTTAGAAGAGACTGCTGAGAATGTAGAGTCACTTTTGCCTTTTAAGTTACACGACTTTGGTGCAAGGGGAGCTTCAAGTGATGAGTCAGCGATGCTTGGAGGTATGGCACACTTAGTGAATTTTCAAGGGACAGACACACTCTCTGCCATAGTAGGTGCAAGGCGTTACTACGACTGTGAGATGGCAGGGTTCTCCATACCGGCAAGTGAACACTCTACTATGACAAGCTGGACAAGAGAAGGTGAAGCAGATGCCTATGCTAACATGCTCAAACAGTTTGCCAAAAAAGATGCTCTCTTTGCAGTTGTCTCTGACTCTTACGACATTTACAATGCTGTGAGTAACCTCTGGGGTAAAGAGCTTAAAGAACAAGTCAAACAAAGTGGAGCTACTTTAGTCATACGTCCAGACTCAGGAGACCCAAAGACTATGGTACTTGAAGTGATGAAAAGACTCTATGAGAGCTTTGGAGGAACGACCAATACTAAAGGGTACATAGTGCTTGATAGTTCTGTGCGTGTCATACAAGGAGATGGTGTCGATGCTGTAGCCATAGAGCAGATACTACAAGCTCTGAAAGAAGCAGCTTTCTCAGCTGAGAACATCGCTTTTGGTATGGGTGGAGCGTTACTCCAACAACCCAATCGTGACACCTTTAGCTTTGCTATGAAAGCTTCAGCCATACATGTAGATGGAGTATGGAGAGATGTCTATAAAGACCCCGTAAGTGACAGCAATAAACGCTCAAAAAAAGGACGTTTGGCACTTTTAGAAGACTTTAGTACCATACGAGAAGAGACATTAGCGGGTAGAGTAAACCTCTTACAACCTGTCTACAAAAATGGTAAACTACTCAAAGAGACAAACTTTGAAGCTATACGAAGGAGAGCTGATGAGAACTAAAGAAGAACTACTTGCTCGCATAGATGCTGGAGAGGTGTTTGAATACCTCTTCTTTTGGGATGAGCCTAAGCAAGAGAGTGTTGACATCGCCTGTTTGAACCAGTGGTATGCAGCTGAATTTACAGAGTATGAAGAGTTTGGTACTACTGGATATTATAACTCTTTTGCAACAGCTGAACACTATATGATGTATGAAAAAGCAGCCATTTTTTATGACTGGGATAGTGCCACAAAAATATTACAGACCAAAAGTCCTAGAAAAGTGCAGTTACTAGGAAGAGAGGTTAAAGGTTTTAAGGAGAAAGTATGGCAAAATGCTTCTTTTAATGTAGTGGTACAGGGAAATCTTCTTAAGTTTAAACAAAATACTCAACTTAGAGAGTATCTCTTAGCTACAGGAGACAAAGTACTCGTAGAAGCCAGCCCTATAGACTCCATTTGGGGTATAGGACTTCATAAAGATGATGAAAGAGCCCTAGACCCTAAAGCATGGTTAGGGGAGAATAAACTTGGATTTGCTTTGATGGAAGTACGAGAAATATTGAAAAAAGAAGAGAAAGAAAACCATCGTGCTAAAATGATTTACGAAAAAGCAAGACTTACGAAGGATAAAAAATGATTATTTACATACATGGTTTTGGTGGTTCGGGAGAAGGTAGTAAGGCAAAAGCATTTAGGGCATACTTCAAGAGTATAGGTGAACCTTTTATCGCTCCATCACTCCCTCATGTGCCAGAACTGGCTATAAGGACACTAGAGGAACTTATAGACTCTTACTATGGAGATGTGAAACTCATAGGGTCATCTATGGGTGGGTACTATACTATGTATTTGGCTGAAAAGTATGGTGTGCAGGCTGTACTCATAAACCCATCCATACACCCCACAGTAACACTTAAACGTGCCATAGGTCAGGCTCCTAGTTTTTATGATGAGAGTCGTTTTGAGTGGAATACAAAGCACTTAGAAATGCTAGAGCATTACCAAACAGAAGTAACAGAACAAAACAAGCTTCTACTCATGGTACAAAAAGGTGATGACCTACTGAACTACCAAGAGGCTATAGAGTTCTTGTCTGATGCCGAGCATATAGTAGAGGAAGAAGGTAGCCACAGTTTTGACAACATAGAACAACACTTTGAGAAGATACGAGCATTTTTTGCCATAGGTAACTACTTTAAACACACTATGAAGCCAAAAGGTGTAGGTTTACCTAATGAGCTATTGGCAGAACGTCTAGGAGACCTTTACTATGATGCACTTGGTGATTTACTGGCCAACTTAGCACACAAGCTAAATGAAGATGCCAAAGCAGATGAAAACAGAGGACGTAAACGACTAGCAGACAACCTCTATGCCGCAGCATACTCACTAGAAAATGCTTCAGCCTCCATACATAAGGCATGGGGTAACTGTGAAGTGCATACGTTAAGATGGTTGGA
>Ga0256824_10001049_pt1 | contig 10688 bp, 7 predicted proteins | sample CV67metaG_FD_191570 | JGI IMG/M metagenome (GOLD analysis project Ga0256824, IMG submission 191570) | Hydrothermal vent microbial communities from East Pacific Rise, Pacific Ocean - CV67 | ecosystem: Environmental > Aquatic > Marine > Hydrothermal vents | place: Pacific Ocean: East Pacific Rise...
AATTGATAAAACCATTGTGTCAAAATCAGAATTCAAAAAACTATTATCAGTTTTAGATCCTAAAAAAGGAATGAAAGAATACTCAACAGAGGAGAAAAATAATTTTTACCGTAATTGGTTGGATAAGACATTTAGACTTGCAATAGAACAGGGCTAAGATGTGAATAATTTATGTCAATCAAATACAATGATTTTGTTTTGAATGAAAAAGGAATACCAACATTCATAAAAATTGAGAATTTTTAAGTCAATGGTAAAAATGGAGTATCTGGAACTGATAACGCTACAATGAAACATAACCCAATCAGAAAAGCATTGAGAACATTATTGAATGAATTCGATTACAAGACTTGCAAAGGTTCAGACGATTACATTAGCTAAAGAATAAAAAATCACCTTAAAAACAAGAATAGACGTAGTTTCTAAAGCCTTTACACATTATGGCAATTCACCGCCTTAGAAAAAAAGGCACAACTAAAATATTTACGTAAAACATACCTTACAGTATTGGTTCAGTAATTCAAAGAAAAATTATTCTGTAACTTCAGGATCTAAATTAAAATATTTATTTACAGCATATTCATATTGACCTATAAATATCTTTTTAAATTCAGTAATATTATTTTGTTCGTAAAAAAGTAACATAGCTTTTTTGTAATCAGAAGCTTTAACACTTCTGTATGATAAAGGACAATAGCCGTAGTCCATTAAAATAGCATTACTAATAATACGGGCAGTACGTTTATTTCCGTCATTAAAAGCTTGAATGTACGATAGAAGAACTAAAAGAAACAAAGCCTTTTCAAAAACATTATCTCTGCTGTTTACTAAATCACACATTTGTTGCATAACATCAACAATTTGTACGTGTACACTTAAAGGTTTGTAATCTGTACCACCAACTCCAACACCACGTTTTCTAATATTTCTTTCAACTCCTAGTTTTTGAATTAAAATAGAATGAATATCTTCAATACTACGAATTGTTAAAGGGTTTAAATAATCTGGTTCTGCAATAATAAAATCTAAAGCATCTTTATGATTCAATAGCATTATTGCATCTTCTTGTTTCTTTCCCTCTGCAAGTTCTCTATATTTAAGTAATACCTCTGTTTCAAGTAAGGTATAAGTATTTCCTTCTATCTCTCCTGATTTCCAAGATAAATCAATAGCTAATATTTCTAATTCATTTTTGTATTCATTTTTAGAAAGTGGAGCAATGTTTTTTGTGTATTTAGCGTGTAATGCATTCAAATGTTCCATCTCAGTTTCCGTAAACAGTTCTACTTGACTTAATGTGTTAGAAATTAAATTGAGATTGAATGTTTTTTTTGCATTGCGTTCTTCGGGTAACAAATTGTAGTAGGCTTCCAAATTAACAGGAGAAAACAGCTTATAAGAGTCTGAAATTGAATATGTTCTTGCTTTTCCTAATCCATTAGCTTTTATTAACTCTGGGGTCATTTCAAGTAAAAGTCGTCTAAGAGTACTGTCTCCCATTAATTCACTTACTTCTGCGTAAATAGTAGGTCTATTGACTGGTTGATTTTGTTGAACAAAATCAATAATTACTTGTTGTTTTTCACTTAACATATTTCTAGATATTGTATTTAATTATTACAAAGATACAAAATACTGCTCATCATTTATTTTAATACTGCTCATTTTTAATATTTTTAAGCCGTATTTTAATGTTTTTTGAGCAGTAAAAGACGCTAACAATAATTTACCTGTCAAAAAATAGTCTTTTTTGACAACTGAACTGATTTACTGTCAAATTTCAATTACAGCTCATTGTTTTGATAAACATTGCTCATATTTGTAATTTTTAAGCTTAAAACTAAAATGTTTTTACCCCAACAAAAAAAAGCACTTCTAAAAGAAGTGCTTTTTGTCTGTATCGTAGTGATACTCTATGTAGCGAAAACGAGATTTGAACTCGTGACCTCCGGGTTATGAATCCGGCGCTCTAACCAACTGAGCTACCTCGCCAAAATGTTTACTTTGACTCTAACCATCCCGATATCTATCGGGAGAGCTACTTCGCCAAAAATGTTTTTAAAACAAAAATAATTGTTTTGCGAGTGCAAATATAGTATTTTTATTTTGCAAACAAATCAATTAATCAATTTTTTTTGGAGATTTAACAGTTTCTTCTGTTAAAGCTAATTTTAATACTTCATCCATTGTAGATACAAAATTAAATTTCAACCCTTTTAAGTACTTAGGTTTAATATCTTCAATGTCTTTTTTATTCTTAACACATAAAATAATCTCTTTAATATTTGCTCGTTTTGCAGCTAACATTTTTTCTTTAATTCCACCGACAGGAAGTACAGCTCCACGTAGTGTAATCTCACCAGTCATGGCCAAGTTCTTTTTTACTTTCTTTTGTGTAAAGGCAGACGCCATTGCTGTTAACATTGTAATTCCTGCTGAAGGTCCATCTTTAGGAGTTGCTCCTTCAGGAACATGAACATGAATATCCCATCTATCAAATAAATCTTGTTTTACATTTATTAAATGACAATTAGCTTTTAAGTATTGATGTGCTAAAATAGCAGATTCTTTCATTACATTACCTAAGTTTCCTGTTAAAGTTAATTTCCCTTTTCCTTTAGTTAAACTTGTTTCAATAAATAAAATATCACCACCAACTTGAGTCCAAGCTAAACCTGTTACAACACCAGCAAATTCATTTCCAATGTATTTGTCTTTTGAGTGTGATGGACCTAATATTCCCTTTAAATGCTTAAGCTCAATTTTTTTAGAAAATTGTAAGTCCATTGCAATGTCTTTTGCACGACTACGAACTAATTTTGAAATACGTCTTTCTAGACCTCTTACTCCAGATTCGGCTGTATAATCTTCAACTACTTTTTCTAATACTTTATCGTCTAACGAAATGTCTTTTGATGTAATTCCATTTTCTTTAATCTGCTTAGGGATTAAGTGGCGTTTAGCAATTTCAATTTTTTCTTCTACTGTGTATCCATTTACTTCAATAATTTCCATTCTGTCTCTTAAGGGACCTTGAATGTTGGCTAAATTATTGGCTGTTGCCACAAACATTACCTTTGACAAATCATAGTCCAATTCAACAAAGTTGTCATTAAAGGCATGATTTTGTTCTGGATCTAAAACTTCAAGTAGAGCTGATGATGGATCTCCGTGATTATCTCTTGAAATTTTATCTATTTCATCTAATACAAATACAGGGTTTGATGTTCCTGCTTTCTTTAAGTTTTGTAGAATTCGCCCTGGCATTGCACCAATGTAAGTTCTTCTATGGCCTCTAATTTCAGCCTCATCATGAACTCCACCTAATGACATTCTTACATATTCTCTACCAATTGCTTCAGCTATAGATTTACCTAATGATGTTTTACCAACTCCAGGAGGTCCATAAAGACATAAAATTGGAGATTTCATATTTCCTTTTAACTTTAAAACAGCTAAATACTCAATAATTCTCTCTTTTACTTTATCTAATCCAAAATGGTCTCTATCTAATATTTCTTGGGCTTTCTTTAAATCGAATTTATCTTTAGACGTTTTTTTCCAAGGTAAATCTAAAATTAAATCAATGTAATTTAATTGTACAGAATACTCAGCACTTTGAGGATTCATACGTTTAAATTTTTTGATTTCTTTTATATAGGCTGCCTCTGTTTTTTTAGACCATTTTTTCTTTTTTGCTCTTTTTTCAAATTCAATTATTTCATTCTCTGCTGGATTATCTCCTAATTCCTCTTGAATGGTTTTAATTTGTTGATTTAAAAAATATTCACGTTGTTGCTTATCTAAATCTACTTTTACTTTGGATTGAATTTCGTTTTTCATACTCAACATCTTAATTTCATAAGATAAATGAGCTAAAATTTGTTCTATTCTTTTTTGAACGTCATCCGTTTGTAAAAGAATTTGTTTTTTGTCTACATCTCCACTTAAATTAGATGCAATAAAATTGACTAAAAAAGTGGGGCTTTCTATATTTTTAATAGCAAAACTTGCTTCCGAAGGGATATTTGGAGATTCTTTAATAATCTTCAAAGCCATTTCTTTCATAGAATCTAATAATGCTGTATTTTTAACTACAGACATGTCTAATTTAGTTTCTGGTAAACCCTTTACTAATGCTCTGAAATATGGCTTTTCTTGAATAAATGATTCAATTTCAAAACGTCTTTTACCTTGAATAATAATGGTTGTTGAACCATCAGGCATTTTAAACTTTTTAATAATATGTGCTACAGTTCCAACTTTATGAATGTCTTCAATGGTTGGCTCTTCAATCTCTGCTTTAATTTGTGAAACTACACCAATGGTTTTATCTAAAGCATAAGCATCTTCAATTAATTTTATAGATTTATCTCTGCCAACTGTAATAGGAATTACTACACCTGGAAATAAAGCATTGTTACGTAGGGTTAAAATTGGTAATTCATCAGGAACTTCTTCTTTATTCATATTCTCTTCTTCCTCTTCCGAGATTAAAGGAATAAATTCAGGTTCTTGATCAATTATATTTGAAAGGTCAAAGTTTTCGTTGTTCATAAAATCAGACATAAGTACAGTTTTAGTAAGTCAGTTTGTCATTTTTGTCATAAATTGACTTGGGGTTATCATTAAAATAGGATAATAACCTTCAATTTATTGTATCTATATTAAGTTGCAATCGGTGTGCCAATTAAAGATTATTGACATCAATATATTTTAAAATTGCTTTGTCATTATCGGATAATTCCAAATTACGCCTTTTCATCATGTTCTGAGCCACTTCAAATGCTTTTTCTAATTTAAATTTAGGACTATCTTTAAATCCTCCCCAATTATAAGATGAAATAAATTTAGGAGGGAATTGTGCACCAAATATATTTGCATTTACACCTATTGATGTGGCTGTATTAAGCATAGTATTGATTCCTGTTTTAGAATGATCCCCCATTAAAACACCACAAAATAAATTATCCGTTTGTTCTAATTGTTTTGTTTTATAAGAATAAATTTTGAGTTTTCCGTAGTTGTTTTTTAGGTTTGATGAATTAGTGTCAGCTCCTAAATTACACCATTCACCAATTATTGAGTTGCCAATAAATCCGTCATGCCCTTTGTTGGAGTATGCTTGTAAAATACAGTTAGAAATCTCACCTCCAACTTTACAATGTGGTCCAATAGTAGTAGCTCCATATATTTTAGCTCCCATTTTGACAGTCGCATGATCGAGTAGGGCAAAGCCTCCCCTGATTATAGAACCTTCCATTACTTCAGCATTTTTGCCAATGTAAATAGGACCAGTTGATGCATTTAAAATAGAAAACTCAACTTTAGCACCTTGTTCTATAAAAATATTTTCAGAATTTAATACTCTGTTTGTTTCACTAATTTGTTCAGATGTTCTATTTTTTGTAATTAGAGTATAATCTAATTGTAAAGCTTTATCATTTAATTGAAATAGCTCCCAAATATCAGTTAGGTGTAGAATTGATTCATCTTTAATTTCAATTTTGGAATCTTCTCTGTGTCCTTTTGTTGCTATCCAATTTCCATTACAGTACAAGGATTCATTATTATTTAAAGCTAAAACTTGAGTGATTATATTTTGATTAGGTTTAACGTTGCCAGCAATTTTAAAATCATAATTCAGTGTAGATTTATATTTATCACTCAAATACGCTTCTGTTTCGTAAAATGTAGATACAGCTTTAGATTTATTTGCTAAAAAATTAGTCCAAGTTTCTTTTAGTGTTAAGATACCAAATCTTAATTCACAAATAGGTCTTGTTAAAGTAAGTGGTCTAAAATTAAGATGAAGGTTGTTGTCTGAAATTAATATAATCATAATTTCAAAGATAATTATTTTGTTTGCAGAATCATTCTGTTTTCTATACAAATTTCGTTAAAAATAGTATTTACTAACTATTTAAACAAAATATATGAATTGTAAAACTGTTACTTTAATCGTTTTACTATGTTACCTGGGGGATTGTTGAGTAATTTTCAAATTAAATACATGGATATTGATAGTGAATGTTATGTAAGGGGAAACAAAAAAACCTCACTATAAAAATAGTAAGGTTTTAAATATTGTAATTTAAAGAAAATTATTTTTTCTTCATGTTCTTACCATATCTAGATTTAAACTTATCAATTCTACCTGCAGTATCCACAAATTGAATTTTACCTGTAAAGAATGGGTGAGATTTATGAGAAATATCTAATTTTACTAAAGGGTATTCGTTACCGTCTTCCCATTTAATGTTTTCTTTTGATGGAGAACATGAGTTACATAAAAAAGCATACTCATTTGTCATGTCTTTGAATACAACTAATCTGTAATCTTCTGGGTGAATTCCTTTTTTCATTTTTTAATATATTTTAATTTCGTAATAATCCGTTTTCGGACTGCAAATTTAACTATTTTAATTTAAAACAACAATATTTTTTCAAAATAAAATAAACTTTCTTATTTTTCGTATATATCTTTGTAGCACAAATTTATGAAGAATTTAATTTATTTACTAATTTTCACGGTACTTTCAGTACTTTCTTTTTCTTGTAAAAAGCCACTTGGGTATTCTAATGAAAACTTATCATTTTCTAATGATAGTGTTCTTTTTGATACGGTTTTCACTACTATTGGTTCAACAACAAAACGATTTAAGATTTATAATAGAGATAATTCTGCTATAAATATTGAAGAGATTGAATTGATGGGAGGAGTAGATTCACCATTTAGAATTAATATTGATGGAACTTCTGGTGTTAGTTTTAAAGATATAGAATTAGCAGATGGAGATTCTTTATTTGCATTTGTAGAAGTTACTTTAGCTGTTAATAATATTTCCAACCCTTTAGTTATTTCAGACTCTATTCGTTTTAAAACGAACGGTAAAAATCAATTCGTTAATTTAGATGTATGGGGACAGGATGCTTATTTTCATGCCAATGAATTAGTAAGTGATGCTGAGCCTTGGTTAAATGATAAACCTCATGTATTGTATGGACTTGTTGCAGTTGGTTATCCTGAGACAGCAGTCGGTGAAATAACAGATCAAACTTTAACCATTCCAGCAGGTACAAAAATTTACGGACATAAAGGAGCAGTTTTATATGTATATAAAAGTACATTGATTATCAATGGACAGTTAGATAATGAAGTTGTTTTTGAAGGTGATAGGTTAGAATCTTTTTATGATGATGTTTCTGGTCAGTGGAGAGGTATTCATATGAATCAAGCAAAAAACTGTGTGATTGACTATGCGATTATAAAAAATGGGGGAATAGGGTTACAAGTAGATACGACTTCAAGTAATATAACTTTAGATTTAAAGAATACAATTATTACAAATAATGATTTTTATAATTTATTTTTGGTTGCCGGTCCTATTGTTACTGTAGAGAATTGTGTTTTTGGTGATGCGGGGTTAGTATCTGCTTTTAGTTTTGCAGGTGGTGATATAGCTTTTACAAATTGTAGTTTTGTAAATTATTGGAGTGGAAGTAGAGGAGGTCCAAGTTTTGGATTAAAAACTTGGTTTGAAGGTAGTAACAAAGTTATTCATGAAAGAGAGTTAAAACTTACTGTTTTTAATTCAGTAATGTATGGTAATATACAAAATGAATTAGTGGTTGATAGTATTGCTAATAGTGGCGTTTTGTTTGATGTAAATTTTGAAAATTGTTTATATAAATCTGAAAATGAATTAAGTTATACGTATTTAATTAATAGTATTTGGAACGAAAATCCTTTATTTGTAGATACTGAATTAAAAGATTTTAAACTAAAGTTTGGTTCACCTTTAATTGATGCAGGAAGTACTACTGTTTTTACTATTAGCGATATTAGTGGTGTAACAAGAAGTAATGCTGATATTGGTGCTTATGAGTACTAATAAAACTGCATTCATTCTGATAACCTATTATAAGTATTCAAAATAAAATTTATTGATAAATTAAATAGGCAATTAAAAAATAGATACTTAACCCTAAGATGTCGTTTGATGTTGTAACGAAAGGACCAGTCGCTAATGCAGGGTCAATTTTTATTTTCTCTAAAATTAATGGTACTAAAGTTCCAAAAATTGCAGCAATTATAACAACAATGAATATTGATAATCCAATTGTTATTCCCATTAAAATATCACCATTGTTTATATAGTAATTTACAATAAAAACAAGTCCACCGCAAATAATTCCGATTATAATACCAACCAATAATTCTTTAGAAACACGTTTTAATATTCCACTAAACTGAAAATCATTACTAGCTAAACCTTGTACAACAATTGCTGATGATTGTACTCCTACATTACCACCTGTAGCTGTAATTAAAGGTATAAAAAAAGCTAAGATAGGGTTGATTGAAATTTCGTATTCATAATTTTTTAAAATTAACGAACTTAAAATTCCTCCCATAATACCAATTAAAATCCAAGGTAATCTGGATCTAATATTTTTAAATATACTTGTTGTAGCTTCTACGTTTTCAGTTATACCAGAAGCCATTTGGTAATCCTTTTCAGCTTCTTCTTGTATAACATCTAATACATCATCAATTGTGATTCTTCCTACCAATTTATGTAAACTATCAACAACAGGAATGGTTACCAAATCATACTTTTGCATTATTTCAGCAACAGTTTCATTGTCATCATTTGTTTTTACGTATTTAATATTTTTGGATAAATATAAATCAGAAATATGTGCATTAGGTTGTGCAAAAAGTAAGCGTTTTAATGAAAGTACGCCTAAAAGCACATCTTCTTCATTTACTACGTATATAGTGTAGACACGTTCAACATCCTCAGCTTGTCTTCTTAATTCAATTACACAACGTTTAACAGACCAATTTGATTTTGCTTGTATGTACTCCGATTGCATTAATCCACCAGCAGAATCTTCATTATACTTTAATAAATCAATAACTTCAGATGCTAATTCTTTATCTTGCATTTGAGATAAAGCTTCATCTTTTTCTTCTTCTGTTAATGTCCCAAGTATATCTGCTGCATCATCAGAGTCTAATTGATCGACTTGTTCTGCAATTTCAGAAATTGATAAATTATCTAAGAATTTTTCTTGATATTCTTCATCTAATTCAACTAACGAATCAGCTGCTTTTTCTTCATTAAGTAAGTCAAAGATATATTTACCCTCATCAATACTTAAATGTTGTATAATATCTGCAATGTCAGCAGGGTGTAGTTTTTCTGTTTCATTAAAAATGAATTCAGAATTATTAGCTTCAATGTTGCTTTTAATTTCTGCAAGAAAATCTTTAGTTAACTCAAACTGCACGGTGTGTTTTTTACAAAGGTATTTATTTTACGTGAAATGACTCTTAAAGGTTAGTTAAAAGTGGTTTTTATTTCTATTTCTAATTCAAAAAATGATTTTTGTACTTTATCTAATTCATTTTTATTGAGTGTAGAGTAGTACTTCTTTAATTTTTTATAGTCGTTAATTGGTTTTAAAAAATCTCTACATTTTAAAGTGATGTAACCGAAAAGTAGTAATATAAAAGGTACTATTAAACTTGCCCACCCAATATAATATGAAAATACTATAACAATTATGAGATGCCAAATTAACGAGATAAACGTACCTAAAGCAAAAAACAATCCACCTTTAAAAGAATATTTCATTTCTTTGTTGTTTACTATTTTTTCTACTAAAATTAGTGGAAGTCCATTCATTATGTATCCAGGAATAAACAGAACGGAAAATAATAATTGTTTTAAATTATTTTGTTTTGGAGGATTGATATAATTTATATAGTTCTTTAATGTAATATTTAATTGTTCTAAACTATCTTTTAAAGCAATTGATTTAGATTTTAACTTCTCAAATACAATTTGATCTGAATGGTTTAAGTTATCTAATTTTGTAATGAATTTGGAATCAGAATTAAAATTTTGTTTTAATTGTAAATTATCTTGGTTTGATTTTATAATAACTAATAATGCTTCTTGCCAATCTACTTCATTTATATCTAATCCGTTTATTGATTTTCTTAAATTAGTATAGCATAATTTAGTTAAAGTATATTTATCATGTGTGTGGGATTGGTTTAATTGGATTATTTCACCAATATTTAATAAAAAAGAAGATCTAAATTGATGTGGGTTTGAATAGTTTAAGCCTACAGGAATTATATTTAGTTTAGTTAAATTAGGGTTTTGTTTTAATGTGTCAATAGCAATTCTAGCTGTCCCTGTTTTTATTTCACTTAACCAAGTTTGAGTATCACTAAAGCCTTCAGGGAATATTAGGATGTTTTTATGTTGAGCTAAAGCTTCATAGCATTTAGAAAATGAATCCGTGTTTTTGTGAACCTCATCAGGACGAGTTGTTGCTCGATAGATGGGGATTGCTTTAATGTGATTTTCTATAAATTTATATGTTAAGCCTTTCCCCATAAACTCTTCAGCTGTTAAAAAGTGTATTGGTTTTTTAAAGTCTAACCCAATAAGAATAGGGTCTTGAAATGAAGATGGATGGTTTGCTATTATTAGGTTAGCTTCATTTACAGGAATGTTGTTAGTACCAATGATTTCAATTTTTTTAAAATAAAAAAATTGGCTTATCCTAAATACTATTTTTAAAAATTGATAAACCATTAGGAGTGAAATTTATAATCGTAATTTTAGTTAATATGAAATTATAATTGGTTAAGATTAGTATTC
>Ga0256824_10001050_pt1 | contig 10686 bp, 6 predicted proteins | sample CV67metaG_FD_191570 | JGI IMG/M metagenome (GOLD analysis project Ga0256824, IMG submission 191570) | Hydrothermal vent microbial communities from East Pacific Rise, Pacific Ocean - CV67 | ecosystem: Environmental > Aquatic > Marine > Hydrothermal vents | place: Pacific Ocean: East Pacific Rise...
TGTTATATCAGTTTGTTTGTTGTTGTTGATTAGAGTTTATTATCTAAGTATAAAGTCAAATACTTATTATGAAGAATTATCTAAAAAAAATTATATTAAAACAAAATATAAAGTAGCACCAAGAGGTGCTATATTAGATAGAAATGGTAAAATATTAGCACAAAATAAAATAGGTTTTTCTATACTTGTAAAACCTCATATGAGAAAAATAAAATATAAAAAAGATTTAGAAAAACTTTTACATAAAATAAATCAATATTTTCCTAAATATACATATAAAAAGTTATATAAACAATATAAAAAAAATGATAGTATTTATAAACATAATTATATAACAGTTGTTGATCATATTGCATATGATGATTTTTTTCCACATTATGCAAAATTTAGTACAAGTGAATTTGTGAAAATAGAATCATCTGGAAAAAGATATTATCCATATAAAGATGTAGCTGCACATATACTTGGATATACAGGTAAAGTAAACAAAAAAGACATATCAAAAGATAAAGATAAAATACACTACAAAAGTATAGGAAGAAGTGGACTTGAAAGGTATTATAATGATACCTTACAAGGTAGCCTTGGGAAGAAACAAGTAAAAGTAAATGCCCTTTATAATGTAATAGAAGAACTAAATGAAACAAAAAGTAAATCTGAAGATATAAAAATATCTATTGATATTGACTTGCAATCATATATACATAATTTATTCAAAGGTAAAGCTGGTGCAGTTATTGTTATGGATATTAAAACAGGAGAGATTTTAAGTGCAGGTTCATTTCCTGAGTTTGATAATAATATTTTTGTAAATGGCGTTAGTTATAAGAAATGGCAAGAGATTATAACTGATTTAAATCATCCATTTACAAATAAATTAGTAAATGGTTTATATCCTCCTGGTTCAACTATTAAAATGGGAACAGCAATGTCAATGCTAGACAATGGAATTAAAACAAATTTTAATGTTCACTGTAGTGGAGTTATAAAATTAGGAAAAAGAAAATTTAGATGTTGGAAACATTATGGACATGGTAAAACAAATTTTAGAAAAGCTATTAGAGAATCATGTGATGATTTCTTTTATAAGGGAAGTTTAAAAATAGGAATAAATAAAATATCAAAAACACTTGATAAGTTTGGTTTTGGACAACAAACAGGAGTTGACCAACCAAATGAATTTAGAGGTGTAAATCCAAATAAATTTTGGAAAAATAAAAAATATAATCAACCTTGGTATATAGGTGAAACTGTTGTTTCATCTATTGGACAAGGATTTATTGCAGTTACTCCTATGCAAATTGCAAGATATACAGCATCTATGGCTTATGGTATGCTTCCTAAACCACATTTTAAAATTGATAATAATTTAATTGATAATATTAATCTAAATCTAAATAAAAAATATTTAAAGATAATTCAAAATGGAATGTATGATGTTGTAAATGCAAAAAAAGGTACAGCTAAAAAACATATGAATTCAAAAATACAAATAGCAGGTAAAACAGGTACTGCACAAGTTGTTGGAATTCCACAAGAAGAGAAAAAAAGAATGAAAGAAAGTGAACTAAAATACTTTAATAGATCCCATGCTTGGCTTACTACATATGCACCATTTAAAAATCCAAAGTATGTTGTAACTGTATTAGTTGAACATGGAGGACATGGTGGTTCAGCAGCAGGTCAAATGGTAACAAAAATATACAATAAGCTAATAGAATTAGATTATATTGATTTTAGAGGTTCTATTAGTCAATAGTTACTGTAACTTCATCTTTTTGTTCATCAAGAAGATTATGTTCTACATAGTCTTCATATATTTTGTTATCAATAAAATACTTTACAATATCTCTATCTAGTTCATTATCTTTTACCATGTAAGACATTATTTTAAGTGATTGATTTAATGTATTTGGCTCTTTATATGGTCTATCACTAGCAGTAACTGCTTCAAATACATCAGCAACAGCTAGTATTCTATCTTCAAGACTCATTGGTAATGACATTATTTCTTTTGCTCCATAACCGCCATGGTTACCATCTTTATTTGTGTAAATTGTTTTATGATGAGAGCCTGCAATAATAGGTACTCTTTTTAAATATTTTGGAAATGAAAGTTCTTTTAACATATTGTATGAAACAGTGACATGGTTATTAATAACTTGTCTTTCTTCTGGTGTTAAAGTACCTTTTTGAATTGTAAGATTATATAGTTCATCTTCACTTAATAAATTTATCTCTTTATTATCTACTATTAATTTATATTTTGACAATTCAATTATTTTGTTAATATTTTCATCACTAACAAATTCACTACCTTGATTTGATTGTTTTAAATATGATAAAGAAAATTCAATATGTTTTATATCTTTTTTAAATTTATTTGTAAGATTATCAATTTCTTTGTTATTAGAAGTTTTAAATTTATTTTTCAAATATTCAATTTCTATATCTCTTTTTATAATTTCAGCTTTTGTAATAACTTCATTTATTCTATCATATATAGTTTCTAGTTTTGTTGCTTTATCTACAACATATTCGGGTGTAGTAATTTTACCAATATCGTGCATCCATGCAGAGATATCTATTTGTTTTAATTCATCATTAGTAAAATGTATATTTTTAAATACACCTGTTTTATCATCATTAATTTTATTAGCAATAAGTGTTGATAGTTCAGCAACTCTGTTAATATGACCACCTGTATATTTTGATTTTTCATTAATAGCATCAGCAATTGATTTAATAAAATCTAATAATAGTTTTTCAAGATCACTTATAAGCTGTGTATTAGTAAGTGAAACTGCTGCTTGAGATGCCATTGATAATATAATATTTTCATCTTCAGATGTAAATGGACAAATATTATCATTCGTATCTTGTTTATTTAATAACTGTAAAACACCTATAATATCATTTTCATGGTTCTTCATAGGTACAACTAGCATTGATTTTGTTCTGTATCCTGTACCAGCATCAAATTCTTTAGTACCTTCAAAATTAAATCCTACGGCATCATATACATCCGGAATATTAATAAGTTCACCATTAAGAGCACAAAGAGCTGCTACTTGTTGTTTATTTTTATGTCCATTTCCTTTATATAATTGAACATCTGGCCATGTTATTTCAGAAGAAGTACCACCCATTTTAATATCTAGTGAATCAGTTTGTACTACTTTAAAAGTTAACGATTTTGATTGTTCATTTAGTATATATAAAGTTCCACCATCTGCATGTGATAATTGTTTTGCTCCTAATAATATTTTTTCAAGTAATACATCAAAATTATTTTCACTTGTTAAAGAGTGACCAATTTCAATTAATTGATTAATATGTTTTTTGTCTTTTTCTTCTTTTGATAAGTTTTTAGTTATTTTTAATGTTCTTAAATCAATTTGATCTCCATCATATAAAATGCAACCACCGTTTAACATGCCATTAAAAGTAGTGTTAATCTCATCTTCAATTTTTCTAATATATGAAGGCTTAAGATGATTAATAAATATTTTTATATCATCTCGTTTTAAATTTATTAAATCATTATGTAAAAGTTCAGGAGTAAAATGTTTACTTTCTATTGCAAGTTCTCTATGATTAGAAGTAAAAGACACATCAACTATTACAGAATTTATTTTTTGATTATTATTAATTTCATTCCATATGTTAGGACAAGTTGTTGTATCTGCTGTGAAAAATATAGCATTATTATTTTTTTCTACAACATATCCACATGATCCATTAGTATGATTTGTTTTAATTGCTTTCAATGTTAAGTTATTAAGTTTAAATTCTTTGTTTAAAGATATTTCATGAAGGGTAATAGACATTATATCACTATTATTAAGAGATATTTTTGTAAAATCAGGCCATATTTCCCAATTTAATATATGTTTTTTTAAGTTACGTAATGTTTCTTTGGTTCCATAAATATTTAGGGTACTTGTTCTACTTGAAAAGAATACATCTATTAGAAATGGAATATCTGCAATATGATCCATATGAGAATGAGTTAATAAAATATTATCTATAATCGATGCTTCTGATCCAAGACCTAAAAGTATATTTCCCGCATCTATAACAGTATATTCATCAAGCTGAACACATGTCATAGATGTTGAAGTTGTTTTGGCTCCAAATGCACCTAAAATTTTGATACTGTTTTTCATACTAGAAATACCTTTTTTATAATATACTAAATTATATCTAAGTATTACTAAAACAATATTAATTTATTCTATATAGCCTTTGTATTATCCATTAATACAGGTACAAATATCAAAGATACAATAACAGCAGCTACTGTTCCTGAAATAAGGGCCACACCAAGTCCACCAAACACTGGATCACTTGCAAGTAATGCTGAACCTAACATAATAGCAATGGCCGTTAGCATAATTGGTTTTGCTCTTGTATTTGAAGCAATTGCGATTGCTCTTTTTTTCTCAATATTTTTATTTTCTATCAATCCTTTTGCAAAGTCTATTAAAAGCAATGAATTTCTTGAACTAATTCCCATTAATGCAATAAATCCAATAAGTGAAGTTGCAGTTAAAAAGAATGTTTGGGTTGTAAGTAAATCAGCTATAAAATGTCCTACAATTACACCAATAATAGACAAAAAACTACCTGCTAATATCATTCCAGAAATAGCGAATGATTTATAGTAAACAACTAGTAATAAAAATATAAGAATAAGTGCAGCTATGAATGCAGCACCTAAGTCTCTAAATGTATCAAGTGTAACTTTCATTTCGCCGTCCCATCTAAGTAAAAATTCTTCATGTGTTTTTTTATCTTTTAGTTTTAAATCAAACATATAGGTACTCATCATTTCAGGTACTTTTGTTACTTCATAATTTTTTGAAAAGTACTCAATCATAGTTTCTCTTGCATCAAGTAAAGGATAAAGTTGAGATACCATATTAGTTTCTGCAATAACATTTACCATAGTTTTTAAATCTTTATGAAAAATAGTTTTATTTGCAGGAACCTTACTTATTTGTACTACTTCAGTTAATGGTATCATCATTCCTTGATTATTCATTAGACTAAGAGAACTTAACTTATTAGTAAGATCATTTATATTACTGGATTGTATTGTTTTACTTTCTTTACTAAGAGATACATAAATAGGTATTTGATCATTATAATTAATAGTATTTTTAACAGCAACGCCCATACCTTCAAAAGCTAAATAAAGTATTTTATTGATTTGATCTACATTTAAACCAGCACGACTTATTTTATCATTTATTGGTATTAGTTGATATTTACTATAAGGTTCATCAGCCATAACATCAATATCAACTAATCCATCAGTTCTTTTAAGAATTGATGCTACTTCATTACCTAAAGATATAACTTTTTCATTGTTTTTACCATATACTTCTACAACAATAGAAGCAAGTGTTGGAGGACCTGCTGGCATTTCAATCATTTTAATATTAGTTCCGCTTACAAGTTTTTCACAATTTTCTTGTATTACGGGTCTTAACCTTTGTACCATTAAAAATGATTTATCTTCTCTGTTATGCTTATCTGTAAGGTTAACTACTATTTCAGCGTATTGATTACCTTGTTTCATAGCGCTACCTTTTACAAGACCTGCATAATCTAAAGGGCTACCTTGAGCTAAAAATGTTTCCATATTTTTAACTTCAGGTTCTTTTATTAATATATCAGTAACACATTTTGAAATTTGTTTTGTTTGCTCAATAGAAGATCCACTAGGTGTATCAATATAAATACTATATGTATTTGTACTTTTACCTGGAAGCATTTTTGCTAATACTAATTTACTAGGTAACATCATAACAGAAGTAATTAATGAAATAATTGTAATAAAAATTACAAGAAACTTTTTTGTGTTACTTTGTAAAATATTATATACAAAATTTTCAAATCTTGGATGATTATCATGCATGTTCATCTCCTTTTTTATTATGATTTTTTTTAGCTATTTCTCTTTTTAGAAGTTTTTTACTTAAATATGGTGTAAATATATAAGCAATAAATAATGAAGCAAGAAGAGCTACTGGTACATTATATGGAATAGGTTTCATAAATTCACCCATCATTCCACCAACAAATGCCATAGGTACCATAGTAAGTATAATAGCTAAGGTTGCTACATTTGTAGGTGCTCCAATTTCATCTGTTGCTTTTATAACTAATTCATCCATTTCCAGATGATTACTTTCGTGAGAATGTAAATGTCTATGTATATTTTCAATTACAATAATAGCAGCATCTACAAGTAAACCTAAAGATAATAAAAAAGCAAATAATGTAATACGATTTATAGTTTGATCAGTCATATATGCAATAAATAATGTGATAGCTAAAATAGCTGGTACAGTGAATGTTACAATAATAGATTCTCTCCAACCTAAGAAAAATACTAACATAATGGCAATAATAATAATCGTAATCACAAGGTGGTGTACTAGTTCATTTACAGCTTCATTTGCACGTTCACCATAGTTTCTAGTAATTATAAATTCAATACCTTTTTCTTCAAGTAGTTCTTTTTTTTCTTCAAGTAGTTTATCAACTTTATTTGATACCGTAACTGCATTTGTTCCTGCTAATTTTGCAATACTTAGAGTAACTTGATTATGTATAGAAATATTATTGTTATTTTTAATTATTATTGAAGCACTTTTTTTATCTTGATAATTTAACCCCTCCGTTACGCTAGCAATATTTTTAAGATATATTGGACTACCCATATATTGAGCAATAATTATATTTCCAACATCATCAATAGTTTCAATAGCATTTTTGATACCAAAGACAACTATTTTATTATCTTTAGTTTGTGTTTTAACATCAGGGACTATAGTAGTAATACCTTGTATCGCTTGGGCTATTTGACCAATAGATATATGATAACCTTTTAGTTTTCCTAAATCAATATCAACATTAAATTGTTGTTTTTTAGCTCCATAAATTTTTGTTTTTGAAACAGCATCAATAGTTGAGAATTCTTTTTTTAAGTCTTGAATTGTACTAACATACTCATAGTAATTAACGCTATTATTTTTTTGAAAAAATGCTATATTAACTATAGGAATATCAATATCAATATCTAGTGGTTTTATCATTGGTTGCATAATTTTCTTTGGCAACTTATCCATATTTTGCATAACTTTATCATAAATTTTTAGATTTGATACTTCTCTATTTTGTCCAATATAATACATAACATTTACAATTGCAACATTATTTGATGACATTGAATAAATATGTTCAATTCCTTTAATCTCTTTTAACTTTTGCTCTAAAGGTTCAACAATAACTTTTTCAATTTCTTTAGGTGAAAGACCCGGAGCAGGAATAATAATACTTCCACCGCTAATAGCTATTTGAGGATCTTCTTCTCTTGGCATAATTTCTAAAGATAAATATCCAATAAGAAGTAGGGCTACTGCTAAAACTGCTGTTAATGGATTATGTAAAAATCCACGAGCTATTTTACCTGCACTATCAGTTACTTCTATATGTTCTACATTATTTTGTGAATTTTCATTAGCCATTATTTAACCTTAACTAATACTTTCGCATACATTCCTGGATATACATATTCATTTGATTTAAATGATATTTTAATCATAAATGTATGTGTCATAGGATTTGAACTTGGAATTATAGAATTTATTTTTCCTTGAACGATATATTTTAAAGATGGTATTTGAACTTCTACTATATCTCCTCTTTTTATTTTAAATAAATTTGATTCAGAAATTTCTGCTTTGATTTTTATATCAGTTAAATCAGTAAGTACAAGTGCAGGCATACCAGGCATTGCCATCTCTCCAACTTTTATCATTTTTCTAGTAATTACTCCTGAATTTGGAGCTTTTATTTCAAGATATTTATATTGATTATTTACTTCTGTTAGTTGGGCTCTTGCCACGCTTATCATATCTCTTAAATTATGGTGATTCATTTCAAGTTCTTCTACTTGAGATTTTGATACTAAACCTTTTTTATATAGTCTTTTAAATCTATTATAGTTTCTTCTTACTATTTCAAATTGTGTTCTATACATTGAAACTTGTAATGATGCTTGACGTTTTTTTGCATCTATATCAGTGGTATCTATTTTGTATAAAAGTTCGCCTTTTTTTACCATAGAACCTTCACTAACATGAAGTTCTTTAACAAATCCCATAAATCTACTTGTAATATATTTTTCATTATCAGATATAACCGTACCACTTAATTCAAGTTCTTGTGCATTAATTGAGCTAACTATTAGTATTAGTGCTAAAAATAATTTTTTAATATGTTTCATCTTTTTTTCCTTACTTGCTTATTTTTTTTAAATTTAATTTACTAGTATTATTTATTTCATTATCTTCTAAAATAGTTTCACCTAGGGCCAATTTTAGTTTGGCTGCTGCTATTGTTACTTCATATTTTGCCATAATAGCTTGGGCTTTTGCTTTTTGACTCTTTGCTTCTTGCATAAGTAAATCACTCATTTTTAGTAGTTGATTTTTGTACATTTCATTTGATTGTTCTAGAATTTCATTTTCCATATTACTTGCATTTAATTTTTCTTTTAAAACTGATTTTTTTGTTATTAGTGTTAATTTTGCTTTTTGAACTTCTAGTTTAATACCATTTCTCATATGTTGTAAATAATGATTAGTTTTTATATATTCAAGTTTTGCTTTTTTTATAGCATTACTTGTTTTATCTCCATCAAATATTTTGTATTCTAATCCAATTGCTGCTGTGACATAGTCTTTAGATGAATCTATATTATTTAGTTTATTATCATTAAAACCATATTCAAAGTGAGTTCCTATCATGGGATAAGATGCACTTTTTTCAAAGTCAATCTTCTTTTTCATTGTTTGAGTATTTGCTCTCATATATTGATAGTCATCTCTATTACTTACATTTAACTTTATATTTATATTATTAATATTTATATTCATATAATCTTTAACATCTGTAATATTTTCATCTGATGTTAAAAATTTTAAATAAGCAATTGCTAAAGAGTGTTTATTTTTTGCTTCTAGTAACATAGAGTTTATTTTCATATCATAAACTTGGGCTTGTTTAACATCTATACTAGTAACATAACCTTCTTTGTACATCTCAGACGCAAAGTTTACAAAAGACAAGGTTGCTTTCTTAGCATCTTTTGTTGCTTCAATAAAATACCTAGCAGCAACTGCACCATTGTAAGCTTTTAATACCTCTAAACCTAGTTGTTTTTTATTATAAGTATATTTTGCTTTATTTGCTGTAACTTGCAGTTTTGCCATATCCTTAGCACTAGATAACTTAAATCCTGTAAATATAGGTAATTCATAAGTAAACTTTGTTTCAAAATTATTTCTATATCCAGGATTATTTAAATCATCAGGTTGAACATCTGCAATTTCTTGACCGTTTGCTATCATAGTATTTAATTTTGGAAAATCAGTTGAGTTAAATCCAAAATCTCCAAAATTAGCTTCTCTACTCATTAGTTTCATTCCAAATACAACAAGTGCATTGTTACTTCTTGCAATATTTTCATTAAATGTTAGTGTCCCATAGTTATATCCATTGGCTGTAGATACATCTAATGAGGCATTATCTATTGATATTTTCTTTGCTTTTAATTCATGGTTATTTTGCATAGTTAAATTATATGCAGTAGAGAAATTAATAGTATTAGCTAAAATACTAGAACTAAGAGTTGCTAAAATAAGTGTCTTTTTTAACATTAGTTATTTCCTTTTTTTATTTATTAATTTAATTTGTTTTAGCAAATATATTTGGATATTATTTTTTAAATCATAATCACTCAATGTAATAGAATTTAAAAATATTAATATCACATAATCATAAATATTTGTTGATATTTCTTTATTTAGTATTATACCATTTAATATTGAAATATATTTTTTTCTTATATTACTATTATACTGCTTTATTTTTTCGCTAGGATTGGAAATACAAATAGTTAAAAATTGTTTATAAATATTTCTTTGTTTGACAATATTGTATTCATCTGATAAAAATAGCATAAATAAAGAGTATAGTTTATCTTCTAATGTTATACTTTCTTTTAATAATTTATCTAGCTTTATATCGTAAACTTCTTGCATACAAGACATTAACTCAAAAACTATGTCTTCTTTATTTTCAAAGTATTCATATATAGTTCCTTTTCCAATACCTGCAGTTAAAGCTAATTTACTTATACTTATATTATGATATTGTTCTTCTTGTAGAATTGTACTGCATGACTGAGCGATTGCTCTTCTTTTTAGAGCTTTTTGGGAAGAGCTTTTCATCTATATCCTTTTGACTAGTGGTCAATATAAAATTATATAAAAGAGTAACTTAAAAAATAGTAAAATTTGACCAATGGTCAATAAGTAATTGTAATAAAAAGGTCATACGAGTGTATGACCTTTTTTAATGCATGATATTAATATATGTATCTAATGCTAAATGTAATATTATTAGCTTCAATATCTACAGCTTTTGCCTCTACCCAACCTTGACAATTTTGATTAGGAGTATAATCATGTTGAATATTTTCATATTTTATTTGAGCAGTTAAATTTTTATGACCACCTATTAGTCCATTCCAATAAATTTCAGTTGCATGACCACGAACTGCTATTTTAGATCCTAGCATATTATCTTCAGCCCATGTAAAAGGAG
>Ga0256824_10001052_pt1 | contig 10672 bp, 9 predicted proteins | sample CV67metaG_FD_191570 | JGI IMG/M metagenome (GOLD analysis project Ga0256824, IMG submission 191570) | Hydrothermal vent microbial communities from East Pacific Rise, Pacific Ocean - CV67 | ecosystem: Environmental > Aquatic > Marine > Hydrothermal vents | place: Pacific Ocean: East Pacific Rise...
ATAACGCTATCAATAGTAGGAACAGCATTAGCCGTATTGGTTTTTAACTATATGATTGTTATTTCAACTCCACTATTTGCATCCTCAGTAACTTATATTATACCTGTTGTAGCTTTAATATTTGGAGTTATTGATGGGGAAAAATTTGACCTAATTAATCTAATATGGATGTTACTAATATTTATAGGTGTCTATTTGATGGGGAAAAAAAGTAAAAAGTAATTGAATAAAAAAAAGCCAATTCAATTGAATTAGCTTAATCTATAATTTATTTTATTTTGAAGAATCATCTTCTTCCTCAAAATCTTCTTCTTCATCTGGATCAGTTACTGAATCTTTATCGCCTTCTTCAAAATCTTCTTCTTCATCTGGGTCAGTTACTAAATCAGCATCCTCAAAGTCTTCCTCTTCATCTGGATCTGTAATTTGATCAGTATTCATAATACCATCATTACTTGAATTTCTTGTAAAAGAATGATTTTCTTCTGATAAATCAAAACAACTTGTAGCGTTATTTACTGCTCCAACTGGTTGAATTACCTCTTTCTTACATGCTAAAAATGTCATGCTAAAAAGGAAGATTAATGATATGTTTATTATTGTTTTCATTCTATACATTCAAATATACAGATAAAGTATTGATTATGCAAACTCTAGGCTAAAAAAACACAAGTAAAATTAGTTAACTGTATCTTTTATTGATTTAAGTGTTGTTACTTTTTCAACCCTAATTCAATAAGCCTTTCTGTTAAAAATTCACCTGCAGTCATATTAGTATATGATTTAGGATGATTTTCATCTATACAACTTTCTAAACAAGACAAATCCATATCAGATCTAGGATGTAGAAAGAATGGAGTAGAATAACGTGGAGTTGTCCATGATTCTTCTCTTGGTGAAATTACTCTATGTTGTGTTGATCTTAATTTATTATTTGTTAATCTAGCTAACATATCTCCAATATTTACAACAATCTCATCATCTGATGTGTTAACAGAAATCCATTCACCATCCAAAGTTTGTGCTTGCAAACCTTCAGCAGAGCCTCCCATCAATAACGTGATTAGATTAATATCTCCATGTGCAGCCGCTCTAACGGCACCTTTTGGAATTTGTGACAAATCTGTAACTGGATAATAATGCAATAATCTTAAAACTGAATTTCCATTATGTATCTTAGCAGAGAAATAATCCTCTTCCAATCCTAAATAAAGGGCTGTAGATTTTAATAAATTCCTCCCTGTTTGTTCAAATGTTCGGTAAACTTCTTGACAAATTAACTCAAATTCTGTTATTTCTTTTGGCCAAATATTATCAGGATATTCATTTTTTATTAAATCTCCATCTGTAACCGTTTGCCCCACATGATAAAACTCTTTTATATCTGGCACATCCATTCCTTTAGCCGATTCTCTCAGCTTAGAAATATATCCTCTTTGACCAGCTAAAGCAAGATCTTCATATTCTAACTTTATAGCTACATCCAATTCAAAAAAAGCCTTTGATGTCGCCATCAATCTTGCTTTTAATTCTGCTGTAACTCCATGATTTCGAACAATTGCAAATCCCATATTAGAAAAGGAATCTCCAAAAGATTGAATAAACTGTTCTCTTTTTGTAGAATTTCCTGATGTATAATCATTATAGTCTACAACTGCGATTGCGTTTTTGTTCATAATTATGCTATTTTAAGTTTTGCCATTCTAGAGTTTCCAAATTTTGATTTGGCATAATCTAAAGTTACTTTATACTCTTTTATATCTTTCTTTGAGGGTATATCAAACATAGCGTCAGTTAAAATCGCTTCACATATTGATCTTAACCCTCTAGCTCCTAATTTAAATTGAATTGCTTTTTCAACAATAAAATCTAAAACATCTGACTCAAACGTTAATTTTACACCATCTAAATCAAACAAATGATTGTATTGTTTAATTAATGAATTTTTAGGTTCAGTTAAAATTCTTCTTAGTGCTTTTGCATCTAAAGGATCTAAATGAGATATAACTGGCATTCTTCCAATTAATTCAGGAATCAAACCAAATTCTTTAATATCTGTTGGAATTATATATTGTAATAATTCTTCAGGGTCAATTTTTGAGTTATCTGACTCATTTGAAAAACCAAGAGCAGAAGTATTCATTCTTCTTCCAATGATACGTTCTATACCATCAAAAGCTCCTCCTCCAATAAATAAAATATTTGATGTATTTACTGTAATCATTTTTTGATCAGGATGTTTTCTTCCTCCTTCTGGTGGAACTTTTACTTCTGATCCTTCTAATAATTTAAGTAAAGCTTGTTGTGTTCCTTCAGAAGTAACATCTCTTGTAATAGATGGATTAGCAGATTTACGTGAAATTTTATCAATTTCATCAATAAATACAATTCCTCTTTCAGCTGCTTCAACATCAAAATCTGCTGCGGCTAATAAACGAGACAAAATACTTTCTACATCTTCACCAACATATCCTGCTTGGGTAAACACTGTGGCATCTGCCACACAAAATGGTACATCTAACATTTTAGCAATTGTTTTTACTAATAATGTTTTTCCTGTTCCAGTACGTCCTACTAAGATTACATTCGATTTTTCAATCTCAACATCTTCCGTTTTAGATTTTGCAGAAATACGTTTGTAGTGGTTATAAACTGCTACTGATAATATTTTCTTAGCATCATCTTGACCAATAATGTATTCATCCAATTTTTCTTTAATCTCAATTGGTTTTAACAATTCATAATTTTGACCTGATGATTCAGATTTTTTATGAACTATTTGTTCACCAATTATTTGGTGAGCTTGTTCAATACAATTTTCACATATATGACCTGTCACACCTGCTATTAGTACATCTACATCACTTTTTGCTCGCCCACAGAATGAACAATTCATTTCATCTTTTTTCTTTGCCATCTCTAAATAACCTCTCTCCTTACTAAATTATTATTTTTTCTTTCTAATCAATACTTCATCAATCATACCATAAGCCTTAGCTTCTTCCGCAATCATCCAATAATCTCTGTCAGAATCTGCATGCACTTTGTCATAATCTTGACCTGAATGATTTGAAATAATATCGTATAATTCTTTCTTTAATTTTTGAATTTCACGAGCTGTAATCTCAATATCAGATGCTTGACCTGAAGCTCCACCTAATGGTTGGTGAATCATAACTCTTGAATGTGGTAATGCTGAACGTTTTCCTTCTGCTCCTGCACATAATAAAACCGCCCCCATTGAAGCTGCCATTCCTGTACAAATTGTTGCAACATCTGGCTGAATATATTGCATAGTATCATAAATACCTAAACCTGCATAAACGCCACCACCTGGTGAATTTAAATAGATTTGAATATCTTTTTTAGCGTCAACCGACTCTAAAAACAACAACTGTGCTGTAATAATGTTTGCTACATGATCATTGATTCCTGTTCCTAAAAAAATGATTCTATCCATCATTAATCTTGAAAAAACATCCATTTGAGCAACATTCAAAGAACGTTCTTCAATAATATAGGGTGTCATTGAAGATTCAATGAATGTATCTAAGTGCATACTATTGATACCGTGGTGCTTTGTAGCGTATTTTCTAAATTCGTCTTGTCCGAACATAATGTTTTGTTTTTATAATAAAAATAATACCCATAAATATAGGTATTATTTGTTAATTTTTGAATGTTTTTTATTGATTACTTTTTTGAAGCTGCCTCCATAAATTTTTCATAAGACATTTCTTTTTCTTTAATTGTTACTACTTCCTTAAAGAATAACATCATTTTTTGACTGTATAAATTGTCATAAATTTTGTTAGCTTCTTCTTGGTTGGATAACACATTTTTCGCTTGCTCTTCTAACTCTTTTTCTTCTGGTGCAGGCATTCCGTATTGTGCATATTGACTTATTAATAAGTTTTTAGTATAACCCATTACCTCAGCAGTTTCCACTTTAATTCCATTATCACTAATAATTTTATTTTGAATTAACTGCCATTTTAAACTATCTCTATAGTTATCAAAATCGGCTTCAACTTGTTCCATTGAAATCTCTTCTTTATTTGATGATTTAATCCATCTTTTTAAGAAAGCTTCTGGTAAATCAAATTTAGCTTTTGCTATCAAATCTTTTGTAATGTTATTTGAAAATAATTTATCAGAGTCATTTCCAAACATATTATCTAAATCAGTTTTGATTTTGTTTCTTAGTTCATCTTCTGATTTGATTGATCCATCTCCGAATAATTTATCAAACAATTCTTGATTAACTTCAGCAGGCAACATGTTTTTAATATCTGTAATTTTAAAGTCAAATTTAGAATTTAAAACTTCAGCCTCTTCTTCAGTTATAGCAAGCATTGCTGCCATATCTTTTACATCTCTTGAAACATCTTTAGGGTTAATAACTAAAACATCCCCAATTTTTTTGTCAATAAATGATTTTTTAACTTTTTTATCTTCAATAAACTCTAAAGAGATAGTCGAATTGTTTTTAATGTCACCATCTTGTTGAGTGAATTCACCAATAACCATATTTTTGTCACTCACTTTATCAGCTGATACTAATTTACCGTAACGTCTTGCTAAATTATCAATTTCTTTATCTAACATTTCTTTAGACACATCAACTTTTAGATACTCGTATTTGTTTTTTTTAGATAATTTAACTTCAAACTCAGGTGCTATTCCTAACTCGTAAGAAAAAGTAAATTCAGTTGGATTACTAAAATCTCCTTTTACTTGTTCATCTAACTTTGGTAAAGCTTGACCTAAAATATTAAGAGCGTTTTCTCTTATATGATTTTGTAACGATTGATTTACCAACGTGTTTAATTCATCAGCTAAAAGACTTTTGTGATACTTTTTTTTGATTAAACTCATTGGCGTTTTACCTGGTCTAAACCCTGGCATAACGGCATCTTTTCTATACTTTTTTAAAGTTTTATCTATTTTCTCTGAATAATCTTTAGATTCTACAGTAATTCTTAAAACTCTGTTTAAATCATCAATTTTTTCTTCAACTACTTTCATGCTGTTCAGTTTTTAAATACCAAAAAGGTATAGGAGTGTATTTTTTTGTATGTAAAATTATAGTTACAAACAAAAAATGGTATAAGTGCCATACTTATACCATTTTAGTACGGATGGAGAGACTCGAACTCTCACGCCGTGAAGCACTAGATCCTAAGTCTAGCATGTCTACCAATTCCATCACATCCGCATATTGTATTTTAATACAATTAAACCTTATTCGTTAATAAGGAGTGCAAATGTAAATATTTTTTTATAAATATCGGTAATTGTAAGAATTAAAATCTATAAATGACGAACTATTACTCAAATCAATTACTTTTGTAATCATGTCAGATAAAAAGAAAATTGCAATTTTAGGGTCAACAGGTTCAATTGGTACACAATCATTAGAGGTAATTGAATCTTATCCTGATAAATTTGAAGTAAGTGTATTAACAGCTCATTCAAATGCAGATTTATTAATTGAACAAGCTCTAAAATTCAAACCTAATACGGTTGTAATTGTTGATGAAAAATACTATAAAAAAGTGGAAGATGCTCTTTGGCAAAATGACATAAAAACCTATTGTGGAGTTGAAGCTTTAGCAGAAGTAGTAGAAATGGATGAAATTGACATTGTTTTGACAGCTTTGGTTGGTTATGCAGGTTTAAAACCAACAATTAATGCCATTAATGCAGGAAAAGCTATTGCCTTAGCAAATAAAGAAACCTTAGTTGTTGCAGGGGAGATGATTACAAAATTAGCGGCATCAAAAGGTGTAAACATTTACCCTGTAGACTCTGAACATTCTGCTATCTTTCAATGCTTAGTGGGTGAGTTTCATAATCCTATTGAAAAGATATACTTAACTGCTTCTGGTGGTCCTTTTAGAGGTAAAAAACGTAATGAGTTATTAGAAATCACAAAAAAACAAGCATTAAAACATCCAAATTGGAGTATGGGTGCAAAAATATCAATTGATTCGGCTACAATGATGAATAAAGGTTTGGAGGTTATAGAGGCTAAATGGTTATTCAATCTAAAAGCTGAACAAATTGATGTCATTGTACACCCTCAATCTATTGTGCATTCTCTAGTTCAATTTACAGATGGTTCTATGAAGGCTCAAATGGGTCTGCCTGATATGAAATTACCTATTCAATTTGCTTTGACATTTCCTGAAAGATTAAAAACAGATTTTGAAAGGTTCAATTTTATGGATTACCCACAACTAACTTTTGAGGCTCCCGATAAAGAAACATTTTCAAATTTATCCTTAGCTTATGATGTGATGGACCAAGGTGGAAATGCTGCTTGTATTTTAAATGCTGCTAATGAAATTGCTGTTGATGCATTTTTAAATGATAAAATTAAATTCTTAGACATAGCTGAAATTAATGCTAGAACAATTCAAAAAGCAAGTTTTATTACTCAACCAACTTATGATGACTTTGTATTATCAAATGATCAGGCTAGAAGGATTGCCTCTGAAATAGTAAGTAGTAAGTAGTAAGTAGTAAGTAGTAAGTAGTAAGTAGTAAGTAGTAAGTTAAAAAATATTACTGCTAATTAAAAAAACATCTTGAAAATCTTACTTTTATAGTATTGACTAATCAACTTTCTTCTCAACAGCTTCTTTCTTAAAAAAGCGTCTGTATCTTAAAATAATTATACCTACACCTACACTAATTGCAAAATCTGCTACATTAAAAATGAATGGAAAAACATCTGTACCACCAAAAGAACCTGGTGTAAAATCTGGCCATTTTATTGTAAATTGAAACATATCAACTACACTCCCTAAAAGAAATCCTCCTTGTCTTACAATGATATTTCCAGTTTCATCATACATTGGAAATCCAAATTCGTTAATCATCCAATTTGTTCTTATTGAAGGATCAATTCCAAAATAAGTATCATAAAAAACACCATCAATTAAATTCCCCATAGCTCCTGCAAAAATTAAGGCTATTGTAATTAAAAAAGAAAGTGTTTCTTTACCTTCAACAATTAGCTTTCTTAGATATATGGCAATTCCAATAATAGCACCAAACCTAAAAACTGACAGTATATATTTTGGCCAAACACCATCACCTAATGTCGTACCAAATGCCATACCTCTATTTTCAATGAAATAAAACTGTAAAAAATCGGGTATAAATTCTCTTGACTCTTCAATTTGAAAATCAGTTTTAATCCAAATCTTAACTAATTGATCAACAATCAGAATGATTAGAATAACGGCTATTACTACTATACTTTTTTTTCTCAAACTATATAATTTAATCTTGAGCTCTTTTTGCTTCAATACTTAGCGTTGCATGCGGCACTAATTTTAATCTAGCTTTTTGAATTAATTTACCAGTTACTCTACACACACCATAGTTTTTATTATGAATACGAGTTAAAGCGTTATCTAAGTTTCTGATAAACTTTTCTTGTCTTACAGCTAATTGTGCCATCTCTTCTCTTGACATTGTTTCTGAACCATCTTCCATCATATTAAATGAACGCCCAGTATCATCTGTTCCATGATCATCACTATGATCTAATTGACCTCTTAATAGTTTTAAATCTTCATTTGCTTCTTTTAGCTTTGCTGTAATGATATCTTTAAATTCTTGTAAGTCTGTATCGTTATATCTTGTTAATTCTGCCATTTTGTTTTACTGTTTTGATAATGTGGCAAATATAATTTTTTTTTAATTATTTACAAATTATTTAACATTTATTTATTAAATCAGGTTGTTTTTATCCCATTTAAGTCTTTTAATCATAATTCTCTACTATATTAAGACTTCAAATTTTGATTTAGCAGAAAAAAAAGTTAAATTTGGTAAAATTAAAAAAACAAATATGAAAAAATTATTACTTTTAGCTAACTTAACATTATTCTCTTTTTTAGGATTTTCTCAAGTTACATTTTATGTAGACCCTCCGTCTATTAATGCAGGAAACTATGAAAACACATACTCAAACGGAACGACATGGGGTTCACCCGACCTTACTGACCCTACCAATGTTGTTTTAGGTGAATTAGTCTTGGCTTATGACGATACTGATTCATTAATATGTAGCCCTCCTATTATTAACCCCACTACAATAGCTGGTAAAATTGCAGTTATAATTAGAGGAGATTGTGAATTTGGATCAAAAGCATTAGCGGCACAAGTAGCAGGTGCTATTGCTGTAGTATTGATAAACCATACAGGAGACCCAGATGAAATGAATGGCGGTTCTGATGGTCTGAGTGTTACAATACCTGTTGTAATGATTTCAGAAAGTGCAGGTGCATTATTAATGGATGAAATTGTAGCTGGTGGTTTAACTTGTTTTATTGGTAACAAAAATGGGTACTATGCGAATGATATTGGGCTTAATAAAGCTGATGTGTTAAGAGCTAAAGCTTTTTCTAACATCCAAGATTTTTCTCAAAATGCCACAGAATTTAACATAGAAACTGGAGCTTTAGTATGGAATTATGGTTCTGCTGATCAAACTGATGTTGAATTAAACTGTATTATTGTTATAAATACAGATACAATTTATAATGAAACGTCAATGGCTGCGCCTATTTTATCAGGCGATAGTTTATTTGTTGGTTTACCAATATTTTCAAAGCCAACTTATGAAAATGGTTTTTATGAAATGACTTATAAAGTTAATTATGGAAATAGTGATGAGTTTATAGGTGATGATTCTATTACTGCTAATTTCATGATGACTGACAACATGTGGAGTTTAGCAACTAGTGATGCAACTACGGAAAAGCCTATTTCTAATTCTGGCTATAATCAAGGAGAAAATTCACTCTATAGAGCATGTGTAAATTTTTCTAACCCTAATGCAAGTAGAAAAGGAATTAGTGGATTAACATTTTCTGCTACAACAAACGTTGTTCAAGATGAAGTCCATTTAGATTCAAAATTAGTTACAATTGAGGCTTACAAATGGAACCCTAGCAATGCTGACGTTAATGACGCAGATTTTTCAGGTATATTAGCTGATAATTTAGACCTTCTTACAGAAAATGATTACAATTATGTAACTGATTTACAAAATGTAATGGTTTCTGCTAACTTTAAAGAACCATTTATACTTGAAGACAATCAACATTATTTATTTTGTATAATATCTGAAGATTTTGAACTTTCTATTGGTGCAAATACAAAGATAGATTACTCAGCAAATGTATTTCCAACAGACTCTGTTGGTACACCTGTAACAAATAACGGAAATATTATATCTCCAACAAATACAGGTGAATCATGGTATAGTTATGGCGCTGGTTTTGATATGATTGCAGCAATTGGTTTAGATTTATTTGACCCAATTGAGTTAGGTGTAGAAGATGTAAAGAATGAGAAAATTAATGCATTCCCTAACCCTGCTGTTGATATGTTAACTATTCCTTTTGCAAACAAAGAAGGAAATGCAACAATTAACATTATAGATGTTACTGGTAAAACAGTATTAGTTAAACAAGTAAATTTAACTGGAATTAATACTTTAAAATTAGATGTTACTTCAATTGAATCTGGAATGTATGTATTTAACGTAGCTTACGAAAATGGTACTACATCAACTTTTAATGTAGTAATTAATAAATAAGAGAAATTTAATTGTATTAAACCCAACTTGTATAATTACAAGTTGGGTTTTTTTATGCTTAAAATTTAATAAACAGTGTAGGTCTTAAAGTAAGTAATTATATCGTTTTTAGATATCAACACTATTGTATAGCAAGTGAATAATAAAAAATAACTAATATTAAGGCTCTAAAAAATCAGGGTTAGTTGTAAATGATTCGTCAGATAAAGCTTCTAAAAACTTAACTAATAAAGCTCTTTCTGGTATCGACAAAGTAACTCCACCATTAAGAATATTTTTCATTAAGGGATCTAAAGTAGCAGAATTTTTCAATCCAAAACTGTAAAAAATCACTACTTCTTCTAAAGTAGCGAACCTTCCATCATGCATATAAGGTCCCGTAAACTTTAAATTTCTTAACGTTGGTGTTTTAAATTTCCCATTATCATTTGCATTTCCTGTTACATTACCTAAACCATTATCTGTAAATGTGGCATCTAACCCATTATTATGGAATAAATTATCCGTCCATAATGGGTTGTAAGAATCACCATGACAATGAAAACAATCTCCTTTAGATTCATCCATAAACAAAGCAAATCCTTGATATACTTCCAACTCTTCTTGCTCTGTCATTCCTGTTTCTTCACCCCTTAAGTATCTGTCAAAAGGGGAGTTTCCAGATATTAAAGTTCTTTCAAATTGAGCAATAGCTTTAGCAACCATAATTGAATCAATTTTATCAGAACCAAACGCTTTTTGAAATAACTTAGGATATAAATCATCTGCTTGTAAGTCAGAAACAGCATTTACCCATGTGTTATGCATTTCTATTGGATTTACAACAGGACCAAAAGCTTGATCTTCTAACGATTTAGCTCGTCCATCCCAAAAAAACTTTTTTCCCCAACCTAAATTTACAATAGGCATTGAATTTCTGTCACCTTGCAAACCATCAATTCCTGTACTAAATTGATCTGAATCTGTAAAGCCACTTACTGGTGAATGACAGTCGGCACAAGATTGAGTATTATCTGCTGATAATTTAGTATCATAAAATAATTTTCTCCC
>Ga0256824_10001053_pt1 | contig 10671 bp, 12 predicted proteins | sample CV67metaG_FD_191570 | JGI IMG/M metagenome (GOLD analysis project Ga0256824, IMG submission 191570) | Hydrothermal vent microbial communities from East Pacific Rise, Pacific Ocean - CV67 | ecosystem: Environmental > Aquatic > Marine > Hydrothermal vents | place: Pacific Ocean: East Pacific Rise...
ATATTTCATATTTTATTACTCCATCAATAAATTTCCATCTGAAAATATTGTAACATAAACAATATAGTATAAACTTGATGATTATCAATAAATTATTTATAGATATTGGTATAATGGAAGATAAATGAAATTTAAAAATTAGATTGTAAGTAGGAAAAGTTTATGTTAAAAAAGATATTATTTAGTTTATGTATATCAACATATATGTATGCAAGTCATTATGATACAGGTATTGAGTTTTATCAAAATAAAGACTTTAAAAAAGCTGCAGTTGAATTTAAAAAATCAGCAGATGAAGCAAATTCCGAATCATCTTATATTTTAGGATATTTATATACAGGTGGAATAGGTGTAAAAGCAGATTTAAAACAATCTTTAAAATGGTATGAAAGAGCTGCAAATCAAGGGCATACAAATGCTCAAGTAAACTTAGGTTTTATGTATATTGCAGGTCATGGTACAAAAGTAGATTATAAAAAAGCAGCCCATTGGATAGCAAAAGCAAAAGCATCAGGAAATAAAAAAGCATCTATAATGTGGAATGAATTTAAACTATATGATTATGTGGATAAAAAATGAAAGATATAGTTTTATCTTTGGCGTTAAGTCTACCATTGTTAGTTATTATGATATATCCATCAATGAAAATAGCTGATTGGTTAAGTAATAAATATAAAATTAGTCAAGCCATTGATGATAAATTAACTATTATTCTTACTATAACTTTATCAGTAATATCAGGAACACTATTACATTTTACATAATTTTATATTTTAAGATAAATATTAATAAATTTAGGTATAATATATTTAACTTAACGACTATGATGTAAATCGGTCCTTTGTGGTTTAAGCTCTAAGAGACATATTGCATTTTGATACCCTAATAATTTTTAGGGTATTTGTAAGATAGGATTTCAAATTGCAAAACAAAGACTTTCAAGAAATTTTTCAATTATATTTTCATAATAAATACTCATATGATGATTTTATGAATATTAAAATTGATGAAAATATTATAAAAAACAATTTTAATAATCATATTACATATTCATATAAAAAAGATCAATACAATTTAAAAAACTATCATACCTTTTTAAATAATATAATATTTAGAAAGAATAAAGTTCATAGTTGTGTCTACTCATATCAAGAAAATAAAAATATATTTGAAATGCTAAAAAATCATCAAAATGATAAGTATTACTTTAAAACAGATATAAAAAACTTTTTTGGAAGTATAGATAAATCTATGATTGAAAAAAATATTGAATTTGATTTTACTAATATACCAGTAGAACATATTTTAAATATAATAACAGTAGAAAATAAACTAGCAGCAGGATTTGTAACATCTCCTAGTATAAGTAATACTGTATTATATGAGTTTGATGTATATATTACTGATTATTGCAATAAAAATAGTATAACTTATTCTCGATATAGTGATGATTTAGTTTTTTCATCTATGAATAAACTTAATAAAATTGAAAATATAATTCAAGAAAAATTATCTGAATTATATGAAAATAAATTTATTTTAAATAATAATAAATCACAGTATTTAGATAAAACAAAAAGAGTGAAAATATTAGGATTGGTAATAACACCTGAGCATCATATAACTGTACCTAAAAAAGAGAAAGAAGATATAAAAAAATTAATTTATTTTTATATGAATGATAAAGATAAATTTAAAGAATTTTTAGAAAGAAATTATAATAACAGCATAGCAAAGGCTTATGGTAAGTTAAATTATATAAATGATATTGATTTAAGTTTTACAAATTATCTTAGAAAAAAATATGGAAACTTTATAATAGATAAATTTTTGCACGGAGATAAACGAGTTGGATAATTTTAAAATAACACTTAAAAATATTCAACATATAAATAATCTTGAATATGAATTTGATTTAACAAAAAACTCATTACATTGTATTGTAGGCAAAAATAGTGTAGGTAAAACAACACTTATAAAAGCTATTCAAAATTTTAAAGACACAAATACAATTGATAAATTATCAAGAATAAATATAATAAAAGATGATAGTAGTATTGTTTATGAAATTGGTAATAAAAATGAAACTTTTGTACCTAAACTTATTGAAGGTAAATATATATTAGATACAAGTTCATCTTATTTGAGAAATTATATTAACTCAATTCATACTGAATTACCTATGCCAAATGATATACGAACTAAAGTATATCAAAAATTTAAAGAAGATTATAAAAGTGAAAAAGCAGGTAGTGATACCTATAAAATACAATCTGCATTTGTTTTAAAAGAGTTTAGTAATACACCAAAAGAATTAATAGCTATTTTAAATAATATCTATAGTACAAATAAGTTTGATAATATTGAAGAAATTAAAATTGGAAAAAAGATTTATTATATTCAAAATTTTGATAATTACTACCTACGAGAAGATGATTTTTCTAGTGGCGAGTATATGATAGTGCAGATATATAAACTAATACAAAATAAAACAAAAATGATAGTAATAGATGAATTAGATATTTCACTTGATAGTTCAGCACAAGTAAAATTTATAGAGGTTTTACAAAGTTTATGTACTAAATATGAAATAAATATAATATTTACTACTCACTCTTTAGCTATTATGAAAAAATTAGATGAAATATGTGAAGATTTACTTTATATGGATAATAATAATGGTGATGTTAGTTTAATAACAAGGTCTTATAATTTTATAAGAGCAGAATTATTTCAGTTAAATACATACTCTAAAGTAATTTTAACTGAAGATAAAATGTTAGAGAGCTATATAAACTATATTTTACCTAATAATATAAATTCTAATTATAAAATAATATATATTGGTGGAGCTGGAAATACAATTGATTTAATGATACGAAATAGAAATAATAATTTTAATTTATTTAATAAAGCTGAAGTTATTACAATACTTGATGGAGATAAAAGAGATGAATACAATGATACAGATATAATTTTATTACCATTTGAAAGTATTGAAAAATACCTTTATAATGAATATATAGAAGAAAATATTTTTAAAGATAATATAATAGACACAAATAGTATAGAAAAAGCCAAAACTTTAAAGAAAAAAGCAAGTGCTTTATATCATGATGTAACTGGCAAAAAGTATATAACTCAAACTGATATATTTGATTATATAAACAATCAAAAACAAAATGAAGTAAAAGAATTTACAGATATTATTGTACAATTCTTAAATAATTAAAGGCAAAAAAATGAATATATTAGAAAAAGTAGATTTTGAAAAAAATGGTGGAATAATACCAGCAATAGCACAAGATGCTACAACAAATGAAGTGCTAATGATGGCATATATGGATAGACAATCCTTAGAATTAACACTAAGTACAGGTTTTGCACATTATTATAGTAGAAGCAAACAAAAGCTTTGGAAAAAAGGTGAAACTTCAGGACATACGCAAGAGATAGTTGATGTATTACTTGATTGTGATAACGATACTGTATTACTTAAAATAAATCAAGAAGGTGTAGCTTGTCATACTGGAAGAAAGTCTTGTTTTTTTACTTCAATAAAAGATGAAGAAAAAATAATAAGTGATGTGGAAATTAACACAACAGAAGCTTATGGAATAATAGATACTTTATATCATACAATAGTTGAGCGAAAAACAGCAGATCCTAAAACATCTTGGACAGCAAAACTTCTACAAGGTGATCAAAACTCAATGCTTAAAAAAATAGTAGAAGAATCTGGAGAGTTTACTTTTGCAATTAAAGATGATGATAAAGATGAAATCATATATGAATGTGCTGATATAACATATCATGTTCTAGTTGCCCTTGCAAGTAAAAATATAAATCCACATCTTGTAAAACAAGAACTAAGTAGAAGATTTGGATTATCTGGAATAGAAGAAAAACAATCTCGAACTAAATAATGGCAAGAAAGCTAACTAGTGGAAATATTAGTACTCAAATAAGGAGTATGGCAATACCATCTAGTATTGGTTTTTTCTTTTACACAATGTTTAATATAACTGATACTTACTTTGCATCTACTATTAGTACAAATGCAATAGCTTCATTAGTATTAGCTTCAACAGTATACTTTATGATTATATCGATTTCTAGAGGAATGAGTACTGCAGTTACTGCACTTATAGGAAATGCATTAGGACAAAAAGATATAAAAAAAGTACAAAACTTATCTATGCATGCATATGTATTTGCTGCATTTATGATATTGTTTTTATATATGTTTTATTTTTTCTTTGTAGATTATATTTTTACATTTACAAGTAATGGAAATGATTATTTAGAAAATTCTATATTGTTTATAAATATTATTGTTCTTAGCTTACCATTTTTTTTAATATCTTCTTATTCAAATGCAATTTTAATATCTCATGGTGATTCAAAATCATTTAGAAATATATTAATAAATAATTTTTTTCTAAATATTATATTGAATTATTGGTTTATTTATGGTGGCTTTGGTATAGCTGCACTTGGCTTTGAAGGTATTGCATATGCAACTGTTACTACAGAATTTATCACAACGGCTTATTTATCATATAAAGTATATAAACTAAATATAATTAATATAAATGTATTTAATTTTGATTTTAAAATAATAAAAGAGATACTATTTCAAGGTTTACCATCTACACTTAATATGACACTAATGTCATTGGGGGCATTTATACTGATATATTTCATCTCAATTTTAGGTGATGATATAGTTGCAGCTTATGGTATTGGTATAAGACTTGAGCAAATGGCATTGATTCCATCTATTGGTCTTAGTATTGCAGTTTCTGCAATGATAGCTCAAAATAATGGAGCAAAAAATTATGAAAGAATAGAACAAATAATGTCCAAAATATATAAATATTCATATATTTTATATTTACTGGGTGCTATGTTTATGCTATTATGTACTTATACTTTAGCACCACTTTTTACTGATTCTCTTAATGTACTAAAAGAAACACAAATATATTTAAAAGTAAGTGCAGTATTACTACTAGCTTACATTTTAGTATTTGTTAATGTTGCTTTTTTACAAGCAATAAAAAGACCTAAAATGATATTTTATATAGGACTTGCTCGACAAATAATAATGCCTAGTATTTTATTTTATATTGCATATTATTTTAATTTAAGTGCAGTTTATTATTGGTTTGCTACATTTTTAAGTGTTAGTATTGCTACATTTTATTTACACTATTTACAAAAAAGTTATTTAAAGGAATTAATTGAAAAAGCTTAAAATACTAGTATGTGCTTTAGAATCATCATCTAATTTACATTTAAAAGAGTTAAAAAAATATCTGCCAGATGATGTAGAATTTGTAGGAATATTCGATAAATCTTTAGGTAGTCCTAATTATGATATATCTGCTATGGCAGTTATGGGATTTGTAGATGCTCTTAAAAAATTACCATTCTTTTTAAAATTAAAAAAAGAAATGTTGGCTTTAGCAAAAGATGTAGATAAAGTTTTACTTATGGATAATAGTGGATTTAATTTACCACTTGCTAAAGATATAAGAAAAGCATATCCTTCTAAAGAAATTATATATTATATTCTTCCTCAAGCTTGGGCATGGAAGAAAAAACGTATACCAGTTATAGAAAATACTTGTGATAAGTTATGTTCTATTTTACCATTTGAAAAAGATTATTATAGTAAAAAAGAAAAAATATCTTATGTAGGTCATCCACTTCTAGATGAAATAAAAGTATTTAAAGAAGAACAAAGTTCTAATAATATTGTAGCATTTATGCCAGGAAGTAGAAAAAGTGAAATAACAAAACTGATGCCAGTTTATAAAGAACTTGCACAAAAAATAAACAAAAAACCAATACTAATAATACCCGCTCATTTTACAAACGAATATATAAGTGAGACTTATGGAGATATTAGTGACTTTGAAATATCAAATAATACACATCAAACACTAATAAAAGCAGATTTTGCATTTATTTGTAGTGGTACAGCAACACTTGAAGCTGCAATTATAGGTACACCTTTTACACTTTCTTATATTGCAAAGCCACTTGATTATTTTATTGCAAAAAGATTTTTAAAGTTAAAATATATTGGTTTAGCAAATATATTTTTTGAACAAATGCATAAAGAGCCTATTCATAAAGAGTTTATACAAGAAGAAGTAAATGTACAAAATTTATACAATGAATATACAAATATGAATACAGATGAATTTTTAGAAAATTCTAAAATATTAAGAGATTATTTATCTAATGGTTCATCTTTGAATGTTGCAAATATTATATTAAAAAAGTAACAAATTATTAATCCAAAAATAATCAAAATTTAGCTATTATATCTAATAAAATTAGTGTGTAAACACTTAAACTTCAATAATTAGGATACAAAATGCTAGATGTAATACAAATACAAGAAATATTACCACATAGATACCCATTTTTACTTGTAGATAAAGTAACAAGTATGACAGAAGGTAAAGATATAGTTGCATATAAAAATGTTTCTATTTCAGAACCAGTTTTTCAAGGACATTTTCCAGGTCATCCAATATACCCTGGTGTTATGATACTAGAAGGTATGGCACAAGCTGGTGGGATACTTGCATTTAAAAGTGGTGGATATACACCTGAAGAAATGAAAGAAAAAGTTATGTATTTTATGAGTATTGATAAAGCTAAATTTAGAACTCCTGTAAAACCAGGCGATAAACTAGAATATAGAATTGAAATACTAAAACATAGAAAAAATCTTGTTGTTCTTGGTGGAAAAGCATACATAGGTGATACTTTAGCTGCAGAAGCTGAATTAAAAGCTATGATAGTGGATAAATAGGTCAGATATTGAGCAATATCCATAAAACAGCAATAGTTCATAAAGATGCAAAAATACATCCAAGTGTAACTGTTGGGGCATTTACTATTATAGAATCTGAGGTTAGTATAGATGAGGGTACAACAGTATCTAGTCATTGTGTAATTGAAGGTGATACAACTATTGGTAAAAATAATAAAATTTTTTCATTTAGTGTATTGGGAACTATTCCTCAAGATTTAAAATTTGATGGTGAAAAAACACAACTTATTATTGGTGATAATAATACAATAAGAGAGCATACACTTATAAATACAGGAACATCTGGTGGTGGATATAAAACTGTCATAGGAAATAATTGTTTACTTATGGGTCATGTTCATTTAGGACATGATTGTATACTAAAAGACAATATTGTAATTGCGAACTCAACAGCAGTAGCAGGTCATGTAGAAATTGACTCAAATGTAGTTGTAGGTGGACTTAGTGCTATTCATCAGTTTTGTAAAATTGGTGAGCATTCTATGATAGGTGGAGGTAGTATTCTTGTACAAGATATCCCACCATATTGTATATGTGAAGGAAATAGAGCAACTTTAAGAGCATTAAATATAAATGGTCTAAGAAGAAGATTTGAAAGATCTGATATAAATGAAATTAAAAAAGCATACAAAGATATATTTAATTCAAATGAATCAATAGTGCAAAGTGCTGATATATTACTAGAAGAATCTACAAATGAGTATGTATTAAAATTAGCATCATTTGTAAAAAATACAAAAAGAGGGATCCCCTTTATTAGGAAACAAAATGGATAAAAAAATAATATGTGATTTTTGTGGAGTTGAAGATTCTCCTGAAAATCCAGTAATTTCTGGTGATAAATCAAGTATATGTAAAATATGTGCTAAAAGTGCTTATGAAATTATAGATTCACATCAAGATGGAAGTGAATTAGAAAATATAACTATTGGTAATATTGAAAATAATGATAATGAAATTCAAACAATTTTAAAACCAAAAGAATTAAAAGCAATACTTGATGAATATGTAATTGGTCAAGATAAAGCAAAAAAAGTTTTAAGTGTTGCTGTTTATAATCATTATAAAAGAATATTAGATACTACTTCAAATGATGAAGATACAGTACTTAGTAAATCAAATGTACTTTTAATAGGACCAACAGGTAGTGGAAAAACACTTTTAGCACAAACAATAGCAAAACAACTTGATGTTCCTTTTGCAATTGCAGATGCTACAAGTTTAACAGAAGCTGGATATGTAGGTGATGATGTTGAAAATATTGTTACTAGACTTATTCAAGCTGCTAATGGTGATATTAAAAAAGCAGAACATGGTATAATATTTATTGATGAAATTGATAAAGTTGCAAGAATGAGTGAAAATAGATCTATTACTAGAGATGTAAGTGGAGAAGGTGTTCAACAAGCATTATTAAAAATTATAGAAGGTGCAAGTATAAATGTACCACCTAAAGGTGGAAGAAAGCATCCAAATGGAGAAGCAATATCTATTGATACTACAAATATATTATTTATTTGTGGTGGTGCATTTGATGGTATAAAAGATATTATTTCTAAAAAACAAGGTTCAAATGTACTTGGATTCAACCAAGATAAAAAAACAAAAGATGAACAAAATGATATTTTACATGATGTTGAAGCAGATGATATTATAAAATATGGTCTTATTCCTGAGCTTGTAGGAAGACTTCATATGATTACCACTCTTGAAGAAATCGATGAAGATGCAATGATACATATTTTAACTGAACCTAAAAACGCATTAGTAAAACAATACAAAAAATTGTTTGCTATGGATGATGTAAATTTAGAATTTGATAGTGATGCATTAAAAGAAATTGCAGTAAAAGCAATTGAGCGAAAAACTGGGGCAAGAGGGCTTAGAGCAATTTTAGAAGATGTAATGTTAGATATTATGTTTGAACTTCCAGAATATTCATCTAAAACAGTTACTATAAATAAAGATGTAGTAAATAAAACAAAAACAGCGATTGTAGCGTAAAGGAAAAATATGATTTTTGATAGATTAATTGGAATGTTTTCAAATGATATGGCAATAGATTTAGGTACAGCAAATACACTAGTATCTATTAAAGGAAAAGGTATCATTATAAATGAACCCTCAGTTGTTGCAGTTCAACATGATAGATTTGGTAGAGATAAGATATTAGCAGTAGGTGTTGAAGCAAAAGAAATGATTGGTAAAACTCCTATGAATATTCAAGCAGTAAGACCAATGAAAGATGGTGTTATTGCAGACTTTGAAATGACAGAAAGAATGATTAGATACTTTATAGAAAAAGCACATAATAGAAAATCATTTATTCGTCCACGAATTATTATTTGTATTCCTCATGGTATTACTCAAGTTGAGAGAAAAGCAGTTAAAGAATCAGCACTTAGTGCTGGAGCTAGAGATGTTTATTTAGTTGAAGAACCAATGGCAGCAGCTATTGGAGCTGGTATTCCGGTATCTTCTCCTGAAGGTCATGTTGTTGTTGATATTGGTGGAGGTACAACTGAAATTGGTGTAACTTCACTTGGTGGACTAGTTTTAAGTAAATCAATTAAAACAGCTGGTGATAGATTTGATAGAGCAATTATGAATTATGTAAAACAAAATTACAATTTATTTATTGGTGAGAGAACAGCTGAAAATATCAAAATAGAAATTGGATCAGCTATTAAATTAGCTGAAGAAACAACTATGAAAGTAAAAGGTAGAGATTCTTCTGGTTTATTATCTACAATTGAACTTTCAAGTGATGGGGTTAGAAATGCATTAAAAGAACCATTTAAAGATATTTCAATCGCAGTTAGAAATGTACTAGAAGAGATGCCACCTGATTTAGCAAGTGATGTTGTAGATAATGGTATTGTATTAACAGGTGGGGGAGCATTGATTAAAGGTATTGATAAATACTTAGCAAATGATGTTAAACTTCCAGTTAGAATCGCAGATGAACCTCTTCTAGCAGTTGCATATGGAACTAGCAAAACATTAGATGAAGAGAGATTATTAAAACTAATTTCTAATGAATAAAAAGTTTTTATTTATTTTAATATTTATCTTAGCAATGCTAGGATATATATTTAAAATTGATAAAATTATTGTTATCGAATTAACCAATCTTACAAATAATATTAAATATTATTACAAAAATGTATTTTCAAACTATGATAATAGATTCTCTAAGCATTTTAATCAAGCAGAACAAATAACTGATTTAAAACAACAATTAGAAGAATATAATAAATATAAAATTCTATATAAAATATCAAATACAAAAACTCAAGAACTACAAAATAGTTTGATTCACACAAAAGATATAAACTTAAAATATGTAGAAGTTTTAAGTTACTTACATATAAATGATTTTTCAAAAGTATTACTTGATACTAATGAAGAAATAGGCAATAAAATATTAGCATTATCAACACTTGATGGTTATAGTGCAGGTATAGTAATGCAAGAGAACAATCAAATAGTAGCATATTTAAACAACAACGATAGAGCAAACTATGCAGTTTATATAGGAATGAATAAAATACCAGGAATTACTGCAGGTATGCATAATAATGATATGAAAATAAAATATATACCAAAATGGCATACTATAAATATAGGTGATGAAGTATATACAAGTGGTATGGATAATATATTTCCATCAGGATTAAAAGTAGGGATTGTAACAAAAATACTTGATGATTTAAATACTCAAACAGTATATATAAAACCAAGTATTGAAATACTAAATAAAAAGTATTTTTATATTATAGGTAGCCTGTAGAAAATAAATAACTTTTATATTT
>Ga0256824_10001054_pt1 | contig 10663 bp, 8 predicted proteins | sample CV67metaG_FD_191570 | JGI IMG/M metagenome (GOLD analysis project Ga0256824, IMG submission 191570) | Hydrothermal vent microbial communities from East Pacific Rise, Pacific Ocean - CV67 | ecosystem: Environmental > Aquatic > Marine > Hydrothermal vents | place: Pacific Ocean: East Pacific Rise...
AATTTTACCGTTACAAAACACGTGGATCTTTGGCAGAGTTGGTCGAATGCACCGGTCTTGAAAACCGGCGAGGGTTACACCTCCCAGAGTTCGAATCTCTGAGGGTCCACCACTTCTTTTTATTGCAATCAAAATTATTTCAAAACAATTTTTCTCTATATAATTATCTATATAGCTTCTAAAACCACTACACCAAGGTACTTTTAGTACTTAACTATTCCGTTAATTTCATTAAGATATTTGATACATAAGCTAAATCAACTATATTCTAATCTATTTTTATTTCAATAATAAAATACTTATATTTGTAATAACTATACTTTTAGTGCTATAATTACAAATATAACAAAATTAAGGGTCCCTATGGAAAAGAAAGTGAACTTATATCTATTTAATCAACACATAGCTGACATCTATCAAATAGATGATCGAGTCTACCTTCGCCAATTTAATTCATCTGCACATAGGGCGAGTCCAATTTCAATCACTCAAGAGATACAAGATATTGAAACTACTTCTCTGATATTTCAAGAAAGGGTAGTTGGATTTGTAAGTGATTCCCTCCCTGGTAATTTTGGTAATGAGATTTTAGATAAATTCTTTGAGCAAAATAACAGTGGGGAAAAACCAACTATTATAGAAAAACTACTCTTTATTGGGAACAAAGGACTTGGTGCATTAGAATTTAGACCTGCTCATAAGTTTGATGAAACTACCCAAATAATACTTGCTTTAAAAGATATTTACGAGGAAGCAAAGCAGTTAAAAAGAGGTGATGATTATAGATCAATACACTCTGCCTTTTTAGTTTCAGCTCACTCATTTGTTGGAGGGGCAAGAAGCAAAGCAGTTATAGCTATCAATATAGATACTAAGGAAGTTTATCTTGGTGACAGAACTAAAGAGCCACCAACAGGTTTTATATCTGCTATAGTCAAATATGATGATACTGTAGGTGGAGATGAGAACAAATCGACCTACTCTAAACTTGAGTATATCTATTACCATTTAGCAAAAGAGTCTGGCATTGAGATGATGGAATGTTATCTTTTAGAATCTGAAAACAAACACCACTTCGTTACTAAAAGGTTTGATATAGAGGATGGAAAAAGATACCATATTCACTCACTCGCAGGACTTCTACATATAGACTATAATATTCCTAGAACTGTAGGATATGAAGAGTTACTCAGAGTAGCAGTCAAACTGGGAGCGATAGAGAGTTTAAAACAACTCTTTTTACAGATGCTGTTTAACTATATGTTTGTCAATCAAGATGATCATGCTCGTAACTTCTCTTTTATGTGTGGTGAAGATTATAAGTGGCGGGCAACTCCTGCTTATGACATTACATTTGCAAAAGGTATTAAACAAACCAAAGAGCACCAACTCTCCTTATACAGTAAAGCACTCTCTACTATAGTACTTCAAGATATTGTTTCACTTGCTACTGAGTTTTCAATAGACTTAGAATTTGTTAGTAAGTCAATACAAAAAATGAAACTGTTAAGAGACAATCAACTTCCTAATTTAATGAAAGAGCATAATGTTAGCGAGCAAAAACAGACTCAAGTTTTACAAGCTGTAAATGAAAGAGATTTCCAAAGAGGACTAGATGGAGAGTAGCTCTTTATTATCAAAATTAGAATCTTTTGCTAAAGATGCTAAAAAGGTTCAAAGAAAAAGTATATCTACAGAAGCTAACTTCTCTTTACTCACTGATGAAGAGATATCTTTAGTACTTGCTCATCGTTCAAAAAAACTGAGAATTACTAATAATCTAAAACAAACAGAATTTTCCAAAAGTGCGAACCTCTCTTCAGCGACAACTTACTCTAACTTTGAACAAACTGGAAAAATATCACTTCTTAACTTCATAAAAGTGTTTAGAGCATTTGGAAAACTAACAGAGATTGAGAAGCTATTAAAAGCTACTATCACAGAAAAAATAGATGTAGTACAAAATCCACAAAAAGAAAAAAAACGGATAAGATAAGAAAGTATATTACTGCAAAGTACTCTTTTGAGATGATTTAAAAACTAATATTCTCGTCTTTAAAAAGCCTAGGCTTTACTAGGTTAGTAATTCCTTAGTTTACTGAGAATATTCCACGGAACAGTACTCTTAAATAAATTCCATCTAAAATATAAGGATACCATAAGATATTCATACCTTTAATATGTATTTCATAGCAATTTATATATAATCTTTATTCTATTTAATCTTTTTAAGGCTATCTAAAATCAATATGAAAAAATATGTGAAAAACAAAAATAAATTTACTTTTGTTGATTTGTTTGCTGGGTGCGGAGGCTTATCTGAAGGCTTTCTACAAAGTGAAAAATTTGAAGCTCTTGCTCATGTAGAATGGGAAAAAGCACCTGTAAAAGTACTACGAAATCGTTTAGCACAAAAATGGGATCATAGTGAGGATGAAGCACTTAAGAGAGTAATACATTTTGATGTGCAAAAAACAGACGAGTTATTAAATGGTAACTGGAGTGATGAGTCACAGGCCCGCTATTCTGCTAATAATCATGAAGAAGTAATAAAAAATGGAATTAATGAAATTATTGACGCTTCAGTTGATATGGTCATAGGTGGACCTCCTTGTCAAGCTTATTCCATCGCCGGACGGGCACAAGACAAAAATTCTATGAAAGATGATTATCGTAATTATCTTTTTGAAAGTTTTGTAAAGATAGTAAATAATCTTAACCCAAAAATGTTTGTTTTTGAAAATGTACCGGGTATGTTAAGTGCCGCCCCAGGAGAAATTCCTGTTACAGAAAGAATTTTCGATGCATTTAAAGAGATTGGTTACGAGATTTTACCACCCGAAAAACTAAAAGATGCTGTTCTTAACTCAAGCCAATTTGGTGTTCCACAAAGTCGCAGAAGAGTTATTATTGTTGGCCTTAATAAAAGTTGGAAAGAACAGCCAAAGTTATCAGCCGTATATAAATCTCTGAAAGAATTTAAAACAGATAAGGTTTTGACTACTAGGGATGCTATTGGAAAATATGAGCACTTATTTCCTTTGGAAGAATCATGTAAAATATCGGGAAAGAATCATTCCCACCAAGTTGTTGAAACAAAACTATCTCATCATTATCCAAGATATAACAACGACAGAGATATCAATACATTTCGTAAATGGGTAGAAAATAATATGAATAAGAAGCCAATGGCTGAAAGAATCGCATTTTACAATGATTTACACAATAAACAATCAAAACATGCCAAGTACAGAAATTTAGAATGGGATAAACCTTCACCAACAATAGTTGCACACCTCCATAAGGATGGCTTGATGTTTATACATCCTGATTCCAAACAGGCCCGTTCTATAACTGTTAGAGAAGCAGCAACTCTACAGTCCTTTCCTGAAGATTTTCAATTTTCAGACTCTCAAGGTACTTCTTTCAAAATGATAGGGAATGCAGTTCCTGTAACCATGGCAAAACATATTGCTGAAATAGTGTCAAAATTTATGGAGAATAATTAATGAAAATCTTAGTTGCATGTGAAGAAAGTCAAACAATTACCAAAGAGTTAAGAGCCCTTGGTCATGAGGCTTTTAGTTGTGATATCTTGCCTTGTAGCGGTGGTCATCCAGAATGGCATCGCCATCAAGATGTCTTTGAAGTGATAGAGGAAGGATGGGATATGATGATTGCTCACCCTCCATGTACTTTTCTTTCTGTTAGTGGTGCTAAATGGTACTACCATCCTGAGGATAAGCACTTACCAACATATGAGAGACGGCCTCATCCAAACTTTCCTAATAGGGCACAAGATAGAGAAGATGCTGTAGATTTTTTTATGAAACTCGCAATGGCTCCTATTGATAAAATTGCAATTGAAAACCCAATTGGCATAATGAGCTCTAGATGGCGAAAACCTAATGAAATTGTTCAACCATATATGTTTGGTGATGAAGCTACGAAAACAACTTGTTTTTGGACAAAGAACCTACCTAAGTTAGTTCCAACAGATATTGTAGGGAAAGGTGAGAGAATGTATTTTAAGAGCGGGAAAAGTATGCCAAAATGGTATGCTGAAGCCCTTTCAACAGCTAAGACAAAAGAAGAAAGACAAACTTTAAGAAGTAAGACATTTATGGGCATGGCAAAAGCCATTGCTGATCAATGGACAAAATAAAGGAAATAAAATGATATATTTAAAAAAAATAATTGCTCAAGATCTAGATCGAACAGCCTCCTTTAGCCTTGAATCAATTGATGGTTTTTTTAATATTCAAATACCAAATGGTGGCTACCAGGTCAAAGTAATTAGATTGATACAGACGGGATCAGAATTTCGTATAGAATTTAAACACAGAGAAAATAGACATGAGTATCATGTATTTATGGCCGATATTTTCTTTCAATTTGATCCAAGTGTTGGAGATATATTAATTTTTTCCAAAATAAATAATGACTTATTTGAATGTGAGCATATTAGACAGACAAACCCTAGGTATCCAATATTATCAGCACATTTTGCTCAAGATAAGAACCATAAACTTATAGATAACATTTAAAAGGCTTAATATGAAAGAAATGAAAAATGGAATTAATATAGATAAATGGAGAAAGTTAAATAAAGAACTGTTTTCAGCGTACATTAGAATGTACATTAATTTATCTAAAGATTCAACATTAAGTCCTGGAAGCGTAATGATTGAAGCACTAGGTCATTTTAACATATTGCTCAGTGTGACAGAAAGTGCCTATGGAAGTGTATATACGATAGCAAGAGAAATTGGGGTTTTTTATGAAGATGATAATTCATATTTTACTGGAACAATTGCAAAGCGCTATAATGATAATGAAATTACATTTGCCGATTATATGAAACATTATGTGCTAAATGTAGAATTTTTGATATACAACAAAGTAGTACATCCATTTGAAGTAATTATAAGTGCTTTGAAAAATGGAGCTAAAACTATAGATGAAATAATTACACTTTGTCCGTCTTTAGTAAATAATCCTGCAGAAAATTCTACAATAAAATCATTTAAAACTTTCGTTGATCGTTGTTGCTTGTCAGAACTTATAGAAGTAAGTGGAGAAGAATATAAAATACCACCTAAATATAATTTAAGTTTAATATTAGGCTCTATCACAAAATCAAATTTATCAATAAGTGACTTCGAAAATAAATATATTAAATCTAAGGATGCTAGAAGTAATAAATCTATAGTTGAAATGATTAATCAAAAAATTCCAACTTTATTACATACTATACCATCTGCCAGTACTCAGGTTGAAGTAAAAAAAAATAGCTTTAGTGAAAAAACAACCCAAGTTTCTTTTGATATTACAACATTTATATCCTCTTTGAGGATAGCAAACATAACATTTCCTACTACTCTTCCATATAGATTTGTTTCAGCTCTTCAAACAAAACCATTCCTCATTCTTACTGGACTATCAGGATCAGGAAAAACAAAACTAGCAGAAGCTTTTTCTCATTGGATATCTGAAGGTACAGATCAATACCAGATAGTATCAGTTGGTGCTGATTGGACAAATCGCGAACCTCTTCTTGGATTTCCAAATGCTCTAGAACCAGGAAGTTATGTAAAACCAGACTCTGGTGTATTAGATCTTATTCTCCGTGCAAAAGAAGATGAAACAAAACCATATTTTTTACTTTTAGATGAAATGAATATGTCTCATGTAGAACGATACTTCGCAGATTTTTTATCTGCGATGGAATCATCAGAAGGTGAAATCACATTACACCCTACTGGGATAGAATGGGAAGATTGTGATGTACCTTCAACATTTAAACTACCTAAAAATCTATTTATAATTGGTACTGTCAACATTGATGAAACAACATATATGTTTAGTCCAAAAGTATTAGACAGAGCGAATGTCATTGAGTTTCGTGTTTCTAGAAGTGATATGGAAAAATACTTTCAAGATTCTAAACCATTAGATATGCTATCACTAGTAACTCAAGGTGCAACTATGGGAAAAAGTTTTCTTGAAACTTCTATGCTAACTAAACAAATGACAAATGTAGGTGATACTCTTATTCCATTCTTTGTAGAACTAGAAAAAATTGGAGCTGAATTTGGCTATCGGACTGCATCTGAAATGAGTCATTTTATCGCTTGTTGTAGTGATATGGCAAAAGATAAAATGGATTATGATCAAGTAATTGATGCAGCTATTATACAAAAACTATTGCCCAAAGTACATGGTTCTCGTAGTAAAATTGAAAGTACACTTATAGCATTAGAAAATCTTTGTATGAATGAGAGTTCTCAAATAAAGTACCCATTATCGCATGAGAAGCTCCAACGAATGAAAAAACGTGTACAAAATGATGGTTTTACAAGTTTTGCCGAAGCATAAAATGAATATTAAATATGAGTCTGACAGTTATATTATTACGATTACTGACTCTATAGAACTTACCATTGATTCTGATTATGAAATATCTTCATCAGGATGCTCAACGGTATCCCTTGTAGATAAAGATATAGCACTTGAATACGGGGAAGAACGTTTACAACTTTTGGAAGGATCATCTTACAATTATGAGTTGACTGACAGTTGTACACTCCAAGAAATACCTAGAATTGTAAAACAAAACCGTAGAAGTAAAAACCGAGGGCGTATTACTCCTGGTATATATGTTGGACGGTTGCCTTTAAAGATCATAGATAGTAATGGCAATGAAATTGATTTTGCTTTGGAAGTATGTTCTGTAAAAACTGAGTATCGCAGTGAGTACCGTAAGATGCTTGAGGATATCACTGATCAGTGTACCGATCTTCTAATGATACATTCATCTCCAGTTACACAAAGATACAATGTAGATTATTCTGAAGATACGCGATCACTTTACCAAAAGTTCTCTTTTGTGAAATCAGCGATTGATTCTGATCATTTTCGTAATGCGATACAACGTATTATTTCTATGCCTGTAACCGCATGGACAAACCACTCAGAAGAACATGACATACGGCGTTCATGTAAAATAGGGGCAAGTCAGCTTCGACAGATTGCCTCACGTCATAATAGAATTACTTTGCCATCTTCACATGCTCTCTACAGTAAAATAAAGACTATTCCGACATCTATATCTTCAACAGTTAAAATTGATACGGTGGATACTCCAGAAAATCGTTTTATCAAACATGTACTTACCGAATTCCAAAGATTTTGTGGCTATATTTGTCAGCAAATAATAAAAGAATCAAAAGTCAAAAAAAAACCTCACATATATCATGAAGCTCTATCATTAGAAGAAAAATTCAGATCATATCTACATAATGCTATTTTTTCTGATATTTCAGAGCCAACTTCACTACCTCTTAATAGTCCTATACTACAAAGAAAAGAAGGATACAGAGATGTACTACGTGTTTGGTTGATGTTTGACCTAGCGGCAAAGCTCACATGGGAAGTACTTGATGATTCATATAGTGCGGGGAAACGAGACATCGCAACACTTTATGAATATTGGCTGTTTTTTAAATTACTTAGATTACTTGAGGATATTTTTAAAATTGACTCGAAAGAGACAGAAAAACTTATTCAAGAAACTAAAGATGGTCTAGGCCTTCAGCTTAAAGCGGGTAGACATACAGCGATTGAAGGAACTTACTCATGTAATGGACGTGATCTTAGTATCAAGTTTAATTACAACAGGACTTTCAAGAAAACAGCATATCCCAATGAAGGAAGTTGGACACAACAAATGCGACCAGATTATACACTTTCTCTTTGGCCATCTGTATTTAGCGAGAAAGAGGCCGAATCGCAGGAACTTATTATCCACATACATTTTGATGCAAAGTACAAAATAGAAGGTCTTAAGTATCTTAGTCCCAATGAAGATCAAGATGATCTTGATATAGAGGATCAAAAAACTGAAGAAAAAGAAGGTACATATAAACGTGCCGATTTGTTAAAAATGCATGCATATAAAGATGCAATTCGAAGAACTGTCGGAGCATATGTTTTGTATCCTGGTACAGAAAAGCTAGACCCCTATAAAGGATTCCATGAAATAGTCCCAGGACTTGGTGCATTCCCAATATCTCCTTCCAATGAAACAATTGGATTAGAAAATTTAAGAAAATTTATACTTGAAGTAGTTGACAACTTCACTAATCGTGCATCCCAAAGGGAAAAACTTTCATATCATCAGTACAATATTTTCAAATCTAATATACAAAAAGAATTATACGAAAAAGTTCCTGAGAAAAATACTGATACAACGAGAATAGAACCTCCTGGAGAATCAACTGTACTAATTGGATATTATAATCAAGACCAATATCAGTGGATAGAAGAAAAATGTTTATACAATATACGAGTAGATCCAAAAGATGGACTTATTAATTATGGTAAAGATATCATAGGAGCTAAGTACCTATTATTACATGGTAAAGATGAACAAACAACTTCAAAAATATGGTCAATTATAGGAAATGGCCCAAGACTGATCAGTAAACAAGATATATGTGATAAAGAAGGCTATACAAGAACTCCAAATAGTGAAAATTACTTCATTTATGATTTAAAAGCATTAGATAATACTATATTTGATGGAATCTCATGGGATATTGAAAAACTTTCAAAATATTCTAAAGAGAATATACATCGCCCTTTTGCAGTAACTTTATTGGAATTATTTAATAGTCAATAAATATTTGTTGATTTTAAGGGAAAAAGTTATCGTATTATTTAGTGATTTTCAAGACTAATTAGAGTTTTTCTAAAACAATATATACATTAGACAAAATATTCATCAATAATATTTTCGATACTGTCTACTTCATCTCTTGTCAATTTTTCATAATATTTTTCTTGTTTATTTTTAGAAAGCTTTCCATCATTTTGCAGTATAAATGTTATTAAGCTTTTTATTTTATTGTCGGGCATCTCAATAAAGTTGTTGATATCCTGATATGCTTTATCAAAAGAATTTAAATAACTAAGCTCATTAGGTAATGTTTCTTTTATTGTTTTTTCCACAGACTCATAAATAAATTCACAACTCTGAGTACAATTAAAATATCTATACAAATCTTGAGTATCATTGATAACTTTTACATTTCCTAAAGGTGTGGCTTCCCAATCAATCAAACTCATTAACGGTGATGTATGGGCTACTAAGATATCTCTATATTTTTCTATTGTCTCTAAAATAACATTGGAAATTGGAAAGATCATCCCTTTTGGATAAAAATTTCTATGTGCTAGAACATGATGAATTATGTATCTATGTATTCTTCCGTTTCCATCTTCTAAGGGATGAATGTATACAAAAGAAAAAGCAATAATTACAGCATGTAAAATTGGATCTACTTCATCACTACTGAGGATTTCATTTAACTCAATCCAGTCTTGGAGTAGATTATTTAAGTCTTTACTATAGGCTCCTATAAACTCTGGTATAGGGTAGTTCTCTCTATCTCTCTGACCTAAAAATACTTCTTCATCTCTAAGACCTATTTTCATAAACCTTGAATCTTCTAAAAGTATTGCATGAAGTCGCTCTATTTCCTCAATACTTAAGTCTGTTTTACCAGCTTGATTGATTATCTTCCCCCAATTCTCAATTCTATTTTTAGTAGGTCTCTCACCCTCTATTTCAAATGATGCTTTTGAATCTGATAATAATAGAAAACTTGCAGCTCTTCTAACTAATGATTGAGACACCTTCCCTATAACATTAGATATATCGTTACTTAAATCTCTATCTATATAATCTTGTAGCTTCTTGGTCTTTATAATAATTGGACACATTTTTGCAGTTCCAAGAAGATTATTATTAAGCTTGTGTCTTTGAGATTTTATTGGATGGTTTTTGACTATATACTTCTTAGTATCTAAAAGGTCATCATACTTTCCAACTGGAAGATCATCAATTGGCAATTGTTTATCTAGTAAAAATTCATATAAGAACCATATCTTCTTACTAAGTATGCGTTTAGGATTAATTTGAATATAGCTGATTAAACTCTCTTGAGTTAATACCTTTAAAATTGATTTTATTACAAGTAAATCTATCGTTTCATGCTTCAGTGCAAATTCTAAATTAGCATATGGGTTTTCTTCAACACTTAGCTGTAGATCAAAAACAGTCCAATTATTCTTTTGTATTTTTTGTGATGCTAATCTTTTTTCACTTATGCAAGATAGTTCTCTTAAAGGCATCTTCAAATGAAAATGATATAGTAACCACGAGTATCCAATTAACCTACAAGAACTTGGTAGTATTTCATTTTGAAAAGCTAAAGGCATTTTACCTACTCTCTCTGGGATTTCATGAAATAATTCGGGATTTTATTAATATTCTGATAAAATTCTGTTTTTTTCATTATTAAGGTAAAGTATAACATAAAATATATTTGTCTTATTCATTTTTACTAATGTTGTTGAACATCATACAAGAGTTTGAAAGCTTTAAATTTACACCTTACACAGCCTCAACTACAAAAAGTGAGAAACGATCATTATTAAATGCTATAGTTTAACTACTTTTTTTGAACAGCCAACAATCCGCCAGCAACATCAACTAAACCCAATTCATCAATAATCCCAAGTTTTTTAAGGCTAATAATTTTTTCTTGAAACATATTATTTATTTTACTGGAGAATCCTTTATAACTAGAGACTCTTG
>Ga0256824_10001055_pt1 | contig 10655 bp, 10 predicted proteins | sample CV67metaG_FD_191570 | JGI IMG/M metagenome (GOLD analysis project Ga0256824, IMG submission 191570) | Hydrothermal vent microbial communities from East Pacific Rise, Pacific Ocean - CV67 | ecosystem: Environmental > Aquatic > Marine > Hydrothermal vents | place: Pacific Ocean: East Pacific Rise...
TATGACAGAATCAATACCTCTATGAAATTCTTTGAAATGTGTAAGGCATGTGAAGAGGAGTATAGTAATCCTTTAGATAGACGCTACCATGCACAACCCATAGGATGTCATGATTGTGGACCCAAATTAAAACTAATGGACAATGTAGGTCGGGTGGTTCCCTCGAACTTGACAAATGAGATAGATAAAATAGTTGTACTTTTAAAAGAGGGAAATATTGTTGCTGTAAAGGGAGTAGGTGGCTATCATCTTATGTGTGATGCGACCAATGAAGAATCTATCCAAAAATTGAGAGATAGAAAACAACGACCTACTAAACCTTTTGCAGTGATGGTAAGAGATATAGACATGGCTAAGGAATTGGGTGAGATAAATGAGAGAGAAGAAGCGTTATTAACTTCTAAAGAACGTCCTATTGTGATTGTTGGGATGGGGGCAACCCGACCTAAAGGTATTGCACCAAATATTTCTCGTATTGGCCTATTTTTACCTTATACGCCATTGCATTTATTGATATTAGATAAATTACAACGTCCTTTGGTAGCCACTTCTGCAAATGTTACAGATGAGCCTATTTGTACCAGCTTAGAAGATTTGGAGAAGTTACAAGGGGTGTACGACTATGTATTAGAGCATAATCGTGATATTGTTAATGGATGTGATGATTCTGTGGTGATGGTAGTAAATGAGCAACAAGTTATCCTCAGACGTGCTAGAGGGTATGCACCTGTGAGTATCAAGTTACCTTTTAATCTTGAACACAATATACTAGCACTTGGTGCGAACCAAAAAAGTACTATAGCCATAGGTTTTGACAATCAAGTCATCCTTTCTCCTCATATTGGTGATTTAGACTCTATTGGTTCAGTTGAGTATTATCAAAAGAATATAGAAACGTTAGAGCGTATGTATGACTTCAAATCTGATATCATAGCTCATGATATGCACCCTCAGTATGAGTCTACCAAATATGCTAAAAGGTGCGTTGGCAAACGTACCCTACGAGAAGTCCAGCATCATCATGCTCACATCTTAGGTGTTATGGCAGAAAAGCAGATAATAGGTAAAGTATTTGGTATAGCTCTTGATGGTACAGGGTATGGAGAAGATGGGAAGCTTTGGGGTGGTGAGTTTATGGTTTGTGACTATGATGGCTATGAGAGAGTAGCTCACTTAAACTACTTCAAACTCTTAGGAGGAGCTAAAGCTATTAAAGAGCCTAGACGTGTGGCACTGAGTCTACTCTTTGACATTTATGGGGAAGATACACTAACGCTAAACAATCCAACCACACAAGCCTTTAGTCTTGCAGAGTTAAAAACTTACTTCATTGCATGGCAACGGGGGCTAAATGCCCCTAAGAGTTCCTCTGTGGGTAGACTCTTTGATGCAGTGGCTTCACTACTAGGTATCTGTCAAGTGATGAGCTTCGAGGGTGAGAGTGGTATGTTACTTGAAGAGTTGTATGATAGTTCTGTAGTAGGGTATTATAGTTTTGGATATGAAGATGGGAAGATATATATACTTCCTATGCTTGTAGAGATGTTAGTCCAGAAGGACACTAGCATAGCTGTTTCGAAGTTTTTTCATACTTTAGTAGAGATGATAGCCGTGGTGTATGCACCGTATGATTTACCTTTGGTACTGAGTGGTGGAGTGTTTCAAAATAGGGTACTTTTAGGGTTGGTATTAGAGAGGTTTCCTGAGGCTATCATTTCCAAAGCAATTCCTCCAAATGATGGAGGGATTGCTTTGGGACAGGCAGTTCAGATAAGTAAGTGATTTTTAAATTTTTGAAAAGAAAGCAGAAATGTTTTGCATATTCTCTTGAATAATAATATTTTTTTTATCTATCGTAATAAGAGAAATATTATAGGTACGACTAAGATTTTTTAATTTTCTAGGTTCTCGATTAAACATAGCAGTCGCATATGCATCTAAAAAATCAATGTTCCAACCATTTTGCAAGATACTCATAGAGTTATAGTATTGTGGTGAAATACCTTCTGAAGCACTTAAAATATGATGGCTTTCTTTATCAATGAAGCGTTCGTAACTTCCACTTGTTGAGATAGACATATCTTCTTTTGATGTTTTAATAAGGGCTAAGTTATTTTCACTAAAAGGATCTCTTAATGCAATAGTGTAAGATTTTCCACGTGTAACTATCTCTCCTCCAACATCTACTAAAATTTTTGTTGCACCTTTATCAGCAAGAAACTGGGCTATAAGTTTTGCAACATAGCCCTTACCTATACCACCTAAATCAAGTCTCATACCTTTTTTATTTAGCATGATACTGTTTTTAGTAAGTGTTATCTGTTTGTAATTAACTAACTTTTTTTGTATTTTTAAAACTTCTTGAGAAGCTTTTTGTTCATTTGTAAATCCAAAATGATACGCACCATGACTTAATGCGCCGATACTTATGTCAAAAAGTCCATCTGTTTGTTCTGATGCTTTGATAGCAGTAGAAAAAAGAGCATAATCTTCTTTAGTACAGTGTATAGGGGATTTACCTGCATTTTGGTTAATCGTGTTTAAAAATGAATCTTCTTTGTATGCACTGTACCGACTTTCAAAGTTGGTAGCTATTTTATGTGCTTGGAGTAAAATATTTTTAGAGATATTGGCTTTTATAAGAAGGTGAGTACTCATGACTTTTGCCTCAAGTGCTTTCTCGAAAAATGCCATCTCTATCCTTAGAATTCGTAGTTTACACGTATTGTAGTGTAAACTGCTTGGATATTACTCTCACCAAACCAGTTTTGGATATATGCATTATCACTTGTCCAATAATAGTCTATACTAAATGAGAAACTATATGGACTCTCTAGTGATGGTTTATAGGTTACAGGTATACCAAAGTCATAAGAATCAAAAGAAGTCATACGATAGTCTGATGCTACATATTTATCTGATGAACTATATTCACCAAGTGGTTTTGCAAAATTAGAACCGGTCTGTGTATAGTAACGGGCTCTTGCACCTATCATCCAATTGTCATTGATTCCATGTAACCATTCTGCACTTACTGTATGAGAGTCAATATCCCAATCATCTGTATAGTAACGGTATGAGAAGTTCATGGCATTTGCATCATCAATATAGTGTAATCCTTTAACTGCAAAGGCATGTCCTGTTCTGGTATCAGGGTAGTTTTCAAAACCAATAAATTCACCATTTTGTATCATATATGGGTATGGCGAGGATAAAAATCCTTCGGAATTCATATATGAATAGACAAACTGTATAGATGTTGTTGGTGTCAAGAGTTGATTCACAGACAAGTCAATTTTTTGTTCATCTCTATTGTCTTTAGGTAATGTACGGTTGTTATTTGGTGACCATGTATCTGCTGATTGTGAGAATCCAATACCTAAAACTGTATTGCCTTGATTTAGTTGTCTTGTATAGTTTGCAAAGATAGCTTTACCTACATAGTCTAACTCTGTTGAATAGTATCCACCTACTGTTGCAGTGTTTTCACCATCATCATAGGTTATAAAAAGAGTAGGTGCGTAACGTACATCATCAAAGCCTGCTCTTTTAGAAGCTGTTGACTGTGCATCAGGTTTTGCAAGGGATGGAGAACTACCAAGACGTATACTTGCTGCTGAAATAGCATCCACGCGTAACTTAATACCCACAAGCCAGTGTTTAGAAATGGTTTTCATAAGTTCAAATGTTGGAGAGTATACCTGTACATCATTGTTATCTGAATATGTATCAAAACCAAAAGAAGCTGAATCTTTCAGTTCTGAAGCATAGGTTTTTAAAAAAGGTATCATAAGCATGAGACCTATAAAGAAAGATTTAATTATCTGCATCCACAACCTCCTTGGTATGCACTATCTCCACCGGCACTTGCTTCACGTATAAGGAAGATATGACCTTCATGCTCTGCACGTTCAGCTAGAGGGCTAAGTGACATTTTTGGATCTGCGAAATGCTCTTTTTCATAAGGCATTACACGAACAAGCTTATCTGAACACCCATTAAATAAAAAAATGAGTGCCAAAAACAATAGTTTCATAGAAAGGGTTATTTTCATTTGTCCTACTTTAGTTTATTGATTTCTATTTTGAGTTGTTTAATATCATCAGTATTAAGACTTCCTACGATAATCTGTTTAATGACCCCATTTTTATCGATGAGATATGAGGATGGCATTGCTGCACATTGGTAAGATTTAGCGACACTTTTCTTCGCATCATGTAGTGTGATAAATGGTGTTTTTATACCAGTTTTTTTCTCTACACTATTAAGAAACTTTTGTGACTTAGTGGCTGTATCATCTACGCTAACAGTAACGATTTTGAAGCCTTTTTTGTAACTTTTTTGTAGTTCAAAAAACTTTGGCATTTCTTTTTTACAGCCTTTGCACCATGAAGCCCAAAGGTTTAGTAAAACAACTTGACCTTTAAAACTTTTCATGCTGTAGGGTTTTGAACCATCAAGAGTTTTGAGTATAAAGTTTGGAGCTTTATCGCCTTCAGATACGCCAGCATATAGATGCAAGCTTAGTGTTAAAAACAACAGTAATGTTTTCATAGTGGGTGTCCTTTATTAAGAAAATTATGTTTGTGTGAATTATAGATTCTATCTACCAAGGCAAAGCCTTAGTAGTAAATGAGAGAGTCTTTTGAAAAGACTTAGTTATTCATTGCTCCAGCATCTATCCATGCTTTGATTGTTGCATATTCATTATCCATAAGTGCATCGTTACCACCATGTCCAATATCACCATTACCTTTGTTAAGCATGTATTGTGCACCACCTGGTAGTGCCATAATATTTGAATACGTCATAGTTGCAGTTGTAATTGTAAAATTACCGTTTGATCCGTGACAATTTTCACATTTTGCATTCAGTACTGCCATTACATTGCTACTAAATGTAGGAGCTGTTGTTGCCGGTGGTGGAGTAGCTGGTGTGCCTCCACCTGTACCATTATTAGGCTCAACTGGCTGCATATCATCGGCATCTACTGTTTGTGTTTGGTCAGTACTACCTTTTCCATCATCATTATCACTTCCTCCACCACATCCTACAAGTAGACCTGCTGAGATTAATCCGATTAGGAAAGTATTTGTTAATTTGATCATTCTGAACTCCTTTTAATTTTGATACTATAAGTATAATATTATGAGTGTTAGCGGAGTGTTTTTTATAGTTATTTATAGCTTTTGAGTAGAAATAAATTTGAAAATAATATAATTTATAAGGCTACCAAAGTGTGTAGCCTATACTAAAGAGAAGATTATCATGTAAATCTTCATCTAATACTTCTCGTTTGTAGTAAAGTGTTGCAAACCATTTTTCATCTATTTTATAATATATTGAACTTGAAAATGCTCGAATATGATGTTCTGAAACAAATTTACTACTCTCATCACTATAAATGATATTCATATAAAAGTTATCTGTAAAAAAATACCCTGTACCTATATAAAACTTATGTGTATTTCGTAAGCCTTCGTAAGGTTCTTCTTCATTCCCATCTTTATCTTCATCACCTGAGAATGTTTCCGATATTACTGTTGGTATTTCATCATCACCTATGTAAGTATAGTTATAACCTGCAATGAAAGAGAGAGATGAAGTTGGATAATAATGTAAAGAACCATAGAGAAGTCCATCCATTTTATTACCTTCAAAGTCATACGTTGGTAAACGTAATCCTGTCCCTAAACTTAGTACAAACTTTGGATTAAGTTTGATTCGTTTTCGTACCCTAACAAGGGTGTCCAATGAACCATCGTGTAGATTATGTGTATAGTATCCCGTTTGTAGTGTATAGCTCCAGTTATTACTGTAGTAACTGATTTTTAACTTTGTATTGTGTTGACTTTCTCTATCTATAAGATCTTCATTGGTACTAAATCCATATCCTAAAGTCATAGTAAGGCTCTCTTTTTCTGTTTCAAAAGGGAGTGTAAGTATGCTTGTTGTACATCCTGTTTTATCTACCTGATTTAAAAAAGGTGTATCTTGACACTCATCTATATTATCAGGTACACCATCTAAATCTTTATCTTGTATCCCCTCAGCTCGTCCTAATGTTAAGAGTATAGTACTCACAATCAATAGTTGTTTAATCATCATTTTCTCCTCCTTGATTATCTGTTTCATTAATTATATTGTCCTCATCGATATTATTATGTTCGATTTGTTTTTGTATTTTATTACGTTTGGTATGTTGTTCTAGTTCGTCTAATGCCTTTTTAGCATTTTTATTATTTTGCTTGCTAGAAAGTTTTTTTATTGCATCAATACGTTCCTTCTCTTTCATTTTGATAAGATTTTTTTTAAATTCGTTCATAAGTTTAAAGCGTTCTTCTATAGTTGCATGTTTTATTGCATCTATCTGTTCATCAATATTATTAGCATAGATTAAATTTGTAAATAGTGTTAACAATATTAAAATACTAAAAAATATACGTCTCACACTATGCCTTATGTAAATGTTTAAAATCCAAAATAAAGGTCGAACCAATACCAATTTCTGATTTGATTTCCATCTCTATATTAAGTTCATCAATAAGTTTTTGAACAATATGTAATCCTAACCCAATACCTCTATCCTGTTCCTTATAATAGCGTTGCATTACTTTAGATATGTCTTGAATACCTTTACCTGTATCTTCAATATAGATTATGGTACCCGTAACCGTAACTGTAACGTTACCTCTAGGTTTATTATATTTTGAAGCATTTGAAAGAATATTATCAAAAATACGAGTAAGAATATCTTCGTTGCATAAACGTATCAGATTATTCTCTTTGATATATTCAAAAGTAAGTTTAGGATAAGTATCTTGGATATGTGCTAAAGAGTTCTGAACAAGTTTTGCAATGTCAACTTGTGTATTTTGTGATGGTGAGTGTTGTAAAAAGCACTTAAGATTATTCTGTAGGAGCATAATACTATTGATACCTTGTGACACACGCTTTATAAAAGGATCTTCTCCTTTTTCTTCTTTGAACATTTTAATATTGAGTATCATCGAGGTAATGGGTGTATTAAAGTCATGTAAAATATCTTTTATAAACTCATCATTAAGTTTCAATGCTTTACGTATGGGACTTAGACTATAAAATGTAAAGAAAAGTGCTATAGCAAAAAGAAGAAAAGTAGCAAGTATAAATTTAAACCAAAATGTTTTTCTAATTTCATGCATATCGCTTTGATGATTTTTTGCAGCATATGAAATCTTCATATAATATTTTTCTGATTGAGGAATGGGAAAATAACTATGTAGTCCATCTTTATCATAGAGTGTATTTAATTTTTTTTCATTTTTATTTACAAAGTTATAACTAAACTGTTTACATTCCATGGTGTAGTTACATACATGCATAGTTTTAACAATATTTTGTTTATATTCTTTTTGCTTAGCACTGTACAGTTCAATAAATAATAGTATAAGTAGGATAATTAAAAGAGAAAAAAATACTAAAAAGTTCTTAAAAAGTGACTCTTTTTCATATCTTTTCAATAATGTACCCCTTACCCCGTATATTTGTAATATCAACAGCTAGTCGTTGTTTTATTTTTGTAATAGCCACACGTAGGGCAGTATCAGATATATGATCTAAACACTCGTAAAGCACCTCTTTAGTTACTACATTTCCCTGTTCACATAGTAGTTTTGTGAAAATTTTATATTGTACATTTCCTATATCTATAATCACACCATTTTTACGAAGTACTTGAGCTTCTTGATCAAATTCAATATCTCCGCAGTAGAGTATATCATTTTTAAATTTTGCTTTAAGACGAATGAGTAGCTCTTCAGGGTCAAAAGGTTTTTTAATGTAATCCATGGCTCCCAATTTAAAGCCTTGAGAGATAGAAGACATATCGGTAAGTGCAGTAATGAATATAGTTGGGGTAGTATCTTCTGCATGCCGTAATGCTTCTAATAATTCTAAACCACTTCCCTCAGGTAAGTTGATATCTAAAAGATACAAGTCATATTTGTTTTCAAAGGTTAAGTCTTCAGCCTCTTCCATAGTGAGGGCTACGTCTATCTCATATCCCGCTCTTGTCAAGAAATGTTCTAAGGTTTCTGATAGTATTTGATCGTCTTCAAGGAGTAGTAATTTCATGTAGTCTCATTTTAGCATTTATTTTTTAGTTATATCCGATGTCTATATCTTTCTTTAGTGATAGTAACCTAGAAAGTGTTAGCAAAGTGTTATTTGAAAAAGAAGGAGAAGAAATGGATAGGAAGAAGACTAATTGTACCTACCCATTAATGTACTTTGTTATGATCATCATAACAGTTTGAATGGTGTTTTTGATCTAGAATTTGATTACTATTTCCTTTCTTCACCTTAAATATAATTACTTACCATTTTTTACCATGACACGCATAACAAGAAACTTCTTGTCCTTTTGTAAATGTTTTACCATCAAGTGTACGTGTGGTAAACATTTTAGAAAGTGCTGAACCTCTATAGTTTGTACCATGACATGTTGTACACTGTGCAGCATTTTGTTCTGCAACATCTTGATGTGTTTTTACCCATGATGATCCTACCGGGTGCATACCGTGTGGTCCACCCGTTGTGGTATTTGGTACTGATGTGTGACAAGAAGCACATTCACCTATAGTTCCAGTATGTCCTTGGACACCTTGACTTAAGATATTATCTGCATTATGTGCAGGGTAGATGGCATGGGTTGCTCCATGACAAGCCTCACATTGAAGTTTTCCATGTCCTGTACTAAATCTATAAAGACTGATACCTGTGGCAGGTGTATTAAGATTGGTCGCAAATTGTGTGTCTATTACATGTCTAAGTGTATTAGTCGCTGGGTCAATAGCACTTGTTTCACGTACGCCATCATGGTGACATGACTGACAGTTTGGTTCATCTAGCCAACCTTTTCTATTTTTATCGCCTACATGAGAGATTGTACCATGACAACTTTGACACTGCATGGTATTTTGCCCATTGGCATCTTTGGCATCACCCATTGCACCTCTAAGACATTTGGTACTTGATCCAGGATGGCAAGCATAACAAGAATCTCGGTTTGTACTATCATTCATTGCCAAGTTTGTGTATGGGTCAATGACGTTTGCATGATAACTATGTATGGCATTGGTAAATGCTGGTACCCCACTTACCCCCGTACCGGGAAGTGCATTCGAACTATGACAAGCAGCACATAGTATTGGTGTGCCTGCATTGGCAGTTGCTTCAAGTCCTGCACTGTTAAATGTGGTGTACCCTTTAGCTTGTAGTGCTGCAAGATTGTCCTTAACTGCATTTGGCTTACGTTCATCATGTAGACGAAGAACATTGAGTTTAAAATCTTTTTCTGGATCTGTGTTGTTTACCCAACCTGTATTTGGTTTTGCTTTAGGTGCAAGTGAATTACTCGCGTGACAACGCTTACAATCCATCTCATCACTTACCGGAAGGACTACTTTTGCTGTGGCAAGTATATTACCAGCTGTATCTTTAGCAGTTACCTTTACAAGAGGATAATAATTTTTAGATCCATCATCGTTATATGGTGTGAGAGGAAGCCCTTCTGCTTTCCACCATTTTTCTTGTGTATCATAACTCATATTTTCGGGAGTAGTACTTGGTGTTTTGTTTCCTGTAAGACCAACATCAGCTTGAAGATTTGAATTTGGAAATAGTTTGTCACTAAAATCCCAGAAATTTGTTTTATCAGCACTAGATGTGTTGATTTTCCCATCGGTTCCTGTAGTTGATTCATAAGTGATAATCACACCAGAAGTAACCAATCCACCACTTTTGTTTTTAAGTTGAGCATGTAAGTTGTTAAAGGGAGGAAGGACTGACCATACCGAGAAGTCATTCCCATCCATACAGTGCATACCTAAGTCATTCCAAGCTGTGAGCATATAGCCATTGGATGTTGTTGTTCCACCTGTTGTGGTGTTACTATCATTATGATCATCATCGTCATCGTCATCATCGTGATTGTTATCTATAGTGATGGTGATAGTTTTGGTAGTCTCTTCTCCGTTAATAGCTGTTACTATAATTGTAATAGTATGTACTCCTGAAGAGAGACTAGAAGTATCTAATCTATCGCTTGTACTTAAAATCTTATTTCCTTCTTTCCAAAGATAAGATGTAATATTACTTGGAGTATCTACAACGATGGTTAATATTTTACTGTTATTAATATTTGTTGTATTAATGCTGAAGTGACTACTAACTGTAGTAGTTCGGTAGGGAACAAAAATCATAATGTCTCCCATAAGTATAGGAGCAAGCTTTGCATACGAGAATGTTACAAATAAAGAAAAGATAAGTAATCTTTGAAATATTTTTTTCATAGGTAATCCTTTTATATTATTAATAAAAGCATAACATTAGTAGTGTTACCCGAGTGTTATTTAAAAGAGTAAGATAGAGAGTTTGATGAAAAGACAAGAAGGGTAGGCTAATGATGCCTCCTTCTTAATCTTAGAGTCTAATTATAAACTTACCATTTTTTACCATGACAAGCATAACAAGAAACTTGTTGTCCTTTTGTAAATGTTTTACCATCAAGTGTACGTGTGGTAAACATTTTAGAAAGTGCTGAACCTCTATAGTCTGTACCATGACATGCAGTACATTGTGCAGCATTGTTTTCTGCAACTTTTTTATGATCT
>Ga0256824_10001056_pt1 | contig 10651 bp, 7 predicted proteins | sample CV67metaG_FD_191570 | JGI IMG/M metagenome (GOLD analysis project Ga0256824, IMG submission 191570) | Hydrothermal vent microbial communities from East Pacific Rise, Pacific Ocean - CV67 | ecosystem: Environmental > Aquatic > Marine > Hydrothermal vents | place: Pacific Ocean: East Pacific Rise...
TTTTTCCTATTTGAAATCGATGATAGCCTGTTTTAAACCATGAGTTAGGTGTGACTACTTTATTATTAAGGGCGATAGCAAGTGTGATTGGTTTCATTACTGAACCAGATTCATAAGGGTATTCCGTAAATTTTGGTACAAGTGCAGCAATATCTTGTTGTCTAATGTGAGAAGGATCATAACGATTTGAAGTTGCAAAAGAGAGTACTTTTCCTGTTCTACTTTCCATGATACCAATGATGATTTCATCAGCATCAATACTCTTTTTCATCTGGTCAGACATAAGTTCTACACGTCTTTGTAGTGCAAGAGGGATGTTGAGGTGTAAATCCATACCATCTACACGCGTTCTGCTTACAGAATTTTTATCGTGTATAACGGCACCTACTACATCTCGTTTACCTCTAAAGTAACCATTTTTCTTCGATGTAATGTGTTTATCATAAGCACGCTCAAGACCTTTTTTCCCTGAAGGACGTGTGTATCTTCCATCACTTTTGTCACCTACATATCCTAGTATGGGGCTGAGTACATCATGCAGAGGAAAACGTCTACTTTCACCATTTTCAATGATGTCTAACCCGTAAACAACCTCTATACCGTTACGGTTTTTAATAGAATGAAAAACATCAAGTTTTCTCAGTTTGTAGGAGAGAGATTTTAGTTGCATGGCTGAACGGGCACCAATTGTTTTAGAGAGAATAATGTTCCCTCGTATCTCTTTGCCTTTACGATTTTTAAACTTTTTTAAAATCTTTTTTTCAGAGATACCTGAATAGATAGAAAAAAGCTTGACAAAAAGAGGTTTTTTCTCTTTGCTTATACTTGATCCACGGATAACTGCTTGATAGGTTTTTTGTGAGTCTGAAAGGGTATAGCCATCTGCAGAGATGATAGCCCCACGAAAAGAACGATCATGGATAGTAGAGGTATTACTAGGTACACGTCTATCTGAAGTGATGGTTTTAAGTACAGAAAATAAGAATAGACTCATGGTAAACAAAATGAGTAAATAAAGGAAAGAAATTTTGTTCTTTCTATTGACTATGGCTTGATTTTTTATATTCTTATTCATAATTTCCCTAATTGAACTGTATTTTATACAAATTTATCTATAAACTTGGTAAAATACTATTTAATATAAAGGGAATAGAATATTATGATAGATAAAGCACTTTTAGCGGGGGTTATGACACTCCTTACCTTGTCATTGGTAATGAGTTACTCCCTTTCGGTATATACGGTATTACACTTCGAATATAATGATTTTCATTTCTTTATGCGTCAGAGTATGTTTGTATTTTTAGGATTTGTATCTATGGTCATTTTGAGTAAGCTCAACCCCGATAAATGGCTTGTACCTATAGGCTTAGCACTCTTTATACTTTTTTTCTTAGCAATGATTGCCATGCAGTTTTTACCAGCATCTTTGGTGCATGCTGTGGGTGGTGCAAAAAGATGGATACGTTTAGGCTCTATCTCTTTGGCACCTGTTGAGTTTTTCAAAATAGGTTTTGTCTTCTTTATCGCATGGAGTTTTGCCCGTAAACTACTCAATAAAAGTAAAATGACATTTTGGGAGGAGCTACGAACATATGCACCTTACCTTTTTGTCTTTGTTATTGCTGTTGTAATTATTGCAGTGTTTCAAAAAGATTTAGGACAAGTTGTTGTGCTGGGTGCAACGCTTATGGTCTTATTTGTTTTTGCCGGAAGTTCTAAAAAGTTTTTTGTGAGTGTTATCTCTTTAGTGTTTTCAGCATTTATCGCTTTGATTTTCTTTGCTCCGCATCGTATTGCCCGTATTAAGTCATGGTGGGGAACGGTACAAGATGGTATTTTAGATATTTTGCCTTTTGAAGCAGTGCAAAACTTACGTATAGAAGCAGGTAAAGAACCTTACCAAATCTCTAACTCACTTAATGCCATTCATAATGGTGGACTATGGGGAGAAGGACTAGGTAATGGACAGTTTAAACTGGGCTATCTCTCTGAAGTACACACAGACTTTATCTTGGCAGGTATCACAGAGGAGTTAGGCTTTTTAGGTTTAGTCTTTGTTACATTTACGATGCTACTTATCGTATTTCGTATTTTTAAAATCGCATCTAAAGTTAAAAATCCTATGCACTATCTGTTTTCTATAGGTATAGGATTACTTATCTCAGCTTCGTTTATACTCAACTCTTATGGTATCTCTGGAATTACACCTATCAAGGGTATTGCTGTTCCATTTTTAAGTTATGGGGGTTCACATATTTTGGCCTCTTGTATTGCTATAGGGATGGTACTGATGATATCTAAAAAAGTACCTAGAGATGTAAAAGGGAATATCAAATGAGTATAGTAATGACAGGTGGTGGTACAGGTGGACACTTGACCATTATAAAGGCAGTGAAAGAGGTAATAGTCCTTCGACAAGCTCAGGAACCGTTGGCTGAGCCTGTCGAAGTCATTTATGTGGGTTCGACTAAAGGGCAAGATAAACAGTGGTTTGGAGAGGATAGTGATTTTTCCCAAAAGTACTTTTTTGAGACACGTGGTGTAGTGAATCAAGGAGCATTAGGAAAAGTAAAGTCACTTCTCATGATGGCAAAAGCGATGTTTCAGTCCATCAAAATACTGCGTGCTCATAAAGCAAAAGTAGTTTTTTCTGTGGGTGGTTTTTCTGCTGCTCCCATGGCATTTGCCGCAAAACTTACAGGGACTCCTTTAGTCATACATGAACAAAATGCAGCATTAGGTTCACTCAATAAACTCTTAAAACCTTATGCTACACATTTTATCTCTTCCTATTTAGAAGAGAGTCCTATAAAAGCATATCCTATTAAACAGATTTTCTTTGACAATGCCCATGTACGTAAAGAACTGAAGACGATTATCTTTTTAGGAGGGTCACAAGGGGCAAGAGCTATCAATAATTTGGCTTTGGAACTAGCGCCAACCTTGAAAGCAAAAGGGATTAAAATTATCCATCAAGCAGGTGTCAACAACATAGAAGAAGTTGAAAAAGCATATAAAACGTTAGGTATAGAAGCTGAAGTCTTTGGTTTTACTACTAAACTGGCAGACTATATGAATGAAGCAGATTTTGCTATTGCTCGTTCTGGTGCTTCTACACTTTGGGAGCTCAGTGCTACGGCTGTACCTACGCTTTACATCCCTTACCCTTACGCAGCAAAAGACCATCAGTTTTATAATGCACAGTTTTTGGTAGAAAGAAATCTTGCATGGCTTATGAGAGAAAAAGAGATACAAATAGACCAAGTCTTACAACTATTAGAAGAAGACCTTTCACAAAAGAGTCAAGGGCTCATAGATATAGTTGAAAAAGAAGGAAGTTCCAAAATCGCACAATTGTTGACACAAATATAACACAATAATAGGCTATAATAAAAAATAAAATAAAGGAGTTCAAAATGAAAAAGTATCTTATTTTAATAGTTTCTGCAGTTGCTATATTTGGTTTAAGTGGTTGTGGCGGTGGAGGGGATGATGGCTATGTTCCTCCAAGTAATCTTACAACACTATTTTTAGTAGATGATCAAGGATTCACTTATGGGGATATACCCTATAGATGTGATTCTATGAGAGACTGGGAAGTTACTGCACCTAATGGTGAATTTACTTTTTCACCACCTGATAATTGTGAATTTGATTTTTCAAAGTATAACGGAGACAATGGTTATAACTATAGTAATGATGATATTATTTATATTGTAGATGCAGGATATAATGGTAAAGGTAGCATCCCTTATAACTGTTCATCTTTTGGTGCAAGTAGTACTTATAATGATGGAAGATTCTTCTATGATGAAGATGATCAATGTGTGTTTCATCTATAATCTTTTAACTTCTGAAACTATCGTTCTTAAAAAAGAACGATAGTTTTACACTTTACCTCCCAATAACAACATTTTAGATAAAATATCTCTAATTTATCAAAGAGCCAAATAGGGCTTTATTTTAGGATCATTTTATCATGGATATTAGAAAAGCATATTTAGACTTTTTTCAAGCTAGAGGGCATCAGCTTATACCATCTTCACCACTTGTACCAGACGATGCAACGCTCATGTTTACCAATGCCGGTATGGTTCAGTTTAAGAACATTTTTACAGGTGAGGCTCCTATTCCTGCGACACCTCGTGCAACATCAAGTCAAACTTGTTTAAGAGCAGGTGGAAAACATAATGACCTTGACAATGTAGGGTATACAGCACGTCACCATACACTTTTTGAAATGCTTGGAAACTTCTCTTTTGCAGACTACTTTAAAGAAGAAGCTATTGCTTATGCATGGGAGTTCATCACTTCAGAAAAATACCTCAATTTACCAGTAGAAAAGTTATGGGTAACCGTCCATGACTCAGATGATGAAGCAGAAGAGATGTGGGCAAAACATATTGCCAAAGACCGTATTGTACGTTTTGGTGATGCAGACAACTTCTGGCAAATGGGTGACACAGGACCATGTGGACCTTGTTCTGAAATCTTTTACGACCAAGGTGAAGAACACTTCAATGGACCAGAAGACAGAATGGGTGGAGAGGGTGACCGTTTCTTAGAAATCTGGAACCTTGTGTTTATGCAGTACTTTAGAGATGAAACAGGTATACTTAACCCACTTCCTAAACCAAGTATAGACACAGGTATGGGACTAGAACGGGTAGTCGCGATAAAAGAAGGTAAACTCAACAACTATCACTCTTCACTTTTTATGCCATTCTTAGACAAAATAGGCGAACTGGTAGGGTGTAAGTATGATTTTGAGGCAGACAACTCTGCATCGTATAGAGTAATTGCAGACCATTTACGTTCATGTTCATTCTTACTTGCTCAAGGTGTAAACTTTGACAAAGAGGGACGAGGGTATGTACTTCGTCGTATCATGCGTCGTGCTATTCGTCACGGATACTTACTTGGACTACGTGAGCCGTTTATGTATAAGCTTGTAGATACGCTAGTAGAGTTGATGGGTGGACAGTATGATTACCTTACGTCTAAATCTGAAGCGATTAAAACCTCTATGAAAATGGAAGAAGAACGTTTCTTTATGACCATTGAAGCAGGTATCAAACTCTTTAATGAAGAGTTGAAAAATACAAAAGATGTATTTAACGGTGAAGTAGCCTTTAAACTTTATGATACCTATGGTTTCCCTCTTGACCTCACAGAAGATATGCTTCGTGAAAAAGAGATAAGCCTTGATATGGATGCCTTTAATGCCAAGATGGATGCTCAAAAAGCACAGTCTAAAGCAGGATGGAAAGGTACGGGTGACGCTGCAACAACAGGTGACTTCAAAGCACTCAAAGAGAAGTTTGATGTCAATGAATTTGTAGGATATAGCAGTACAACAGCCACAGCGAAAGTACTTGCACTTCTTGATGAGAATTTTAAAGAGACTAACGCGATAGATGGTAAAGGTTGGGTACTTCTTGACAAGACACCATTCTATGCTGAGTCAGGTGGACAAACAGGTGATAGTGGAACCCTTCGACAGGCTCAGGGAACGAGAACGGTGACTGAGCTTGCCGAAGTCCTTGATACAAAAAAATTCTTAGATATGAATCTTTCTGAAGTAGAAGGGAAACTTTCTATAGGTGATGAGGTAGAAGCTGTAGTAGATAACAGCCGAAGCGAAATTGAAAAACATCACTCTGCAACACACTTGCTTCATGCCGGACTCCGTGAGATACTTGGTGATCACATTAGCCAAGCAGGTTCACTCAATGATGATAAACGTTTACGTTTTGACTTCTCTCATCCTCAAGCGATGACAAGTGTAGAAGTGGCAAAAGTAGAAGCTTGGGTCAATGACAAGATAAGCCGTGCTATACCTGCCATTACAGAAGTGATGAGCATAGATGAAGCGAAAAACTCTGGAGCTATGGCACTCTTTGGTGAAAAGTATGGTGATGAAGTACGTGTAGTAAGCATGGGTGATGCCTCTACAGAACTTTGTGGTGGTACGCATGTTTCTAATGTGGCACAAATAGGTCTCTTTATGATTACTAAAGAGTCTGGCGTATCAGCTGGGGTGAGACGTATAGAAGCTATCTGTGGTAATACTGCTGTCGTTGCTGTAAAAGCCTTACGTGATGAGTTAAATGAAGTGAAAACCGAACTTAAAAATGTGAACCCTTTAGCAGGCATAGCAAAACTCAAAGAGCAGATAAAAATACTTAAATCAGATGTACAAGCAGCACAATCAGCTACGAAAAAAGAGTTAAGTGCTACGGAACTAAAAGGTGCAACGGTTATCGTAGAAGAGGTTGAAACTGGGGATATTAAAGAGCTTATTGATGAAGCGAAGAATAAATACCCTAACATTGCCATTATGCTCTTTCAAAAGAAAGGTGATAAGGTGATGATAGCTTGTGGTTCTAAAGAGACTGCTATCAAAGCAGGGAACTGGATAAAAGAGATAGCACCAATCCTCGGTGGTGGAGGGGGAGGTCGTCCAGACTTCGCTCAAGCTGGTGGGAAAGATGCTTCTAAAATAGCTGAAGCAACGCAAAAAGCCTTGACATATTTAGAGGAAAATCTCTAATGGGTGAATTCTTCGCTAACTATGGACATTTACTTGTATTTTTACATGTGCTTTCTGCTTTTATTTGGGTAGGTGGTATGATTGCTATGCGTGTGGCAGTACATCCTGTTATTGCTAGAGGTGGAGTGACAGATGCCCAGATGCTTCAGACAAAAATGATATCTGAAATCATAGAACCTAAACAGAGATTAGGGATTACCTTGCAAACAACGGGTAGACTTTTCAATCTAGTGATGCCCTTTATCATTATTTTGTTTGCTACAGGACTCATGATGGCTATCTCGCTAGGTGGACACCATGGAGAGCTTAAGACTTTGTTTGTGTCTAAAGAGATACTATGGAGTATTATGGCTTTAAACTATGGCTATATGTACTACAAACGTGCGACTGCATGGAAAATGTTTAATCAAGGTAAAGTAAAAGAAGCCAAAGCAAGAATGAAGTGGACGGCAAATGTACTTTTACCGCTAAATATTGCACTTGGTTTAATAGCACTTTGGATGGGTGTTACACTTCGAGGCTTGTAGGGTGTTGTACCCTTACAACACCTTTTTGGAGGCAGACTTTTGGTGTTGTGAGGGCACAACACCCTACGGGAAAATAGTATGATACATCTTGCATCAAATTCAGAGTCAAGAGCTTTGCTACTCAATAACTTTGGTGTAGACTTCATACAAAAATCACCAGACTATGATGAAGAACAAATTACTACACCTATAGCTAAAGACTTTGTCTATACTGCAAGTAAAGGTAAACTTGAAGCTGCCATACGTGAGTTTGGGCTTGAAGTACCGTTATTGTGTGCTGATACTGTCATTGCTGCGGCAGATGGTAGCATACTTCGTAAAGCCAAAGATGTTGAAGATGCCAGACGCATTTTAAACATACAAAGTGGCTCGACTATTTCTATTATCTCTTCGTTACACTATAAGTCAAAAACTTTAGCTTTCTCAGATGTTTCTGCGACACATTATCACTTTGCACCTTTTGAAGAAGCAGATTTAGAAGCTTACTTAGAGAGTGGATTATGGAGAGGTAAGGCTGGTGGTTGTATGGTAGAAGGATTTTGTAAAAAGTATATCAAGTCTGTAGATGGGTTTGAGAGTACGGCGATGGGATTACAGGTAGAAGTGTTAATACCATGGATAAAGAGAGGAGAGTAAGATGTATGAAAATGAATTAAAAGCGTTACATAAAGCAGGACGTTTTAGGGAACGACATATTTTTGATGTGAGACTGCATGATTTGGCATCTAATGATTACTTAGGACTCTCTACGAATAAAAAACAGTTTAAAAAAGCAGTAAAACTTGTAGAAGAGTATACCGTCATCAGTTCAAAAGCAAGTATGTTAGTGAATGGGTATCATCCTATTCATCGTATATTTGAGACAACTATGGCAGAGCAAAATGGCTTTGAAGAAGGCTTGATTGTAGGAAGTGGTTTCCTTGCAAATATGGCACTTATAGAAGCACTTGTACGTAAAGGTGATATGCTCTTTATGGATGAAGAGTATCATGCATCTGGGGTAATGGCGGCAGAACTTTTGGGTGATAAGGTAGTTACTTTTAACCATAATGATGTAGAAGACTTGAAACAAAAACTTGAAGCACATCCTGCCAAACGTCAGATAGTTGCAGTTGAAGGTGTCTACTCTATGGGTGGAGACTTATGTGACAAAGCTATCTTTGAATTATGTGATGAAGTAAAAGCTCTAATGATAGTTGATGAAGCACACTCTGCTGGTGTTTTAGGGATACATTTATTGGGTATATTTGAGCATTATGGTATTAGACCAGATGAAAGACATATTAAGATGGGTACTTTGGGTAAAGCATATGGCTCTTATGGAGCATATATTTTAGCCTCTTCTGAGATTATTACTTTTTTGGTGAATCGTGCAAAACCTATCATTTATTCAACGGCTCCTTCTGTGTTTGATACAGCTTTGGCTTTGGTAAATTTTGAACATATTCAAGAAAATGTAAATAAGTATAGAAAAAAAATAGAAAAACGTCAAAAAATGGTAAAGAAGTTTTTAGGGATTAAACCTCAAAGTCTTATCTTTCCTATGGACATGCCAAGTAATGAACATACACAGTTTATGCAAAAGGGCTTGATGGAACAAGGTTATCTTGTGGGAGCTATAAGACAACCGACAGTCACTAAACCTATTATGAGAGTGATTTTAAATACAAGTATATCGTTAAAGCAGATTAAACATGTACTGGCACTCATTAGGCATAACTCGGTACAATAATGGTTAAAATAAATTAAAAAAGGTCATCAGTGTTTAGTAGTCTAATCAAAGGTTCTATTATCTTAGCAATGTTATTTGGTGTAGCATTGACTGCAGCTTTTATCTATGCATATGAAGAGATCTCTTTAGATGCAGATAAACTTATTAACTATAAACCTGAGACCTCTTCTATCGTCTATGATAGAAATGGTGAAAAGTTAGCTTATGTATTTAAAAAGCAACATCGCCTTTATGCACGTTATGATGAGATACCAGGCTTTTTAGTAGAAGGTCTTGTAGCGATGGAAGACACACAGTTTTTTGAACATAATGGTGTGAACCCTGATGCTATACTACGTGCTGTGGTAAAAGATATTCAAGCAGGTGCTTTTGTTGAGGGTGGAAGTACACTTACGCAACAACTCATAAAAAATAAAATTTTATCAAATGAAAAAAAACTTGCACGTAAAATAAAAGAGGCCATTTTAGCGCTTAAAATTGAACATGAATTAAGTAAAGAAGATATTATCGAGCGATACCTCAATGAGATATCGTATGGTAATAACTACTTTGGTGTAAAGACAGCAGCCAATGGCTACTTTCATAAAGAGATGAATGAACTTACACAAAAAGAGATGGCTATTTTGGTGGGGCTACCAAATGCACCTAGTTTTTATAACCCATTAAAACACTATAAACGTGCACTTAACCGTGCAAATAATGTACTGTATCGTATGAAAAGCATAGGGTGGATTACTAAAAATGATTACCTTAAAGCTGTAAAAGAGTCTCCAAAAGTCTATAAGACATCACTCACTCAAAATATTGCACCTGAAATAGTAGATGAGGTGTTGAGACGTTTTAAAGGAAAGCTGGGAGATGTACGTACAGGTGGATATGAGATTTATACCACCATCGATATGAAACAACAAGCTATTGCTAAAGAAGCAGTGGCATTTGCGTATAACAAAGCACTAAAGAAATATAAAGAAGATGCAAACACTTCCACACTCTCTACAGCATTTGTAGCAGTAGAGAGTAGTACGGGAGATATTTTAGCTATGGTGGGTACGACTGATTATAAAAAATCTAATTTTAACCGTGTGACACAGTCAAACCGTCAGCCTGGTTCTGCCTTTAAGCCATTCATTTACCAAACAGCGTTAGATATGGGTTATAACCCTGCAAGTCCATTGACAGACTTAGCTAGAACATTTCAGTACTACTATAAAGGAAAACCTAAAATTTGGTCTCCTAAAAACTATGAGCATGATTTTAAAGGGTTTATTTCATTTAGAGAAGCACTGGTACACTCGCGTAACTTGGCAACGATTAACCTTGTCTCAGACTTGGGTGTAAGTACTATACGTAAAAGATTGGCGTTTTTAGATGTTCCTCATATTCCTAGAGATATGTCTATCGCTCTTGGTAATCTTGGACTCAGTCCTCTTAAAATGGCACAAATATTTTCAGTCTTTGCCAATAAAGGACATATGATTGAGCCTAGGTTGGTGAGTAAGATTATCTCTAAAGAGGGTGCCATTATCTATGAGACACGCCCTAAAGAGATAGCTGACTTTACAACACCAGAACAAGCTTACCTTATGACGGATGTCTTAAAAGATGTGGTGAAGCGAGGAACAGGAAGAAATGCACGTGTTAAAGGCATAGAACTCGCAGGAAAAACAGGTACGACTAACAATAATATAGATGCATGGTTTTGTGGTTATTCTCCAACGATTGAGACTATTGTTTGGTTTGGTAGAGATGATAACAAGCGTATAGGTAGAGGGGCAACAGGTGGGGCATTGGCTGCACCTGCATTTGCATTTTATTATAAAAAACTTTTAAAGCTTT
>Ga0256824_10001057_pt1 | contig 10649 bp, 12 predicted proteins | sample CV67metaG_FD_191570 | JGI IMG/M metagenome (GOLD analysis project Ga0256824, IMG submission 191570) | Hydrothermal vent microbial communities from East Pacific Rise, Pacific Ocean - CV67 | ecosystem: Environmental > Aquatic > Marine > Hydrothermal vents | place: Pacific Ocean: East Pacific Rise...
TTAGCCATGGCAACTGCGTTATCCATCCCTTTGATCATAAAATACATCCCTGTAATAAAGAGAGCCAAAACAATAAGTGGTGCAAGCTTTTGAAACATTATAAAATCCTAATTATTTGATATTTTTTTAAGTTATAGCATATTTTACAGTAAAATTGACATTTATGTGACATTTGTATGTTAAAATATAAATAAAGATATAAATTCAGGAGAGAGTGATGGGCGCTAAAAAAGATATGAATCGTGTAAAAGAACTTATATTTGGTAATGACATAGCACGATTTGAAGAGAAGTTTGACATATTACAAAAGCAACTGAATGAGATACAAGATAATCAAAAAGTATTTAAACAAAATGTAAAAGAGTATTTAAGAGGTTTTAATAAAGAACTGGCTGGTCTTAAAGATGAACAGATACATTTAGCTAGAGGACTACAACAGCAAGGTCATAAAATGGATATCTATATGGAAGATATGGCAGCTGATTTACAGGATGTTACAAAAAAGAGTACAGAACAGCTTAAGACACTTAAAACAGAATTGAAAATGCATATAGAAGCAAAATTAAATAGTTTGGATAAAGTTAAAATTTCACATACAGAGCTCTCTGATATGTTTGCAAGTCTATCTAATGAATTAAAAGACGTAGATGATAAGCAACGACATACACGATAATCAAAATGAATTAGTAGAACTAAAAGAACTTCTTTTTACTGATCAACTTGACCAAATTAAAGCACTAGAATCAAAAATTGAAACACTTGACTTTGAGGCAAGTGATGACGCAACTATCATGAAGCGTGTAGCACCTGCCATTTCTAAGGGAATAGCAGCGAATAAAGATACGATGATTGATGCACTTTACCCTATTATGGGTGGGATGATATCTAAGTATGTTACGCAAGCGATTAAAGAGATAATGGAGACTATCAATAAAAAAATAGAAAATGGACTCTCTTTTGAAAATTATAAACGTAAGGTAAGAGCAAAACTTTCAGGAGTCTCTGAAACAGAGATTCTCTTAGAAGAGAGTTCTACCTCTGTAATCTCATCTCTTTTTGTTATTCATAAAGAGAGTTCTTTGCTAATAGCAGAAGCACATTTAAAAGATAAAGAGATAGATGATGCCCATATGGTTGCATCTATGGCATCTGCTATAAAAGATTTTATCAATGATTGGATAAAAAATAATGAATCTCGCAAAGAAGTTCAGATTCTGAGTTATGGAGATGCAACACTTTACATAGAGAGTGCAGGTTCTGTATATATTATTGCTTTTTTAGATACAGAACCAGACTATGAACAACGTTCTCAAATTAATGCATTTTTTGCGAAGATTGTAAAAAAATATGCAATGTTCTTTCAAAAATTTGATGGAGATGATAGTGCAGATGAGATAACAACACTCTCTATGAAAATGGAAAACTATCTATATGCTCACCAGTCTACTACGAAAGAAGAGAAAAAGAACCCTGCTAAATATATTTTAATTTTTATAGCTTTTTTACTTTTTGGGTATGCTGCATATGTTTTTAATGCATGGTATATTAGAAATAGTTTAGAAAATACTGTTTATTCACAGACAGGAGAACATATATCTATCAGTAGTAAAAATGATTCTCTCGTGCTTAATGGACAAGTATCATCAACTGATGTTGTTTACGAGATAGAAAAAATCATGAAAAGACATAGTCAAGAGATGATTAAAAATAATCTTCTTGTACCGATGATCTACATAGATAAACGTATTAATGCTAAGCATAACCTAGATGATAGTTCTGTAAATATTTTAGAAAAGAAATTACTATTTTTAGAAAAGAATTTTGATAAGTCTGTTAATGGACTAGAAGAGAAGATTTTAACTTTAAGCAAGGAGTTGAAAAAGTTTGAGGATTCAAAGGAACACTTAAACAAACTACTTAAAAGTAGAACAGATGAAATATCTATACTTCAAAATGAAAAAGCTCAACTTAAAAAAATTGCACAAATAAAAAATGAAATTTTTACGCGTCTAGATAATGCTTTTTCTGAAGATAAATTTTATAATAAGCAAGATCACTCTTTAGATTTTAGAAAAATGAGTCTATTTACAGTAGGGAATACAGAGTATAAAAAAGAAATGATTAATACCGTATCTGAAGTTTTTACTAAATATATGAGTATTTTAGTTGAGTATAAAGAGTATATTAAAAATATCATTATTGAGGGACATGCTGATAGTTCTGGTATAGATAAAAATAATATTGTACTTTCAAAAAAGAGAGCAGTGGCTGTTAAATATTATCTTGAAAACTTGAGTATTATTAAACAGTATCATATGCAATCTTCTATAAAAATAGAAGCTTATGGAAACTCTAGAACTATTCATGTAGATGGTCTTGAAGATAGAGATGCATCTAGACGTATTAAAGTAAAGTTTGAGTTGAAAGAGAGTAGAGTATTAGACAATTTGAGGAGAATAATAAATGATTAGAAAAAAAATACTTTTACTGGGTGATTTTGCTGTAGGGAAAACCAGTTTAGTTAAAAGATATGTTGATGGTGCTTTTGATGATAAATACTTAACAACTATCGGTGTGAAAATCTCTAAAAAATTGTGTACTATAGAAGGTATTGAATGTGAAATGCTTATTTGGGATATAGAAGGTTCAACTCCAAGTAAAAAAATATCTTTATCCTACTACAGAGGGGCTAGTGGTGCTATCTTTGTTTCTGATATTGGGCGTAAGGAAACGGTAAGTAAGCTAGATGAACATAAAGATATCTTTTTAAGAGAAAACCCAAATACAGCCTGTGTTACAGCCTATAATAAAGCAGATAAATTAAATGAAATAGATAAAGAGAACATTGTATTGGATGAGGATACCTTTTTAACTTCTGCTAAAGATGATTCTAATGTTGAAGAGTTATTTCTACGATTGATGAAAAAGATGTTGCTATGAAAAATATACAAATTATACTTAATGCAGTTTTATCGAAAGATATATTTGAATATGTTTTAGTCAATAAGAATTTTGAAGTGATTCATATTTCTACAGATATAGATAAATATTTAGGTGATAAACCTAAAATAGGAGATGATGTTTTAGCTTTTCTACCTGAACTTGTAGGCTCTGAAGAAGAAGTTAAAAAAATATTTTCTACACCTGATTTAAATTATATTTTAGAATCAGTGCATAAAAATGATTATTATATTAACATTTCTATAGAATATTATGATGAAAATACGGCACTCATTTTACTACATAACATTACAGATATTACACGTTCTAAACAAAAACTTTTACAATACAGTAATGAATCAATTCTTCTAAACAATACATTAGAAAAAATACTTGATAGACAAAATGCACTTTTATTTGTCACCCATAATGATGAGATTTCCTATACCAATGAACAATTTATACACTATTTTGGATTGAAACGAATACATGATGTAAAAAGAGAAAATTTAAAAATTTATAAATACCTAGATAGCTCTTTGGAGAGCTACAATGCACTTTATGAACGAGTAAACAGTAAAGAAGAATATGTCATTATTAATAAAGATACATTTATATTACAAGCGACATTGATAGAGTCTGGACATAAATTATTTACGCTGACAAAGATCACTAAACTTTCAAATGAAATGCAGATAGATAGCCTTACTGGTGCCTATAAAAAGCATTATTTTAATCTACAGTTAGAAAATCTATTTAAAAATAAAGAAGAGGCTATCTTAGTTGTATTAGACTTAGATAACTTTAAAAATATCAATGATACTTATGGACACCAAGTAGGAGATGATGTTTTAAAAGAGTTTGTAGAGCTTATACACAAAAATATACGCAGTGATGATGTTTTTGCAAGATGGGGAGGAGAAGAATTTCTCTTATTGTTGCAACATACTAACATAGAAAATGCTCTAAAAAAGGTTGAGAGATTAAGATTGTTTATAGACGAACATGACTTTAATCACATAGGACATTTAACAGCAAGTTTTGGTGTTGCATGGAAAGAAGAAAATGATGATATGCATTCGTTGATACAACGGGCAGATAAAGCACTCTATGAAGCAAAAGACAGTGGAAAAAACTGTGTTGTATTTAAAAAAGATTAAAAGCTTAGAAAATAAATTTATTTAAGCTTTTATTTAAGCCAATTGCATTATAATCTCACCCACAAAACACATGGAGAGTTGGGAGAGTTGGTTTAATCCGCGCCCCTGCTAAGGGTGTGTACCTTCACGGGTACCGAGGGTTCGAATCCCTCACTCTCCGCCACTCACTCACAAACCCCCAATACACGGACTTTGTTAAGTTAAAAATGACTACTGTGCCCAAAGTGTGCCCAAAATTGTCAGTTTGAATACTATTACTTTGCGAGAAATACCGCTCTTTTTTTATCAGTTTGTTTGACGTACTTTGCATAAACTTCTAAAGTCATTGAACTATCTTTATGTCCTAACATGTTAGAAACCCATAAAATATCTTCACCACTAGAAATCATAAGTGATGCAAAAGAGTGCCTCATTTGATATAAATTCCGATAAGGAATATTTAACCGTTTCAATGTTGGCTTCCAATAATGTGACGCTATTTTGTCACACGTGTTATAAGGTTGCCCCATATAAGTTTCAAAGAGATAGTTACTAGCATTATCACAAATAGCTCTATGCTGTTCCAAATAAGGAAGTAGGGCATCCAATATATCAACTTCTCGAATACTACTTTTAGTTTTCGGTTTAGTTTCCATTCCCTGACGTCTACTTCTTTTTACTTGGATTGTACGTTCATCAAAGTTTATATCTTTCCACTTTAGTCCTATAATCTCACCCGTACGCATACCTGTAAAGAAACCTATAGCAAAATAACACTGCATAAGTTCGGGCATGGCATCTATTATCAAGAACATATCTTCCATTAAAAATGGTTTCTTTTCTCTTGATTCTGTGAGTCTAGGAGCTTTTACCCGTGAAAATGGATTGAATTTAATAATTTCATCCATCATGGCATCTTCTAGAATAGTTTGAAATACTGTTCTAAGAGTACGTACAGTTTTACTTGAACGTGTTTTAAGAAGATTATTTTGCCAACGGGCTAAGTCAGAAGCCTTGATAGTATCTAATCGTCTTTTTGCAAAGTTTGGCTTTATATGTAGTTCATACATACGCCAGTAACTCTTTTGTGTGAGTTCTTTTCTAGTATGCATATGAATTTCAAAGCTTACTTTTGCAAATTCTGAAACGGTTGGTACTTTTTCTTGTTTACTTTCGCTTTTAAAGAACATCCCGTGATTGAGTTTATAGACAATCTCAGGTATGATTTGTTGTGTTGCAAGTTTACGGTTTTTCTTCGTATCCTCAAGTTCTAGGCTTCTTCTGTACCTACTTGATTGATGATAGAATGTTATCCACAACTTGCCGTTTCGACTTGTTAGTGTCATTGGTTTCCCTTCCGACCACCCACGAGTCAATCGCAACTCTATCAAAGAGTAGTTTACCCGTTTTATTGTAAAAATGTTCTCCTTCACATAAGTACACATCTTTTATTTTGTAGATTCTATCTTTAGAATAACCTAGATACTGGGCTAATTCTCTGACATTGAGCCACCGTTTAGCTGTTTGTTCAGTCAAAGACTTTTTAATGAGTTCAAGGTCAAGGGCTATTTGTTTAATGAGATTTATGTTTTCCATTTCAATCATAACTAAGCCTCTAAAATGGTATCTGTTGCACTAAGTGTCTTTTAGTAGCTTCTTCATAAGCTAAGAGATACTTTTTATTGATTAACTCATTACCCCAAGATGATGTTTTAAACTCATCAATATATAGAAGCAATTCACGGTCACTCATCTTTGTAACAGAGACTGGAGTAAATGGTCTAATCAATAAACCATCATCTAAGAGTCTAAACTGCTCTGTATTACCATCTTTAGTATCTATCTCTATATCTACATAACCTTTTTTAATTACTTGCTTTTTAGGCATTGTCAGTGCTTCTATAGTTTCATCTAAATACCTTTCTAATAGTTTAGCTCTAATAGGTAACCTATGTATCAATGCTTTTCTAATCATAGTTTGAAACTCTTCTTTGAACTTCTCGTCACTATAAAGCACTATCTTTCTTTTTATCCTTTCTACTGGGTGCGTATTTTGCATAAAAGATTCTATGTTGTAAGATGCTTTTATCTCATCCCAAATAGGAAGCGTGAGTGCTCTGTTCTTGGAATTATTTTTGATATCTTTTTTTGTAATTGTATTACTATCTATGAGTCGTATCTCATTCATAGCTTTTTTAAAGAGTGACTCTGCATTTTTAAGGGCATCTTCTATGGTATCTACTCCATGTTCTTTTAAGTGCCTTCTATGCATCTCAAACTCAATATTGAATATTTCTTCTTGCAGGTTAAAGTCATGGTTTAAAAAGAACTCTTTCATGAGTTGACCTTTTTTAGATTGTTTCATCTCTTCTTTTTTATCATAAAGACGTAGTCTAAAGGGAGGTTTACCCACATAAAGTGTTTGTGTTCTTTTGGCAGTTCCTATTTCAGATATTTGATGAAAGTTTCTTTTTCTAGAAACAAACATTTCTTTAGTAACAAATGAAAAGTCATATTGTATGAAACAGTTAAAATCTATACGTGTAACTGGTTTTTGTTGTGTGATGTAGTCACCCAGTAAATTCTTATTGATGAGTTTTAACAAAGAGGGTAATCCAAGAGTATAGATACCTTCACCTTGAAGCTGTACTCTGATGTTGTGTAGTCCTCTATTTTTCATATAGTCTTTAAAGCCTATTTTGAAATATCCGTTAATATCTCTAAACCAGTAGAAGCCTTCGTTTTTTCCTAAGAACTCAAAGCTAATCTCTTTTAGTGTGATATGTATATCACTTGGTTTATAGTCAATCTCTTCTCTTTCAAATTTACCTTTTATCTCTTCTACTTGGTCAAGTATTTCAAGGAAGAGGTCATCATAATCATCATTGCTTTCACAAAAATAATAAAGGGTATCAATGCCACAGTACATTTTTGTTGCTTGTTTTTTATTTTCTAAACTATTCATAGTAAATATACTCCTTTACGTTTAGGTAGGGGTATTACTATAAACCCCTAAAATATTTCAGTGCATACGCGTGGTGCTCTGCTGTGCGGGCAGAAGTGTCCTCCCGCATCCGCTCCATGCTACTACACTGACGTCTCGATGGTCTGTATTATGTTTCCAAGCTTATTAGCTCGTTGTCCAGACCTTCATTGCATTACGGCCATGTGTTATATACCGTAGAAGATTACTTTTCCAATGACTGCTACTTCAACTTCGACTTCTTTACCAATCTTTTGTTGGTAGTGTGAAAGTTTCTCTATAGGTATAGAGAGGTCATGCAGTTCATTTTTGGTTTGTCCATTACGCATGGGCATTTTTACTAGTAGTTGTACTTTCGTTTTTCCAGGAACGACAGTTCCATCCTCTTTAGTGAAATCATTTGTCTTGAATATGTTCAAGAGAGTTCCAGTTAGTTTTAACATGGGTTAATCCTTTTTATTTGAATTAACCATCGCGATGGTTGTTTTTGTTTATTTGTATACGAGGAGAAGTTTAGGGGATATTTAAAGGTTTGTCACGAGGAATATTTTGGATTTTCTTTGAAAAGTTCCACTGGATATTTTCTAAGATATTGGATATGTGGATTTTTAATATAACTGTTATATGCTATTTCAAAAATTTGTTCCTCTACTGAATATATATCTTGTAATTCTGTATAAAGTCTATTCTTTATAAATTCGTCGTCTTTATCATTTAAGTTAGCTTTTTTTGATGTACCAAATATTGGTAAAAATCCTAATGATGATTTAATGTATATATGTTTATTTATTTCATCTAAATTAAGAGACTCTTTAAATAATTCATAAATTATAGATTTAGAATACACTTCTGCATCATGCTTATTTATGTTTAAATAATATATAAACTCGGTATATAATAATATACCAAGACTTTTTATAAGTGCCCCTATTGTAGTTTTTTGTGTAAGAAAAAATTCTAAGTTACGTATAAATATTTCATTTTCTAAAGTTTCTTCATGTAAGGTTTTGAATTTAAATAAATCACTAACAAGAAAATTATGAAGGAAGAAATTAACCAATTTATTATTTTTATTATACGTAGTGAATATCATATATCTAAGTCTTGACTCTCCCTTTTGAGTAACTTTGAATTTTCCAATTAAATTATTTCTATAAAATCTCCTAGCAGTATTAATTGATTTTTTACCCATTTGATGTTGAGCAAATCCAGATGGATATTTTTTTGAATTATTCAAAATTTTTTCTGCTTCAAATGTTGTGTCAATTAGTCCTAATATCTTATATATTTCAAGATAAATTACTTTGTTGTCAAATGTATTAACTTTATCATAGGGTATTAATTTTAATAAATATTCATATATCCGCTCAAGCCTATTAATATTTAATTTTTCATGATTTTCATAATATTTTTTGATTGTATCATCTAATATTTTTTCTTTGTTTGATAAATCAGTCCATATATGTGGTACGTAGTTTGGAAGTAGCAGATCATCAATATATTCTTCTGAGAGAGAAGATAACATCTCTTTTAATTTTTCTAATAATACTTCTTGAGATATACTCATTGCATTTCAGATATATATTTTTTTGTCAATAATATGTTATGTATCCAATTTACTGTAAGTTTTACAAGAATTTTTAAATCATTAATATCCTTATCTTCCCATTTTTTAACATAATGAGTTTCATCATTCCCTAACCAAGTTGCCCTCTTAGATACTTCTTTAAGATTAGTATCATCAATAAAGTTTTCAATACATTGTGCTAAAGTAGATTTTTTTATACTTTCTTCTTTCTCAGGATTCTCTGCTATTAGAAAATCTTTTATAAGATATTCAAGAGACTTTCTAAGACCAATACCAGTTAATTGATGTAAAGAATTACTTTCTGCATATAATGATTGATTATATGTCTCAGAAAACAATGGACTAATCTCTTCAATTTCTTTCTCAAAATCAATTTTTTGAGGTACCTTAGGATAGATATAGGAAAGTCGGTAAGGATGTCCATTATTATATTCATATTTTGCTATAAATATCTGATGACAGTTGGTACATTGGAATGCAAAATCATACCCATGTGAATTAGTTTGTACAAAATCAATATACTTAGGGGCAATTGCATGATGACAAATAGAACATTTTTTAGGTGGGGTTACAATATCAATTGATAAACCACTCTTTGAACTGTATTGCATATATCTCCTTATTTATAAGAATTTTATAATTATTATAGAGTGTGTATATTAAATTGAAGATAGATACTTTAAATACTTATTTGAATTCACACTAAAGAATTTGATTCTATTACATTAAAAGTTTTTTTAAACTTATTTTAAATGTGAAGTCTACTAACTAGTTTAAGTTAAAGAAATTTATCAGGATGTTCCAATATAAATCTTTTATAAAACTCATCTATTAATTCGAAATCAAATATTATGCATAAAGTCTCTTGCATATCAAAGGGTGAGTTTGAATTTTTAATTCCCTCGCTGTAATGGTAATATATTGAGTCATATATGATATCTGTCATAAATCAATTATATATTATATTTATTTAATTTTCAAGAGTCTTTTTATGATTGAAATACTGTTCATTCTAAAGAGTATGTATTGAAGTGTACTAACAGTATATAAGATTTTGACAACATTAGGAAACTCCTACTACATAGCTCTATGCCATTTACATTATATTTAGTTTAGTTAATTGTAGTATTATCTTATTAATAGGGAATGGTAATTGTTTAATTATTAATATTTTTTCATCAATAGTTAAAGTTTTTGTATGTTTATTTGGTATCAAAAGGATAAGTAAACAAGCAAAAAAGGCTACAACTAGCGTCGTTATAGATGAGCTAAAGAAGAGAAATGCGAATATTTGTAAAATAAATATTCCTATTGTATAGGCAGAAAGAGTATAAGAGAGTTTATATGATTCTTTTCTAACTGTTTTTTTCTCATCAAAAGTATGTGCCTGTTTAAAATTAACATGTAATAAATAATATGCTTTAAGAAACCAACTCCCAATATATAGTAGAAAAATACCTAGTACAATTACTATAATTGGTCTTAACTCTGAATGCAAGTTGAGATAATTATCTATAATTTTATTATCTATGAGTGATAAGATAGTAAAGTACACTGTAAAAATAAGAAAAATGAAGAAACTAATAAATTTTGCCATATAAAATATACCCTTTATTCAATTTCAAAAAATTTTAGCACAATATTACATGCCTTTTGATTAAATCATCTATAAAGACATATTTGAGATACACGTATATTTTATAAGATGATTCATTAAATATCTATATTAAATTCTCTTATTTAATATTGTGTGTGATAACTTCTCTACTTGTGCCCAAAAACAACTACTTTTGAAGATTTATAAATCTTGATAGAGTCATGAAAGTCCCAGTACGTAGTCATTTGTAGTTTTTTGTTATTTTATTTTAAATTTCCCTCACTCTCCGCCACTACTACGTTTTAAACTAATCCAAATCATTTCAAGTTATAAGTACATCTATTTAGTTTTGTTTCATTGTATTGCATACTATAAACTTCATATTTCATTTATTTTCTATTT
>Ga0256824_10001058_pt1 | contig 10645 bp, 11 predicted proteins | sample CV67metaG_FD_191570 | JGI IMG/M metagenome (GOLD analysis project Ga0256824, IMG submission 191570) | Hydrothermal vent microbial communities from East Pacific Rise, Pacific Ocean - CV67 | ecosystem: Environmental > Aquatic > Marine > Hydrothermal vents | place: Pacific Ocean: East Pacific Rise...
TTTATAAATTTTTCTTATAGAAAAGAACTATTATCAAAAAATTTAGATAAAGTACAGAATATATAAGATTAACTTCAATGAGTCTTTGTATAATTTGGTTAAAAATAGAGGAGAACTTTTATCTTAAATTTTAAAAAATTAAAAGAATTTGCCAAAGATTTAACTCTTCTCTATGTGGAAGATGATGAATTTATTCGTGAGCAAACCCAAGCACTTTTCAATAACCTATTTTACTCAGTTGATATCGCACAAGATGGTGAAATTGCTCTATTAAAATATAAAAAACATTATGAGACCTATGAAAAGAACTATGACATAATAGTGAGTGATATACAGATGCCAAACCTTGATGGGATAGCATTAACAAAAGAAATACTCAAGCTTAACAAAGAGCAAAAAATTATTATAATTTCTGCTCATAATGATAAAAAGTATTTAATAGATTTGATTAATATAGGGGTTGATGCCTTTATGCAAAAGCCTCTCTCTTCTGAAAATATGCTGGAAGTTTTATATAAAGTTTGTAGCTCTTTTGAGAGTAAAAATATTATTTTACTTCAGAATGATTATACGTATAACTTCTCCCTAGCTCTACTTTTTTTTAGAAATAAAAAAGTAGAGTTGAGCGAGAATGAATCTAAATTACTCCATCTTTTATTGAAAAACAAGAACCAGCATTTTACTTCTATTGAAATATTTAATCATCTCTACTTCGATGAACTAGAAAAAGATTTCTCTACTGACTCTATCAAAAGTTTAATTAAACGTCTTAGGAAAAAAACTCCGCAGAGCCTGATTTCTAACACTCAAAATTTAGGCTATTGTGCTAACTACTGATCTTTATCGTGTAAGATTTCATCTAATGTAGCAAAGACACTATCACTTCCTTCTTCCATCTCCTGAAAGTTGTGTCACACAAGTGTCAATACTCTTTAGCAGACTTAAAAGAACATATCATCATCAAAGACTTCTTCAGTAGTGTTAGACTCATCGTACTCTATAAACATAATGATTGTGTCAACATTTGAGAAAAAAGAGTTATCTAAGAAATGAGGGTTATTTATATTGTTTTCAAATATTTCTTTTCTCCATACTATTAGGTCATTTACAAAACCTTCTATAAGTGCATTTATATTTAACATTTTCTCTTTATCATTAAAAAGAAGTTCAGAGTTATCAATCAAGTTAACTCCTAACTTTATAATGTATTTTCCAAGTTCTGAGAATAAAGGATAATTCCCTAAAATATTTCCATATCTATTTATATACTCACCCAAACGTTTACAGTCATCTAGAGTAGAAGAGCTACTCTCTATAACCGAAATAGAAAGAGTATCAATATCTTCTTCTAAATCTTGAAGTTCATAAATATCACTCTCTAGTACATAGTCTACATAGTTCATATACTCTTCTTGCTCGTGAGTCTTTTCTAATTTACTCTCTTCTTTAGTTTCTAAAATATTATTCGGAGTATTTTTGAGTTTTAAATAATTTATAATTACACCCTCAAAGTTCTTGTCTAAAATAAGAGATATATCATCGAAGAGCTCTTGGTTAAAACTATATTTAGTGAAGATATATGAACTCATACTATTTTTAAAAAGCACACAAATCATAAATATATCTTCTAAGGGCAAGTTTTTAGTTTTAAAAAAATCTAGCATTATAAATATTACAGGACAGTTACCCATCTCTGCTTCACCTCTAATAACATTTAAGAAATACTCTATCACCTTTATTGCATAATGCGAACGAAAAAACTCTACATCAATGGAATGTAATTCTAATCTCTCTTTAACTACCTTTTTTTCCATCCAAATATACGAAATTTTCTCTTTATTATGTACTAAATCCTCTAAAATATCTTTAGCAGAATGAAAACTACTTGAGTCTTTCATATCCATACCTAAGATATTTAAATCTTCTATTTTATCGTAGTGTTGCGTTAGTAATTTTCTATCTGAAACTATTTGAGTGCTTGTATAAAGCAATTTTTTTAATTCTTCTAGCTCTATGGGTTTCATCAAAAAACCTCCAGCCCCCATATTTATAGCTTTATGTAAGTAGTTTATTTCATTAAAAGCAGTAATGAAAATTATCATCTGCTCTGTATCAATATCCTTAATTGCCTCGGCCATCTCTAGACCATTCATATTTGGCATATTTATATCACTAATCACTATGTCATAAGGGAGTTTCTCTTTTTTGTAATAAGCTTTATACTTCTCTAATCCATCTAGACCATCTACGGCAGTATCTACACTATTAAAAAAACTACTCAAAAGTTCTAAAGTAGATTCTCGAAGTAACTCTTCATCTTCAACATAAAGTATATTTAAATTTTGTGAATTTTCTAAAATTAATTTATTATCTATTTTCATTGTTTAGTTTCCCTTTTAATTCAATATTAAAACTATAACTTTAATCTTATAATGATACTTCATCTAACTGAAATATCATCTTCATCATAGAAAATTTAAATTGAGAGGTATAAAAAGTAATTCTATAAGTTCTATAACTATAGCACCAAGTGGTGTCATAAAAGTGTCAACGGAAAGAATAAGGAGGTTTTTCTTAGTGTAAATAACGAGCAGAGCTCATTATTTCATTACTTTGTGAGTCTAACTCTTACAGACTGTTCGTGTGCTGTTAAGCCCTCTGTATTAGCTATTAAAGCACACTCTTCACCTATCTCGTTTATAGCCTTTTTACTAAACGCGATAATAGAAGTTTTTTTCATAAAGTTTTCAACTCCAAGAGGAGAGTAAAATTTCGCAGTTCCACCCGTTGGAAGTGTATGGTTTGGTCCTGCTACATAATCACCAATAGCCTCAGGAGTGTTGTGACCTAAGAAAATAGCTCCTGCATGTTTTATGAGAGGAAGAAGTTCAAACGGAGAGTTCGTAGCTACTTCTAAGTGTTCAGGTGCAATATCGTTCATCAAGTCAATCGCTTCATCCATAGTTTTAGAGACAATTATAGCACCGCGTTCTTCTATTGATTTTCTAGCTATCTCTTGACGAGGTAATTTTACTAACCAGTTTTCAATCTCAATCCTAACCTCATCTGCAAGTTTTTGCGATGGTGTAATTAAAATTGAACTTGCCATCTCATCATGTTCTGCTTGAGAGAGTAAGTCAATAGCTAAGTGATTTGCATTTGCACTATCGTCTGCTAAAATACCTATCTCACTTGGTCCTGCTATCATATCTATATTTACATCACCAAAAACCATCTTTTTAGCAGTTGCTACAAAAATATTTCCCGGTCCTGTTATAACATCAACCTTTGGTATAGTCTGCGTTCCATAAGCCATAGCAGCTATAGCTGAAGCACCACCAACCTTATAAACTTGATCTACTCCACATAAGTGACAAGCTGCAAGAAGCAGTGAGTTTGGCTCATTATCTGGTGTTGGGGTACAGACTACAATATTTTCAACTCCAGCTACTTGTGCCGGAATTACATTCATTAAAAGTGAAGATGGGTAGGCTGCTTTTCCACCAGGAATGTAAAGACCTGCACTATCAACTGCAGTTACACGTTGACCAAGAATTGTTCCATTGGCTTCATCATCAAACCATGATTTAGGTTTCTGTTTCTCGTGATAAACCTTGATTCTATCATATGCTAAATGCAGTGCAGATTTAAGTTTTGGTTCCAACTCATCATAAGCTTTCGCCATTGAGTCTGTAGAAATTTTCAAATCTTCATCACTTGCAGGAGTCCAGTTATCAAACTTAGCAATATGACCTTTAAGTGCCGCGTTTTTGTCCGCTTTTATCTCATCTATAATATTTTGGACAATTTTGCTAACTTGAGCCATATCCATTTTTCCACGACCTAGAAGCTCTTCAAACTCTTCTCTAAAACTATCCGCAGATGTTTTTGTAAATATCATTTAATTTTCCTAACTTTTTTAAATATTTTGAATTATATCAAAATTCACTATCTGCTACTTTTTAGCTCTTCTTTGTGCATCTGCTTTATCAAACTCTTTTTTCACAATGCCAAGAGCATTTAAAAAGTCACCTGATTTTATATAACCTGGAATTGGCTGATACATTGGTGTACCATCGGGAAATAAAAACCAAATACTAGGTGTTCCTGGTCTCCATAAATCTTTAGGCATGTAATCATTTTCATCTGAGTACGAAGTAACAGCTATAAAATCACGATTTAAAACTTCTACAACCTTAGGGTCTTGTAGAGTATTTTCATCTAACATTACACAGTATTTACATGTATGGCGTGAAGATATAAAAAGCATAGGTTTATTCTCATTCATTGCGGCTTTAACACCACTGTTATAATCTTTTTCCCAGTTAACACCTGTTGCCAACAGTGATGTAACACTGAGTATTGCTATAAATATTATTTTTTTAAGCATGTTTTTTTACCTTTTTTAAAAGTTCTTTAGAGCACTCTAATGCACTCTTATTTGTAACATCAATAACAATGTCAGCTAGAGCCAGATACTCTGGTCGTCTAAGGTCATAGAGCTTTTTCGCCTCTTTTAAATCTTTTAAAAGTGGGCGTTTTTTAATCTTATTGACCGCGTTTGGATGCTCTTTTATGCGTTTAATAATAGCATCAAAAGGTGAATCAAGTAAAACTACTATTCCAATCTTTTTTAAGTTCTTTACTTTATAAAAGCCACCGCCAGTAGAAATCAGTGTATTTTTTACACTTTTTTCTAACCAGTTTGAAATATCTTTTTCAAGTTCTCTAAAGTATGTTTCACCCTCTTCTTTAAAAATCTTTTTTATCTTTTTATTGGCCATGCTTTCAATCAAATCATCAGTATCAATAGCAATATATTTAGAGTGTTCTATCACCTCACGGGCGACACTACCCTTACCTACTCCCATAAAGCCAATTAAAATAACATTCTGCATATCTTTATCCTATTTAAACGCGGACATATCAAAGTCTGGTTTTGTTTTTAAAATTTTTCTATATACCAAGATTGGTGCAATAACATTGTACTCCAAAAGCAACATACTAATAATAAAACTCAGCGATGAAATCTGTAAAAGTTCAGGCACATAAAATGCAAATACAAAACCAATAAGCGATGCCAAAAATGTTCCAAATTGTAAATATGAAAGTTTTTTACTTATCATCTCATTCATAGTTGGAATACTCATATATCCCATTCCATTAAGATGGAACCAAACAAGGAATGGAACAACTTTATATATCATACCGACCATAATCGACATGATAAAACCACCACCAATAAGTATGCCAACCATAACAACATACTCATGTTTGAAATACTCATCAAATATCCAAAGGAAAGAACCTAATGTTAAAAATATACTTGCAGTTCTCCAATACCAAACCGTCACATCACTGATGGGACGACGGCGTTTGTTAAGTTTGAGCCAAACAGTTGTAGCAAATGCCCAGAAGAATGTAGCTATCCAGAGCTTTGCAAAAAGTGTCCACTCTTCTTTAAAAAGAGTAAAAAGCAACCACATTACAAGTCCTGTGCTTATAAGCCAAACCACTCTTTTTTTACAAAAACTTTTAAACTTTGGAGCTACATAAAACATAGGTAAAACTTGAAATGCAACTCCAATAATGAGTATTCCTGCAAAACCAAATACTGCCCAAACACTATGAATATTTGCAATAATCATATGAAGTTCATTAATATCTTGAACTATATAAGAATAAAGTAGAAATAAGCCCATAAAAACGACTAGTGTTGCAAAAACTAAACTTGTTGATATAGCTTTTACAGTTGGAGTGAAATTTTTTACACCCTTGAGTGCTATTGCCATCGAACCTATCATCATTAAAAAACCGCCACCTAAACCAAACGCGGCCATTGAAGTTACAATGGCATTTTGAGCCAGCATTCCAAATATCATAGAGAGGAGACCTAGTGTTAAAAGTATATAAGAGTACTTTGCAACAAACTCAACTCGTGGCATTTTGGCTCCAACTAAAACAGGAAGCATCTGAGTAAGAGCACCAAGCATAGTGAAACCTAAAAATCCTATGGTTAAGGCATGTGCAATAACTATAGAGTCAACTGCAAATCTACCCATCAAAACTGAGGAGTCATTAAAAAACATTAATATACCTGCAATAAGCCCAAACAGGGGTGCAGTTACAAAAAATCTTATAGGTGCTGAGAGCGGTGGTGCCTGATCTATTGAGAGTCCATTTAGTTCCAAAAAGGACTCCTACTCAACAATCAACGAACTCATCATATCAATAATACGATCAGATTCTGCACTTAAATGTTGCTGTGCCATAGGGTAAAGCATCTGCTCTTCTTTCATATTGTGTTGCTGCTGAAGTATCATAAAAGTCTCAGTTGTACCAAAAAATTTATCTTTATTTCCAGCTTCGATTGCCTCTAGCATCTGTGCCATTAGGCCTCTCATCTGAGCATGTTCATGTCTCATCATTGCTGTTGGACCTTCAGTCATACCAGTTTTACTCTCAAACTCTTCAAACATAACTCTCTCTTCCATCTGAAAGTGTTTTTCGGTTTCATGTATAAAAGCTTCACATGACTCTTTTGCACCCTCTAAAGACTCAGTTGCATTTTTTTCCATATCTGCAAAATACTCATCACATCTACCATGGTCACTCGTTAAAAATTCTTTAATTGTACTCATAAATTATGCCTTGTAAAATAATTTTAGCATTATATTGAAATAAACTAAACATTAAATTATCGTATATCAATTTCAACTCATGAAAACTCTTTAACCCTAGCTTTACTATTTTAAACTATAATATCTTCTTTAAATAAAATCATTGGATTACTATGAAAAACAGAAAATTTATTACACTTGGCTTTATGTCAGTAGCGATTGCTATTTCTCTCCTTTTCTCATCTTCACTCTTAGCTCTTGAAAAAGATAAGAAAAAAGAGAGTTCAGAAGCTTCAAGACTTGAGTCACTTGCTAAATTTACAAAAGTCATCTCACTCGTAGAACAGTACAATGTAGATGATGTAACAATTGAAGAACTTATGGATAAAGCGCTAGAAGGAATGCTTAGCAATCTTGACGCACACTCAAACTACCTTAAACAAAAAGATTATAAAAAGTTAAAAGTTCAGACAGATGGTGAGTTTGGTGGGCTAGGTATAACAGTTGGTATTCGTGATGGAGCGCTTACTGTAATTGCTCCTATTGAAGGGACTCCTGCAGATAAGGCTGGACTCAAATCAAGTGATATTATCTTAAAAATTGATGACGAATCAACAATCAATATGACAATAGATGATGCAGTTTCAAGAATGAGAGGAATTGTTGGTGAACCTATTGATTTAGCCATTGTAAGAGAGGGTGAGAGTAAGCCTTTAAATATTCATATTGTAAGAGGTATTATTACAATAGAATCTGTTTATACAAGACAAATTGGTGAAGATGTTTTATATATAAGAGTTACAAGTTTTGATAAAAAAGTAGCTCAAGATGTAAGTAAAGCGATTAAAACGAGAGAAGCTAAAACAAAGGGTATAGTTCTTGATTTAAGAAACAACCCCGGTGGGCTTCTAGACCAAGCTGTTGATTTAGTTGATATCTTTGTTGATGAGGGAGATATTGTTTCTCAAAAAGGGAGACATGAGTCTGATAAAAGAGTTTATGTAGCTTCTAAGAGTAAAACTCTTACAGATGTGCCTTTAGTGATTCTTATCAATGGGGGAAGTGCTAGTGCCTCTGAAATTGTAAGTGGAGCACTTCAAGACCATAAACGCGGTGTAGTCGTGGGTGAAAATACTTTTGGAAAAGGGAGTGTTCAAGTGGTTATGCCAATCACAAAAACAGAGGCTATCAAACTTACTATCGCAAGATACTATTTACCAAGTGGAAGAACTATTCAAGCAGTTGGTGTAAAACCAGATATTGAAGTATTTCCAGGCGAGGTTAAAACTAAGAAAAATGAATTTGCAATCAAAGAAGCCGACCTTAAAAAACACCTAGAAGAAGAGTTAGAGAAGGTTGATGGTGAAAAAGATACAAAAAAAGCGGATTCAAAAGAGAAAAAAGATATAATCACGCCAGAAATGATGAATAAAGATATTCAACTAAAATCAGCAGTTGATATTTTAAAAGCTTTAGTAATAACAAAAGGATAAAAGAGCATGGAAAAAAGAGAGTTACTATACGAAGGAAAAGCAAAAAGACTTTTTTTAACGGATAATGAAAACCTAGTAATTTCAGAGTTTAAAGATGATTTAACCGCGTTTAACGGAGAGAAAAAATCAAGTGAAGCCGGTAAAGGTGCACTTAACAATAAAATCTCTACTGAACTTTTTAAACTTTTAGAAGCTAATGGTATTCCAACTCACTTCGTCGAGATGCTTGATGATAACCACATGTTACACACTAAGGTTGATGTAATCTTAATCGAAGTAATCGTGCGCAATATTGCAACTGGTTCATTAACTCGCAACTTAGGTATCGAAGATGGGAAAGTTCTTCCATTTACTTTAGTTGAGTTTGATTATAAAGATGATGATTTAGGTGATCCTAAACTTAATGATCAGCATGCTCTGATTTTAGAGTTAGTAGAACACCAAGATGAGCTAGACAAACTTCGTCGTATGGCTCGTCAAATCAATGACATATTAAAACCTTACTTTGCAGACAAGGGTCTTAACCTTGTTGACTTTAAACTAGAGTTTGGTAAAGATTCAAATGGAAATATCATCCTTGTTGATGAAATTTCACCTGATAACTGTCGTTTTTGGGATATAGAGTCTGGTGAAAAAATGGATAAAGATAGATTCCGTCAAGGTCTTGGTGGATTAACAGTAGCTTACGAGCAAGTATTAAATAGAATTTTAGGGAAGTAAAAGAATGACAACAGCAATAATTAATGTATCTTTAAAAGCGGGAGTATTAGACTCTCAAGGTAAAGCAGTTCACCACGCACTAGACTCTCTACACTTTGAAGGTGTAAGTGATGTTCGTGTTGGAAAACAGATAGTAATCAAACTTGACACTGATGATAAAACAGCAGCAATGGCTGAAGTTGAGAAAATGTGTGAAGAGATTTTAGCAAACACTGTAATCGAAGACTACAAGATAGAGCTAATCTAATGAAAGTAACTATACTTCAATTTCCTGGGACTAACTGTGAGTATGATACACAACATGCCTTTGAAGAGTTAGGTGCTACAACTGAGATAGTTTGGCACAAAGCTGAGTCACTACCCGCTGATACGAACTTACTCGTTGTAGCAGGTGGTTTCTCTTATGGTGACTACCTACGTTCTGGTGCTATCGCTAAGTTTTCTCCCGTTATGAAGGCTGTAACTGAGTACGCTAACAAGGGTGGAAAAGTTCTTGGTATCTGTAACGGCTTTCAAGTTTTAACGGAAGCAGGACTTCTTCCTGGTGCACTAAAACGTAATGATGGACTTCACTTTATCTCTAAGCACCACAAACTTAAAGTTGAAAATAACGATAATATTTTCTTAGAAAAGCTAAACAATGGCGATGTAGTAAATATTCCAATAGCTCACCATGATGGAAACTACTTTATAGACCAAGATGGTCTTAAAGAGCTTTATGCAAATAATCAAATACTTTTAACTTACTCTGATGAGAATGGTGAAGTTAAAAATCCTAACGGTAGTGTTGACTCTATCGCTGGTGTTTGTAACAAAAACAAAAATGTATTTGGTCTTATGCCTCACCCTGAACGTGCTATGGAGTCTATTTTAGGTTCTGATGATGGTGTTAAAATGCTACAAGGGTTTTTAAACTTATAATGAAACTACTGCTACTCTCTGTACTTCTACTCTCTTCTCTTTTTGCAAATAAAGTTTTATACTCAAAATATGAAGAGATACCCCAAAGAGTAGTCAAGGGTGAAATATTTAACATTACTATAAAAACTCTCTCTACAGTAAATAATTTTGATGACATTAAATATAAATTCACTTCATATAGTGGTCTTAAATCTCTCAATAAAATTCCACATAGAAAATATGTAGGAAAATATGTTCTTGATAAATTCTACTTTCTAACAACAAGAACAAGAGCAAAACTACCAAATGTTGAGATATCACTCATTGGTGATGCAGAGTATGAAACAACTAGCATCCCTGGTGAGAAACTCAATGTTATTAGCCTTAACCCAAAACGAAACTTCTCTAACATCATTGCAAACTCTTTTGAACTCGTGGAGTATAAGACAACCGCGTTTGATAAAAAGCATAATATAGTTGTATTTGTAGCAAAAGCGACAAACGCAAAAATCAAAAGTATGAAATTTAAAAATGTTTCAAAGCAGGGAATTGAGTCTAGTACAGATACCTACTTAGATTCTAGAATCACCTATTTTGTTGTACTTGATAAAAAGATAGAAAACTTCTCTTTCTCTTACTTTAATCTTGTAAAAAATAGATTTCTACTTGTCAACATACCTATTATAGTTGATGATGACAGTGTTACAACGCAGAGTGATTTAAAGCCGAAAGATCAGTCACATGACAGAATAAAAGCTATTATTGCAGCAGTTATTGCACTAATAGCATTTATTTTTATCATAATAAGAAAAAAATATATTTATCTTATTTTTATATTGCTTCCTATTGCATATATTGTATATATAACAATTCCATCAAAAGAGATCTGTATAAAAGAGGGTTCACAAATAC
>Ga0256824_10001059_pt1 | contig 10640 bp, 9 predicted proteins | sample CV67metaG_FD_191570 | JGI IMG/M metagenome (GOLD analysis project Ga0256824, IMG submission 191570) | Hydrothermal vent microbial communities from East Pacific Rise, Pacific Ocean - CV67 | ecosystem: Environmental > Aquatic > Marine > Hydrothermal vents | place: Pacific Ocean: East Pacific Rise...
CTCTCTATTTCGAAAAAAAGTACGAAGCCTTTAAAAGCTTTAGAGAGTGCCAAATTTTGATTTTAGACGAGATAGGCAAGAGAGTGTTAGCAGACTGGCAAAGAATCCAATTAGAGGAGTTATTGAGCCATCGGTACAACGAAATGTTACCGAGCATCTACATTACTAATTTGGAACAGAATGATTTTAAAATGTTTTTAGGGAGTAGGTTAGCCGATAGGTTGAGAGAGAATCATTTAGAGAGGTTTGCTTTTGTTGGGGAGAGTTTGAGGTGAAATAGTATATCAAAATTGTCAATACAGCATGTTTTATAAAAAGGAAAAACCCCGTAGGGTGCAGTTTTCAACGCACCACAAAACCAAACAGGCATAAAATAATATTCTCGCCGAAAGGCTTATTTAACCCTTTCGGTGAAACTATTTTTGTGCCAATTTTATTAATGGTGCGTTGAAAACTGCACCCTACGGTTTATTCGCATATATTCACATTCTATTTTAAATAAAAATGGAAGTGCTTTTATTGGGGAGAGTTTGAGGTGAAATTTTTTAAGTTAGGTACAATAAATTATACCTAACTAGAAGAAGATTATTTAAACTTTTTTTTCCACTCTTTTTCAAACTTTTTCCGTTTTAAAATAGAGAGTTTTTCTATAAAAACTTTGCCTTCTAAGTGATCCATTTCATGTTGAATGGCGATGGCTAAGAAGTCATCATTTTCAATGATTTTAAGCTCTCCATGACGATTTCTATATTCTAAAACAATATGTTCTGAACGTTCAATATCTTCATAGACACCAGGAATACTTAAACAGCCCTCTTGGTGTTTACAGGAACCCTCTTTTTTTATTACAATAGGATTGATAATTTCTAAAGTTTCACTTTTGATTGGTAGTGCATCATCATCGTCATCGTTAGGGATATTAATGATAAGAACACGCTTGTCTACACCTATTTGAATGGCAGCTAAACCCACACCCCTTTTGGTTAACATGGTGTCATACATGTCGTCTAAAAGGCTATGTAAGTCACTATCAAACACTGTAACCTCTTTAGAAATAAGTTTTAAGCGTTTGTCTGGGTAGATTACAATATCTCGTACCATTCTAAAACCTTAGCTAAAACTCTTGGTTAAAATTTGGTCAATGAGTCCATATTCAACAGCTTCTTTAGAAGACATAAAGTTATCTCTTTCTGTGTCTTTTTCAAGTCTTTTTGCTGTCTTACCACAGTTCTCTGCCATAATTTCATTGAGTGTATCTTTTAAGCGTTGAATCTCTTCTGCTTGAATTTGAATGTCTGTTGATTGACCTTGCGCTCCACCTGATGGTTGGTGAATCATGATTCTTGCATTTGGAAGGGCGTAACGTTTTCCTTTTGCACCAGATGAGAGTAAGAACGCACCCATCGATGCTGCTTGACCAATACAGATGGTTACAATGTCTGGTTTAATGTAGTTCATGGTGTCAAACATTGCCAAACCTGATGTTATTACTCCACCTGGAGAGTTGATGTAGAAATAGATGTCTTTATCTGGATCTTGTGCTTCTAAAAAAAGAAGTTGGGCAACAATCGTAGATGCCACTTGGTCATTTACTTCGCCACTTAACATGATGATTCTGTCTTTTAAGAGTCTTGAATAGATGTCATAACTTCGTTCGCCACGACCTGTTTGTTCTACAACGTAAGGAATATAACTCATTATTTGTACCTTTAATATTTAAATATTTGATTGTTAGGAGAATACACTGTTTTTACTTAGAAAAGTATTGATAAAAGGGGGAAGTCTCCCAAGCTTAGGCTTGGGAAGAGAGAATTGATAAAAATATTATTGTTTAATACCAATAATTTTAGCAAAAAGTTTATCTTCAATCATTCCCATTTTTACAGCTGGAAGAAGATTGTTTTGTTGATAATACTCAATTACTTGTTGAGGGTCTTGACCACTCATCATTGCTTCGTAGTAGATGGTTTGAGAAACTTCTTGATCATTTACTTCAATGCCTTCTTTTCTAGCCAACGCATCAACAAGGAAGGTAGCTTTAACTGAACGGATAGCATCGTCTTTTACAGAGTCTCTAAGTTCGTTAATTTTCTCTTCATTGTCTTTGTATTGAGCCAATTCATCTTCACTCATCTCTTTTGCTTTGTTGTTGATTTGAGCGTCAATCTCTTGGTCTACAATATTTTGAGGTAAGTCGAAGTTGTACTCTGCAACCAATGCTTCAATAAGTTGTGGTTTAAGTGTATCGTTGTAAAGTTTAGAAACTTTTTCAGATTTAATCTGATCAGCTACTTTATCTTTAACAGTTTGTGCTGTTGCAGACTCATCACCTGGAATAAGTTTTTTAACCATCTCTTCATCAAGTTCTGCTGATGATTTCTCTTTGATTGAGTTGAGTGTTACTGTAAATACAGCCTCTTTTCCTGCAAGATCTGCTGATTGATAATCAACTGGAAAAGTTACATTAATATCTTTTGTCTCACCTTTGTTCATTCCTACCATTTGGTCTTCAAAACCAGGAATGAATTGTCCTGAACCAATGGTCAGATCAAAACTGTCAGATGCTCCACCTTCAAATTCTTCTCCATCAACTTTACCAACGAAGTCAAAGTTTGCTTGGTCATCAGTAGCCAATGCTCTCTCTTCAGTTAGTTTTTTAAATGGTGCATTGTTATTAAGAAGTGTTTGAAGTCTCTCTTCAATCTCTGCATCATCTACTGTTGGTTCATCATAGCTAGGAGCTAGTTTTTCATAACCTTCAGCTTCAATGGTTGGTCTAAGAGAGATAGTTAACTCAATTTCGATACCATCTTCTACTTTTTCATATTTTGTGAAAGCAGGATCTGCAATAATATCGGCTTGATTAATCTCTAAATCTTTTTTAGCAGTCTCTACAATCTCTTGGATAGCTTGATTTTCAGCATCACTTTGTAGTTGTTCACTGTACATTTTTTTTACAGTTCCTACAGGTACTTTACCTTTTCTAAATCCATCTACAGAAGCAGTTTTTGCAAGTTGTTTAGCTGCTTTTGTAATATTCTTTTCAATGTCAGCAGCTTCTACTTTTGCTACTACTGATATGTTTGCTGTATCAGTTTTTGTTGCTGTAATATTCATTACAATCCTTTTGTTCCAAAATAATTTGGAAATTTTAGCAGAAATACGCTAAAACCCTTTAGATAAAGTAAGAAATAAGGCAAAAAATGAACCAGATGATTAATATAATTCTCAATCTCTGTAAAAGAATCAAAGAGCAAATTATTAATTATTAATACTACTATTTTATTATAAATTAAGAGACAGGACTCTTCTCTTGACGTAAACAGTAAATTTTCTCTAACAGTTCATCTACTTGAATATTATCTTGGCAACCATTTATAATTGATTCAGCTTGATAAAGAGACAAGGTATGTTGTTGATAATAGCTGACTCCGTCTACAATAGATGAAGCCAATTTTAAGGCATAAGCAGACTCATTATAGTGATATAATTCGTTATAAAGTTCAATCACTCTTAAGTAAAAATATTCTGCTAAATCTTTTTTATTTTGTGTCTTATAAAATGAAGCCAAGTGCTTAAATAGAATGGCTACTTTTGGACCATATTTTGTTGGATCCTCTTCAGCCAGTTCAATGTAGTGATTAAGTGACTCTCGGTATGCCGAAAGTGCATCCTCATATTCATGTTGCGTTGTGTATATTTGGGCTAAACGATGGAAAGTTAAGGCAAGGGTTTCTTTGTACTTTCTAGGCTCTTTTTGTTCTAAATATAATAGAATTTCAAGTGCCAATATGTATACCTCTCCAGCTTTGTTTTCTCTGTTATTTTTAAAGTATAAATCTGCTAAACTGGAGAGGGTCATAGCCAGTTCAGGTTGATACTTTTGGGAGGATTCATTTACTAATTTTTGATAGATATTTAATGCACCCATATAACTATCTTTGGTCTCTTGAAATTTATTCTTTTCATTACAAATAATAGAGAGATAGTTATAAAGGTTCAATACTTTTACTTGAGATTTATTAAAATCTTCTTCAGGGAGTTTTTTGTACGTTTTTAGTGCTTGATTATAAAAAAATTCAGCTTGTGCATATTTATAATCTCTTCTATATAAATTGGCTATATCTGTATACTTTACAGCCAAAAGAGCTGTATATTTTAAATCATCTTTAAACAATTTTCTTATGCTAAAAATAGATTTTTTATAGTATCTAATGGCTAAGTCATACTCATTGGCTTCCTTAGAAAGAAGAGCCAAAGAGTTAAATGTTTCTGCAACAAGGGGTTGATAATAAATTTTATCTATTTTTGATAACTCTTCTCTGAGTTTGAGAGCTTCAAGATATAATTTCTTCGACATCTTTAATTCACCCTTATTTTTATAACTATCCGCAGCACCACTAAGTGCTTTTGCTATATTTTCTTCTATAATCGTCTCTAAATTGTACATCCTGAATCTCCCTTAATAATTTCTCTTAATTTATGATACAAATTAAATGTGTAGTAAAAAATAAAAAATAGAAGAATTTTTTATATTCTGAAGAATTCTACAATAAGTTGTATTAAAAATAATTATTTCAAATAATATTAAGTATGCTAAGTGTTAAATTTAATATTTTTTAATGAAAATGATACAGAAAGGTCTTAAGAGTTAATGAATGGTTAATGGTTAGTTAATAAAAAAAATTAGTAAGGAGATGCTGTTTTGGTTAAAATAGCATCTTCTTATTTAAGATTATTATTTACAACCCTTTTTTAATCTTTTAGTGTAAAAGGTTTTGATGTATTTATAACACCAAAAGTTTCAACATCTTTAAGTTCTGAAACATCAATTTTTTGAACTTTTTTCTTAGATACTCTTCGTTTATAGATTTTATTCTTAGAGTGTCTTCTTTTAATACGTCTCTTTTTTGTTATCTTTTGAGTTTTACTCTTGATAATTTTTTCTTTTTTATCAACAACTGTAGCTTTTGGGATAATTTTGGGTTCATTCGCCTTTATAATCCTTGTTGTGCTAATACCTTCAAGTGCTTTTTTCATCTCCTCGTCACTAATGGTATCTGCATAAATAAAGGAGCTAGATAGCAAAAAAATCAGAGGGAAAAGTATTTTTTTATGTGACATATTGAACAATCCTTTTGTAATAGATATATAAATCTTATAAAAAAAACTCTTTTATACGGCTTGGATAGTTGATAAATTAAAATTATTTATTATTGATTATTTTTTTTTAAGTTAAATTCTTGGCTTGTTCTATCCACTCTTCACGTTCAACTCTTCCAATAAATCCTATTGATTTGTCAAGCCAATTTTCCTCTTTAGCACTCAAATCAGCAATTTGATCATAATGGTAAATTCCTATCTCATTGAGTACTTTTTCCATAACAGAATTTATCCCTTTGATGTGTTGAAGATTATCTTTACCATTTTCTCTTGCTTCAGAGAGTAAAGTAGTTGGTGCAATACCTATAATTTTGGGGAAAGATGTTTCCCCTAATTTGATGCCTAAATCATTATTTTGATTTCCTTTAACTTTAGAAGAGTTCTTTCCTAGTATGTAACCAATAGCTCCTCCAATAAGTCCTGCAATAATAAGACATATTACAATCTGTGATATTATTTCTAACATGTTACTCTCCTATGATTTTAAATTCAACACGACGATTAATTTCCCTGTTTTCTTTACTATCATTTGATACAAGTGGTTGCTCTTCTCCGTAACCAACAGCTTTTAATCTATCTGAACTAATATTTAACTTTATTAATGCGTTTTCAACGGCATTAACTCTACTTTGTGAAAGTTTTAGATTACGTTTTGCATCTCCTGAACTGTCTGTATGTCCTGATATTTCAATCTTTACAGTAGGATGTTCTCCTAAAAGTAGTGCAATTTTCTTAATTGTCTCTTTACTATTTGAGGTAAGAACAGATTGACTTGATTTAAAACGAATATGCTCTGAATCAAGAATGAGTTTAATATCATCTTCAAGAATTTCAGCCTCTTTTTTACGAAGTTCTTTTAGTTTAATCTCTTCTTTTACTTTGTTTAGAGCTTCTTGTTCTTTTTCAAGTTGAAGTGCTTCTGCTATTATTTTCTGCTTCTCTAACTCTTGTTCTTTTTTCTTTTTAGCCTTTTGATATGCTAATGCCTCTTCTTTCTCTTTTAAATCTTCTTTAGAACGCTCTACTTTAGTATAATTATTGAAGTTGTTAGAATGGCTTTGTAGTAGTTGAGTCATTTTAATTTTAACGGTTTCATTTTTAACCACACCTCCAACTGTAAATGTTCCATCTTGATAGCTAATAAAACCCTCACTGTAATCACTGTTAAAAATTTTAAGAAGCTTCTGAGTAAAAAGCAGATCTTCTTTACTTGGTATCAGTTGAGGCTCAATATTAATCGCTTTAACCAAATTTTCGTTCTTAATAGCTGTTGTAAGTAACTCTTCTTGTTCAACAGAAACTACTGTTCCTTCTAATGTGAGTTGATTGTTCTCTTTTCTGATACTGTAAAATATCGTTTTTGTAGGTGTTAAGCTATTCTCACTCTTTATTGAAACAATAGGAGCCGTTACATTTGTTGTAGGTATAACTTTTTCCTCATATACTAACGAATGGATAGAAGGTGTGGAGGATTGTACCTCTGTAGCTGATTGTCTAAGTTCTCTTTTTTCTGATATTTCATCTATATAGCACCATGTACAAAAAATGAGTAATAGTAAGAATAAAAGCAATAAAAGAGTAATAGGTTTAGTTTTTTTCACAAGTTTTCCTTTAAATAAAATATAAGTTTAAAACAGATAAAAACATTTTACTATATATTGTTATTAGTTTATTTAAATTGAAGTTATAAAGAAGACTTTTTCGTAGAAAAATATACGAAAAAGTCTTTTGAGGGGTAGTTAAGCCATAAAAATAACAGGTGTAATAATTGGATAACATCTTTTGGTTCGTACTATATATTTTCGAACTATAGAACGTAATTCATCTTGAATTGCTTTAGGAGATGCCAGTTGTTTGTCGTCTGCATTAATTAAGAAGGTATCAATGATATTTTCAATCTCATGTGCGAAACGTTTGTCTTCTTTATCTGGTACAAGTCCATGAGTACTGATAATAGCTTTTCCTACCAGTTTTTTACTCTCTCTGTTAATTTGAGCTGCAATGTTTACCACACCATCAAGTGAAAGTTTTTGTCTATCTTCAACAACATCAGCTTTAATCTCTTGATTGTTTTGATTATCAATGTAACTTTTACCTGTTTTAACGGTTTTTACTTTTTTAAGATACTTGGTTGTAATCTCAATTTGATCTCCATCACTCATTAGTAAGATGTTTCTACTGTCTACTCCACAGGCAATGGCTGTTTTTGAGTGCTTATGAATGTGATTATACTCTCCATGTACTGGCAAGAAGAATTTAGGTTGAACCAAACGTAAAATAAGTTTTTGTTCCTCTTGACTTGCATGACCTGAAACGTGAATGTTTTCAAAGTCTTTATAACGTACTGTTACTCCAGCTTTGACAAGTTTATTCATTAGTGAAGATACTGAACCTTCATTCCCTGGAATAGCATGAGCTGAGATAATAATGGTATCGCTTGGTTTCAATTTAATATGTCGATGCTCATTCATTGCCATTCTTGACAATGCAGCCATCGCTTCACCTTGTGAACCAGTGGTTACGACCAACACTTGATCTTCTGAATACTTTTGTACTTCATGGGCTTCAATAAAGTGTTTGTCAGGAATATCTACATATCCTAATCTTCTGGTTGTCTCAATGTTTCTTTCCATCGAACGACCAATAACACAAATTTTTCTTCCTGCTGCAACTCCACGCTCCATTGCTTGATAGATACGGTGTGTATTTGAAGAGAAAGTAGACATAATTACCCTACCTTTTGCAAGGTCAAATAGGGTATCAAATGTTTTTCCAACTACGGCCTCAGATTTTGTTGCTCCAGGGTTATGCGAGTTTGTACTGTCAGAGAAAAGACAAAGTACTCCTTTTGAACCATAATGTGCAAAACGTTGTAAATCCATGGTTTGGTTGTCAATTGGTGTGTGATCCACTTTAAAGTCAGCAGTATGAATCATTGTTCCTGCTTTACTCTCAATTGCCAATGAACATGCATCAATAATAGAGTGTGTGTTGTGCATCCACTCAATTTTAAAGCCACCCACTTCGTACTGTTTTCTTTTGGTAACATAGTTAAAGAGTTTTACATCTTCCATTAATCCATGCTCTTGAAATTTATTTTCAATCATTGCTAGAGCAAGAGGTGTTCCATAGATAGGAAACTTTAACTCTTTAAAAAGATAAGGCACTGCACCAATGTGGTCTTCATGTGCATGGGTAATAATAACGGCTTTAATTTTACTCTTAATCGCATGTAAATAAGAAAAATCAGGCACTAAAATATCAACACCATGCATGGTTTCATCTGGAAAAGACATACCGACATCAATAATAAAAGCTGAATTTTCATCTTCCATAACTGCCATGTTTCCACCAATTTCACCAAGACCACCAAGAGGTGTAAATCTTACTTTATGCTTGTTATCTATTTCAATCTGTTTCCACGGATTCATACGTAAATCATTGACCTTCTCATTTTCAGCCAAAGAAGCTTTCATCGCTTCACTCATTGGTCCTGGAACAAATTTCTTTGGTCGTCTTCCACCACCACTTTTATTGTTCTTTTTATAATTGTTTTTATTTTGATTCGGGTTTACTTTAGGATTGGCTTTAGGATTTTCTTTAGGTTTATGACTGCTCTTCTGCTGATTTTTATTTTGGTTTGGATTTGGTTTTTTAGGAGCTGGTGTTTTCTTTAGCTCTTTTGTATTTCCATTCACATCTTTATCTGGAATGACCAGATTTCCATTGACCTCTTTGTCTATTTTATGAACATTTCCATCAACAGGTTGGGTTGGTGCTTTTGGTTTTCTATGAGGGTTTTGAGAACGTCTTGGACGCTCTGGTCTGTCTCTTCTTTGCTTACTCTGATTGTTGTCTTTTTCTTGGTTGTTGTTTTTTTCTTCCATCTATACTATCCTTGTTTAATTCATTATATAAGTGATGATACATAGATGTCTCAGCTTCATGAGGTCGGATAGTTAGACTTACTTCTAAATTTTGAAGCAGTGTTTCAATTTTATCTTTATCGTAGTGTGTTGCTAGATTTTTAGAGAGCTTTTTTCGTGGTTGTTTAAATGCAACCTTTAAAAACTCTTCAAACTCCTTGTTGTCTTCACTTCGTGTTTTTCGTATTAAAAGAATAGAAGAGGTTACTTTTGGAGGAGGAACAAAGTTCTCAGCTCCTACATCAAATAGGAGTTCTCCAAAACCAACAGTTTGGGTTAAAACTGAAAGCCCTGAAAAAACTTTCTCTCCTGTCTGTGCCGAAAATTTTTGGGCAACCTCTTTTTGAACCATAACCAAAACGGATTGGCAGTTCTCATCTTTTAATGCTTTTAAGATAATATTGGTAGCTATATAATAAGGTAGATTTGCAACCAAATGATAAGGCTCATCAAGTAACAAGTTATCTTCCCAATTTTTAAGCACATCCCCACAACTTATGGTTAGTGTCTCTGCGTGGATAGATTCACTAAATGTTGTTTGGAGATGTTCACATAATCTTTTATCAACCTCAAATGCTGTGACATTTCGAGTTGTTATCAACTCTTTGGTTAAATCACCTAAGCCAGGCCCAATTTCTGCAACCTTCAAGTTGTCGTTGGGAATCGATTGGATGATTCGTTTAATAATAGCGTCATTTTTTAAAAAGTTTTGACCATATCTTTTGTTTGCAAATTCTGATAGATTTTCAATTTTGTTCATTTTACACAATTCTTACTTATAGGATTCTTTTTATATTCTTGCTATATAAATTTTGTTGGCTATAATTCTACCATAATTAATTGTAGGTTTAACCATGTCAAACATCAAATAAAATTTTAAATTTTAAATTTCCCTTTTTTTTAAATTTAGATTAAGCGTTTGATAGGGTCAAACCTACAGATGTGAGGATAATAAAAATGGAATATTTTGCAAAAAGAATCATCCCTTGTTTGGATGTTGACAATGGTCGGGTGGTAAAAGGTGTAAACTTTGTAGGCTTAAGAGATGCAGGAGACCCTGTTGAAGTTGCAAAGCGTTACAACATTGAAGGTGCTGATGAGATTACTTTTTTAGATATTGGTGCAACCCATGAAGGACGTGCAACCATTGTTGATGTGGTGAAAGAGGTTGCCAAAGAGGTTTTCATTCCATTGACAGTGGGTGGAGGAATTCGTGAACTTAATGACATCTATAAACTTTTAAATGTTGGTTGTGACAAAGTGAGCATTAACTCAGCAGCGATTAAAAGACCTGATTTTATCAACGAAGGTGCAAAACGTTTTGGATCTCAATGTATTGTGGTGGCAATTGATGCGAAGCGAGTATCCGATACCACGTGGAACATTTTTACTCATGGAGGTAGAAATGACACAGGAATTGACGCGATTGAGTGGTCAAAAGAGGCTTACAATAGAGGAGCAGGAGAGTTGCTTATTACCTCTATGGATTCAGATGGAACAAAGGCAGGATTTGCCAATGATTTAAATTCACGCATTGCAGAAGTGGTAAAC
>Ga0256824_10001060_pt1 | contig 10640 bp, 8 predicted proteins | sample CV67metaG_FD_191570 | JGI IMG/M metagenome (GOLD analysis project Ga0256824, IMG submission 191570) | Hydrothermal vent microbial communities from East Pacific Rise, Pacific Ocean - CV67 | ecosystem: Environmental > Aquatic > Marine > Hydrothermal vents | place: Pacific Ocean: East Pacific Rise...
CTTCGTGGTGTCCTAGCATTACAGTAAGACCAATATCATCCATTACTTGCATCATTTCAGCTCTTAGGTCAACCATCGTATCAATAGGCATTACAGGGAAGTAACCACCTTTAAGTCCTGGTCTATGTCCCATGTTACCCATTTCGTAAGAGCTTGAACTGTTCCAATCTCCCTCTTCAGAATCAACTCTGTATCCAGTCTGGTTAACACCTGACCAGATTTTAACATCATCAAAAACAAAAAATTCATTTTCTGGACCAAAGAATGCATCATCTCCAACACCAGACTCTTCCATATATTTTAGTGTTTTTTTAGCAATAGAACGTGGACATCTCTCATAGAGTTCATTTTTATAGATATCATATACATCACAGATAACTATAATCGTGCTGTCTGCTGTAAAAGGGTCAAGAAATGCAGTTGGAACATCTGGTCTAAGAAGCATATCTGATTTTTCAATTGGTTGCCAGTTTTCAATAGAAGATCCATCAAATGGAAGACCACCTTCAAGCATACTTGCTTCAACAGCATCCATTCTATATGAAATATGATGCCATGTACCTTTAATGTCTGTAAATCTAAAGTCTACATACTCTACTTCATTTTCTTCACAGAACGTATAAAATTCTTCTACATTGTTTACAAATTTACCCATTTGTTGTCTCCTAAAAGTTTAAGTTGAAATTATTGTATCAAAGATTCTTATAAAACCATTACCTTTTCTGCCTAAAAAGTAACCAATTGTTGCTGACGTTGTTCAAAAGTAACAGCTTTGGTATAACCAGTTTTTTTAGCTAACTCTATAATTTCATTATATTTAAAGCCTACTTGACCTATAGCATGGGCATCTGAAGAGAAGGTAATAGGGATATTCAATTCATAGGCGAGTTCAAGTAAAAGAGGGGAAGGATAAATTTCTTTACAGGGTTTACGTAGACCTGCAGCATTGAGTTCTATGACCATACCAGACTTTTTTATGGCTTTAAGTGCGTTAGAAGCGATAAGACGAATATCTTTTTTTGGCATAAATTTGAAAATTTTAATGAGGTCTAAATGCCCTACAATATCAAAATGACCTAATTTTGCCATGGCTTCAACAGTATCAAAATACTCTTGCCAAATATCATCAATGTTTCGTTTTTCATATTCTGCTATGAATTTTGCTGTATCAAACCCCCATTTACCTAAAAAATGAATGGAGCCAATCATGTAGTCAACATTTGCATTGAGGACACGTTTGTCCATATGACCTTTTAAGTAGTCCACTTCATAGCCTAGAAGAATTTTAATATCATCTTTATATTTTTCTTTTAGATGAAGGACATCAGAAGTGTAAGCATCCATTTCATCAAATTTTAGACGGTAGTGTTCATCGAAGTTCATGGGAGCATGTTCTGAAAATCCATAAATATCTATTTTGAGTTCTATGGCACGTTGAATATAGCTCTCCATAGAGCCTTTAGCATGGTTACATCTGGTGGTGTGGTTGTGTAAATCTATTCTCATGCTTGACATTTTATCATAAAATATTAATTTAATTAAAAGAGATGAAATTCTTATGATATACTTTTGTAATAAAAATATAAGGAGAGATAATGAACATAGAGTTTAATCCACAAACCATTCTAATAATTCTTGGAGGAATAGCCCTTGGTTGGGTACTTTCTTACTTCAAATCACTTTTGACTATTAGAAGACATAAAAAAGAGTTAAAAGGTTATCAAGACCATTTAGAGAGACAGATGAAGATTACCGATGCTGGTAATAAAACGTTAATGGCAGAAATGGATGCACTTAAAAAAGATAATGAAAATTTAAGAATTTCTGTTAAAACTTTGGGGCAAAAGCCTGGGCGTGCTGAACTTAGACAGTTTAATATCTATGATAATGCTTTAAGAAAAATGATGCTACAAGCACCAGGTTTTTCATCTGCATGGGAGAGTGCTTTAAAAGAGGCTGAATATGAGTATGAAGAGAGTGAAGCTGGATTTAAAAATATTATAGGAAAAGTATTTGGTTCAAGTAGTTCCAGTAATGATAGTTCAATGACTCGTCAACTAGAACATAAAAATTAAGAGAATAAGAGATGTTGTTGCTCAACAATATCTCTTATATAAAATTATAACTTTAGTTTTTTTTAAAAATTATTACTAGCAATTTTAAACTTATCAAATTTTCTAAGCTTATTATTTACAATAAATTTTTTTAATTTTTTTGGATAGTTGTCCAGTTCACAGTAGTTTACTAAATACTCTACTAATTTAAGTGGATCATCTGTAATATTTCTTTGTTTTCTAAAACTCTTATATGCACCTCTACCAATAACAGCAAAGTAGTCATCAATCGCATCACTTACTGTTGCATATTTCTTAACATAAATTGATTTACCTTTTCTTTTACCCTTCGCTTTAATTCTCGGCTCATTTTTATTGTATGACCACATACCAAAGATGTTGTTACCCTCTTTAAAAAATCTAGATTCTCCCCATGCTGATTCTATAGCAGCTTGAGCTAAGATGATACTTACAGGGTGTGTTTTTAGACGTTTGAGTAATTTGTTGTTGTCATTTGTTTTGTATTTTTTATATAAACTTTTTAAAAAATTTTTATTATCTTCAGAAAGTTCATCTTTAGGTATCGATATTAAAGAGAGTACTCGATCTCTTTTGAGTTTTAAGTTTGCTTTAGATATTAAAATAGCTGGAAGGATCATATGGAAAAATTTTTGTTTTTTTTCTGAAACTTGAAGTTTGTTAAGAGAGATGGTATTGGTGTAGTTGATAGGTTCGATTTCTTGAGTTTTGAAGATTTTAATATCATTTGGAGTTTTTAATTTTTTGTTAACAACGGTAATTTTTTCCTCTAGGGTTATTATTACAGGAGTAACTGTTTGATTTGGCGTTTGCACCATGGGGATTTCATGAGCAGGAGTATTATAGGATATCTCCTCAACATGATAGTTTTTGATGCCCTCAACTACTTCTGTAAGGTATGCATTATCAAATGCAAATCCAGATAATGTTAGGGTTGTCAATAGTGTTAAATGTTTTATCATATTGGGTAATATCCTTTTTAAAAAAAAATTTGGGAATTATATCTTGCATTTCTTATAAACAAGTTAAAAGTATATTTTTTTTAAAAAATATTAAGATTATAAAGACCACAGTTTAATTGTTCACAGTAATATGAAATTCTTTTAGAGGTTTTTATTTAAAATAGTAATTATAATTATATTTATTACTTATTATTTTTTATAAAGTGATTATCTTGAAATATTTATAGAATTATTTACTTACATTATATATACAAAGATAATTTACACAATTATTTTTATATCTAAATTAGATATTTTTTGATTTATTATTTTTTTATATAAAAAAGATTTTTTTGAAGAAATAGTGTTTAGAATTGGAAAAAAATTGATAGATAAAAGATGAAAACAAAAGAAGAGATAAGTATATTTATATTTTTTTGCTATACTTCCAAGTATAAAATTAACTATTAGGAGAGTGTTATGGCACTATTTGATGATGTAAAAGAAGTTGTTGTCGAACAATTAAATGTAAACCCAGATGAGGTTAAAGAAGAGTCTAAGTTCGTAGAAGATCTTGGTGCAGATAGTCTAGATGTTGTTGAATTAGTAATGGCACTTGAAGAGAAATTCGATATTGAAATTCCAGATGAAGATGCTGAAAAAATTGCAACTGTTAATGACGCAATGAAATTTATTGAGAATATTCAAGCATAATTATAAGAGCAGATCTTTGTGTCTGCTTTTTAATTTATAAAATATATTTGAAGTTATTGAAAATAGTTTGATATATATCTTAAAAATGCATAGGAGATAGAGTGAAAAGAGTAGTAGTTACTGGCTTAGGAATGATTAACAGCGTAGGGCAAGACAAAGAGAGTTCATTTGAAGCTATTTTAAATGGTGAATGTGGAATTAAAAAGATAGAGCTTTTTGATGCTGAAAAATTTTCTGTACAAATTGCAGGAGAGATAGTTGGTTTTGACGCAAGTAAAGTAATGGATGCCAAAGAGGTTAAAAAAGCTGACCGATTTATTCATTTAGGAATCAAAGCTACTCAAGAAGCAATGGCTGATGCAGATTTTTCTGATGACATTGATATGGAACGTTTTGGTATTTCATCTGCTTCTGGTATTGGTGGACTTCCAAATATTGAAAAAAATTCAGTTATTTGTGATACCAGAGGACCTCGTAGAATATCCCCTTTCTTTATTCCTTCATCACTTGTAAATATGTTGGGTGGATTTATCTCTATTGAGCATGGAATCAAAGGACCAAACCTATCATGTGTAACAGCATGTGCTGCTGGAACACATGCCATAGCAGAAGCTACTAAGACCATTATGCTTGATGGTGCTGACAGGATGTTGGTTGTGGGTGCAGAGTCTGCAATTTGTGGAGCTGGAATTGGTGGTTTTGCTGCGATGAAAGCTCTGAGTACCAACAATGAGAACCCTAAAGAGTCTTCTCGTCCTTTTGATGCGGGACGAAATGGTTTTGTCATGGGAGAGGGTGCAGCAGCACTTATCTTAGAAGATTATGATTTGGCAGTGGCTCGTGGAGCAAAAATTTATGGTGAAGTAATTGGTTTTGGTGAAAGTGGTGATGCAAATCATATTACAACTCCTGTTGTAGATGGTCCATTACGAGCTATGAAAGCTGCTATGCGAATGGCTGGTGACGTTACGATTGATTATGTCAATGCACATGGTACTTCAACACCTGCCAATGATAAAAATGAAACAGCTGCTGTGAAAGAACTTTTTGGAGGGGCAGAAAACTGTCCACCAATGAGTTCTATTAAAGGTCAAATTGGTCACTGTTTAGGTGCAGCAGGTGCTATAGAAGCAGTTGTTTGTCTTATGGCAATGCGTGATGGAAAGCTTCCACCAACGATTAACTATACAACTCCAGATGAGAATTGTGATTTAGATTATGTAACTACTGGTGTACGTGATGCAAAACTTAATGTTGTTATGAGTAACTCTTTTGGTTTTGGTGGAACAAATGGAGTTGTAATCTTCAAGAAAGTATAAGGAGGTTGCATGGCAACTTATTTAGAGTTTGAAAAGAAAATAGAGCAGATTCAACAAGATATCGACTCTTCTCGTGCTAAAAGTGATGATTTTGCTATTGAGACATTTGAGAAAGATTTAGAAAAAGAAGTTGAAAAGACGATGAAGTCACTTAGTGATTATCAGAAATTACAACTTGCACGTCATCCTGACAGACCTTATGCTTTAGATTATATTCGTCTAATTATGGATGATGCATATGAGATTCATGGAGACAGAGCATTCCGTGATGACCCAGCTATTTTATGTTATATGGGTTATATTGATGGTCAAAAGACCATGCTTATAGGTGAGCAAAAAGGTCGTGGTACTAAACATAAATTAAAAAGAAACTTTGGTATGCCAAACCCAGAGGGTTACAGAAAAGCACTAAGAGCAGTTAAATTAGCTGAAAAGTTCAATATTCCAGTACTTATGCTTATAGACACTCCAGGTGCATACCCAGGATTGGGTGCAGAAGAGCGTGGTCAGAGTGAAGCCATTGCGAAGAACCTGTTTGAGTTTACCAATGTAAAAGTACCAATGATTTCTATTGTTATTGGAGAAGGTGGTTCAGGTGGTGCTTTAGCCATAGGTGTTGCTGATAAATTGGCAATGATGCGTTATTCTGTTTTTGCTGTTATTTCACCTGAAGGGTGTGCTGCTATTTTATGGAATGACCCTAAAAAAGTAGAACAAGCTGCAAAAGCATTAAAAATCACTCCAAATGATTTGTATGAACATGGTTTGATAGATGATATTTTGGATGAGCCCTTGATTGGTGCGCATAGAGATAAAAAAATGGCGGCTAAAATAGTAAAAAAATATTTTCTTGAAAATGTTTCTGCACTTAAAGAACTGACTGTTGAGGAGATGCTTAATCAGCGTTATGAAAGATTAACTTCTGTTGGTGCTTTTACTGAATAGATTTTTTATATTTTTCTTTATTGGTTGGATTTCTTAATCCAACCACCATACTCGTAATTTCTTAGCTTTAATCTTTCCATTTTTTAAACCAGTAAATGCTTTCTTTATAACTGATTTATCTATAGCCACATAAGAGTGTGTTGCGTAGACATTGATTTTACCTATATGTTTGTTCTCTATACCTATATCTTTACATAGGGTTCCTAAGATATCACCAGCACGAACTTTTTTCTTTTTTCCACCATCTATACATAAAGTAGCTACTGCACCTTGCATATAGAAGTTTTTATTTGGTTTAAGGGTATCAATATTTTTGTTTTCCAAATTTGGCTTAATCTCGTACAGTTTACTCAATCCATACTCATCACAGAGGCTTACAGCCAAACCACTCTTATCGGCTCTTCCTGTTCGTCCTATACGGTGTGTGTAATCTTCTGTCTTCATAGGAGTATCGTAGTTAATGACAATATCAATAGCCTCTATGTCTAAACCTCTTGCTGCTAAATCGGTAGCAACAAGAACAGGAAGTGAACCATTGGCAAACTGTAAAAGCATCTCTTGACGTTCATACTGCTCTAGGTCACCGTTTAGAGTTGCTACATCAAAACCTTTTTCATTTAACATAGCACTAACTTCAGTCGTCTTTACTTTGGTATTACAAAATACCAAAGCCAAAGAGGGTTGGTAGTGTTGTAGGGTTGCCAGTAGTGCTTTGTCTTTGTCCTCTACACTGTAAACATGCTCTTCTATGGCTACTGCTTTCTCTTTACTCTCAACTTTTATCTCTACAGGGTTTTTTAAAATGATTTTACTTAGTTTATCGATGTTTTCAGGGTAGGTTGCAGAAAAGAGTAAGCTCTGTCTTTGTTTGGGTAAGTTGGAGACGATTTTTAAAATATCATCTGCAAAACCCATGTCTAGCATTCTGTCTGCTTCATCAAGTATAAGTGTTTTTATTTGACCCAAGTGAATGGTTTCTCTTGAGAAGTGGTCAAGTAGTCTACCTGGTGTCCCAACCAATATGTCGGCACCTTTATCAAGTGAAGCAACCTGTCTAGTTAAAGAAGTTCCCCCATAAATGGTAACAACTTTTACGTCTGCTTTATAACGAGCCAGTTTTTTACACTCACCAGCTATCTGCTCACATAGTTCACGAGTAGGTGCGATGATAAGAGCTTGAGGAAAATGCTCATTCTCATCTAGTTTTAAAATAAGAGGTAGGGCAAAAGCAAGTGTTTTTCCAGAGCCTGTTTTAGCTTTGGCTATAACATCTTTTCCTTCTAATATGGTAGGAATAGCTTCTTCTTGAATGGGTGTCGGGTTTTTGTAGCCCAATGATGTTAGGTTATCTAAAACATCAGAAGGTAAGGGTAGATCTTTAAATGAAATCACAGGAACTCTTTTTTAAAAAAATTATATCTAATTCTTAGAAAATAGGGTTTAATCGTCAGTAAGATGAATATATGGCTATTATGGGATTTTAGTATTATTTATTGCTAGGGTTTCAAAAAATAATATTTTAGTTTACTATATTAATAGCTTTATATCCTCCTGTTAATGCTTCAGGATTTTCAATTCCATAAATTTTATATAATGTTGAGGCAATAGAGAGAGGTTCAAACCAGTATGTTTCATCTTTTGGTTTCAGCCATAATCTGTTTAATTTACCCGTAACATCTACAACTGTTTCTCCCACTACGCCTTTATGGTTAAAGTAGCCTTTTCCTCCAAAAATATAAAGGTTTTGTAGGTTTCCATGATCCCAACCATTGGCAGAGTTTAGGTTGACATTTCTTCCAAACTCAGAGAAGACCATAATATTGATACTCTCTATTTTATTAATTGTTTTTAAGTGAGCCATGGCAGAACGTAAGGCTCTAAATAAATCTTGAGCTCTATCGACATATTTTCTTGCATCATTATGGTCATCCCATCCACCAAGTCCAGCTGTTCCTAGTGTAATTACTTTTGTATCGGAATTTTTATCCAGTATCTTAATAGAGGCTTCAAGCTTTTTAGCAAATTGGTTATCTCTTGGATAAGCATCTTCTCCTAAATCAGGGGTTTGACTCTCTTTTATTTCATTTATAAAAGTACTTAAATTCTCTCTTTTTGTAAAAGCATTTTTTATTTTTCCCTCTTGATTATGCGTTTGGGCAACTTTATCCATTTGAGCGTTAAAGGCAGGGTTAAAACCACCTTCTTTATTGCTCCTATCATAATTATTTTTCTTTCTCTCTTCTCTCGTATAGTAGAGCCAGTTTCTAATAGTATATCGCACTCTCTTATAGGGGTTATTAAATGTTTCATCAATACCCACGGCTTTTAGATAACTTGGAGTTTTCACATGACCATCTGTGTAAAATATAGAGTCTCCCTCCATGCTAATAAAAGGCATAAATGTATTCTTATCAACAACTCCATGAGTGTTTAAGATATTGGCTAGGTTCGAAACCATACCTCCAGCTTCTTCTGTATTAAACGTTCCTTTTTGGTTCTGTTCTGTACAGACTCCATGTGCTTTATTTCCTGCTTTTTCACGTATACTAGAGTAACAACATCTATAGATTGTCATATCTTCTTCGTTGAGCATTTTTTCTAAACTGTCACCTCCTGCTTCTTTCCAAAAGCTATTCGTTGTGGGGGTTATACTTCTAAAATGGCTATCATAACTATTTTGAGAATATTTTTTAATCTCATCAATATTGGTTAAATTTCCTGCTAATTGACTCGCTCCACCATACAGGTAGACAATAATGGTTTGTGGATTAATCTCTGGCTTAGAGAAATTGATTTTACTTAAATCCAATTTAGAAGCATAGGTAAAACGGGGCATAATCATAGATAAACTTGTTAGTAATGATATTCGTATAAAATCTCTTCTATGCATTTTATTTGACCTCTCTTTGTATGTATGTATTTTCAACTCTTGAGATATAATCTAAAATAATTACTGCTAGATTTTTTCTTCTTTTTAATCTCTCTTCCTCTTCATTTTCATCTCTTCTTGTAACCATATTAAATTCACTTTTAAAACATACTTTTCCATTTTTTTCTTCCAGTATATGAGATTTGAATAGTGCCATTTCAGTATCGGTAGCCTCCCTTGAAATCATCGACATAAAGAGATAGTTGATAAAATTTCTTAATGTCTCTTCGCTACTCTTTTCATTAAGTTTAAAATTCTCTGTTGATATAAAATTTTCACTCCATCCATCATATTTCCAACTATCTCTATTGGTCTCATGCTCATTGGCAATATTTAACAACATATACTCTCTTATGTATTTATGGTAGCTAGAAAAAGAGAGCGAATCTAAAGGAACTCTCTCTAATTTACCTAATTTATATCGCATGGATGCTTGATGCATATTGGTTAACTTCTTTTTAAGATGGTAAAAAGTATCTCTCTTAGCTTTAAATTGCATTATTTTAGCAAAAGAGTAAAATCTCTCTTCTGCACTAAGTACTCTGCTATTCTGTAACAGATATTCTTTAGAAAAAAGAATTTGCAACAAAATATCTTGCCACTTTTCTGGCTTACTTGATACAATAATTTTACTAATTTCAGCTCTTCTATTTTCATCTTTTTGAGGGAAGAAAAAATCTACCAATCTTTTGGTTACGCCATAGGTAAAGGCAGTAGACTTGACCAGTTCTCGATAGAAGTCATCACCATTATAGATGGTGGTTCCAAAGAGAGATATCGGTGTATGATTTTTATTTAATCCTACCTCTAAAGTATTACCATCTTTGTTTAATTTCCAATTTTGTAGAGCCTTACCTGCTAGAGGAACATGACTATCATTTGTATCTAAAGTAAAAATTTCTAACATCTCTCGTCCATTATCTTCTGGACTTCTGAAACGTCTCCAATTATCTTCACTCATCATGTGAACATAGCTTATGTATCTCATTCCACTATTAATATCAAGCATATTGACCAATCGGTTGTAGACTCTTGAAATATTTGGGGTGTGGGTAGAACTTAACTCATAAGCAGGGGAGAACATAATGGTTTGTGCCAGTATATATGCCATCCAATTTTCAAAGTAATATCGGTCTAAGGTATCCATTGCATAAAAGCGCGTTAATATTGTGACTACTTGTGATTGTATCCAAGGACTATTTGTATATTGTCTAAATATGTCATTATTTAAAATTAAAGTCTCTAGGTTATCTCTATCTATTTTATCTTCTTCTAAAGCACTTCTAATAGCAGAGATGAAATCACCATTATCAATTTTTTTTTGCAACTCTTTGTACGGGTATCCAAAAAAGAGAGAACTCAAAAGTTTGTTTGCAACTTGTAGCTTTTCTTGTTTATTTAAATTAGCAAAATCATTATCATTTAATTGCTCTAATTTATAATTATCTGAATATAAATTTTTATAATAAAATTTTAAACCATTATAGGATTCCTGATGGAATTCATCATTTATTAGCTCTTTTGCTAAAGTAGAGGTATCTATTTTGATTATTGAAGTATTTTTATCTTCATTGGCTTGTACTGAAGGTGAAGTTGGAGTTGGAGTTGAAGTTGAAGTTGGAGCTGGAGCTGGAGTTGGAGTTGGAGTTTCCACGGTATTTATTTTAGATAGAGAAGGGGATTCTTCACTCTCGCATGC